>OMLO01000861.1_pt1 | contig 21816 bp, 18 predicted proteins | sample 1674811 | NCBI WGS metagenome assembly OMLO01 (sample SAMN06265003, study PRJEB25207) | coral metagenome | isolation source: Coral host | place: Mexico:La Bocana,Puerto Morelos, Mexico | collected 2008-11-13 | reverse complement strand
CAACACATTTGTCATCACTGATAAGCTTCACAGGTTTCCATGTAGGTGCTCCAAACGCTCCCAGGTATGTGTTGGTTTCGTGGTAGCCACGGATATCCAAAAGTTTGCGAAGTCGAGGATGTTGGAAAATCTTAGTATACGATGATCTAGCTTTGACACATATACTGCACAACATTACATGGATCATCGAGAAAAAACCCTAGGATCCCAACCAGTGATTGCAACGGATTTTCCAATAAGAAGTGTGCGCCACGATGCAGGCAAACCATCACGATGAGGCACATCTTGGTGAATGTACGGAATGGGTTCTTTATATAAAGAGTAGCAATTGAATTCCGTTATATGACATCCAATTAGCAACTAAGTTCCCCAGCCCGTGCTACCATCAAGTTTCCTTCTTTCACTGATTTGAGACGCCTTATACATCACCAAACATGCTGAATGCAGTTATATATTGCATCTCTGGGTATGCCCTTTCAATGCACATTCAGTGACATTCCTAGCGCTGAAAAAAATCTAAGCATAGCAACCGATTTCCAAGAGGCTTCTCCATTGTTCTTCCGCTCGTGTATCCTGGGAAGGTTGGGAGAGTAGGACCATAGCAGGAAGATATATATCTACATTACTACACCAATGGAACCAACATGCAGCCAAACCACTATTGACAATACTCCATGTGGAGCACTTGATCCCTGCCACCATTAAACCATTCTCTTTTAGGTTCATTGCAGCCCACAGGAACCGACAAAATCCTCCTGGAGAAAGGATATCCTTATATGCAACCAAAAAACGACATGACATGTGGAGTTTGCAGGCACATATAATATAACTATAGCTACTGAAATATGCATGGCAAGTTTCATCCCGGGGATCGTGAGCAATATCTAGCTCACATGAACGAAGTTTTTTGGCAGCAAAAGCCTTTGATATGGCACGTTCTCCACTGAAAAGGTCTAGACAGTCATAAGGATCCGGGGGCGTAAAGGCCTTAGTGCAACACACACTATATATATATATATTTATTGTTGCCGTGATGAATTCAGAAAACAAGTTTATAAAAACACATTTGCAAATGAAATACGCATGCTCCGAATCCAAGGTACAGCTTCCATCATAACCATGATGAGACAGAGGCGGATGGGCAAAAACCCGGGGCGGCTAGGTCCACTAGGCATGCGAGGTGGAAAGAATACCGTGCCCTTTCCAAGAGACTTCTTTGGTTTGCCAAAACCCAGCCTAGGATATGAAGAATGGTCGATTGTGATGATATTGATTTATCGCATGGGCCTAGCACAAGGGAACCTTAAATAAAGTTACTTATAGGAAGTCACCGCAGTAAGCAGCTAATTGTGTGAAAAGCAACTTATCCTTCTTGGAGTCCTTGATCTTGACCGCACCCACGGACGGCATTGTGGTAACCTGATGGCGCCAACAAAAGAAATAGGGGTTATCTATTCCAAGGGCAGGGTTTTATATATAGTTTATGCATACCATATTTTTTCAAAACTGCTATAGCGCGGTAGGACCTCAATGGAATCTGCAGGCCAGAACATAACTGATTCTTGGAGTGACTGCATCTAAGTAACTATGGAAATGCCCAATTGGATGTGGAAGCCGTATCTAACCTGAGACCCTGAATGGCACAGTCCTTCATACAGTGGAATTGCCAGGGGCAGGAACAAAGCATGACTAGATGTTATAAAACATGTTGTCCTTTTTTGTGTGCCACATCCCACAGTGAAAAATGTATATGACATATGCATGCAATTTTTTTCCCCGAATTGACGTACCGTCAGTTGTCAACTTGAGACATGTGGGAAAAAGATAGCAGCCTGGCAGCTATCAGCCCACACCTACTCGAAAGCCAATCTAAGGCATGATGTGTATGGCTGCATGTTGAACCATACACTAACATAGAGCTGTGGATTTGCCAACCACTTCACACCCATAAGCCCAAACAACTTGTTTTTTTAAGGATACTATTGCAATTAAGGATGGATTCAAATCGATGTAAAAGCAAATATATGTGAAATCTAACACGTATATCACCTTCAGCTCTTTGTTGCCAATACTCCCTATGGTTTGAAATAAACTAAGTTGGCTCAAGCCTCAATCTCAATCTCATCATTGACCTCATCCTGACCTTCTTTTGTTTTCTTAGAATCATCCGCAACACCTGGAGGAGCCGTTCCATCCTTGGTGGGTTTCCTAGTCTTAGGCTTGTAAACTGCAGGCCCTGACAAGGCAGGCGAAACCAGGCCTTTGACCCTCAAAAGCCAAGATGCATGCTTTCCAGCATTCTGCCAATCCTCAATTTCACCCCCAAGTTTCTTCTGAACTATGTATGCCTTACTGTAGATCAGGTTGCTAGGAATGCCAGGTGGGGCTGGGACACAATCATCAGGAACGGTCCAAGTCACTTCATCCTGGGCTTTGCGGGGTCGCTTGGGCTGAGTTTCGCTGGCACCGTTGGGTCGTGTGCGACGCTTGGGTTTGGTAGGCTTCTCAAGTTCTTGTTCAGGAATTTCCTCATCCTCAGTAAGTTGTTCTTCCTCCATGTCCTCACTGGTATTCTTCTTGGAAGCTGACTTCAAAGACTTAGTTCCTTTCTTACCTTTCCCACCTTTCTTCGCACGTGTATTCTTCTTCTTGGTCTTGTTACCCTTAGTGTTCTTCTTCTTGTTATTTTTCTCACCTGCAGCCTTGGTTTTTCTCGGTTTTCTTCCCCTTTGCTGAGATTGGTCACTATAAACAGGCGGAACCAGACCAGCAAGTGCCTTTTCCTCCTCGGTCATGTCCTGATCTTGTTGACGAACTTCAGGTTCCTCTTCAGGAACTTCAGTTTCCTCAGGTGGAATGAGACAAACTATAGAACTATATATGGGCCCATCCGGATATGTATATGTCTAAAGCTGGTGGTGTTAACGGTGGCTGTCCCACAAACAAGTGTATACTTTCCCTAAGCTTTACACACATATATGTGCAAACAAGTGATACTTTCCATTGCTTGTATGCATGCAGGCAACATCAACGCGTTCAACATCATGTTGATGACCATTGGGATGAGAAGGCTCGACCCTAACGGGTGGGTGAGCGGTCTCCTGGGCAAAGTGTATCGAAGTATAGGTATGATGTAAAAGTGGTGGTTTTCAAATACAGTAGTGCGTGCTTCAGAAATTTCAAAATATATATTTAAAAAATGGTTCATGGGTCTCCTGGGGATCCTGTTCGCCATCACCAATGGGTTGTTGTTCAGGGGCTTCCTCAACAGCTTCCTTCGTGTTAAACTCTTTGAAACTACCCGGGACTTCCAGAACAGCTTCCTCCGTGTTTAACTCTTGGAAACTAGGATCAGCATTTTCACCTGGAAACTCAACCTCCATAGAAAGGGTTGGCAAATTGTCCATGTTGCGCTTGAAACCCGCAACTGCGGCTTCCAAGTCTGGAGTCGAGTACTGGTAGTAGTCGACCTGGCTTTCACTGACGCGGTCCAATTGGAAGACCTGATTCAGCAATTCTTCCCGGTATTTCTCTCGTTGATTCAACTCTTCAAGTAGGTACTCGATAGCTGGACCAAGCTCATTGTTCTTCAGAGAAAGGGCATGAACAGCTTCATCATGGGTAAACCCCGCAGTCATGATAGCATCCAGACTGGCAGTATAAGCAATCTCATCATCAGCTACTAACTCTGGGTCCTTTGGGTCAGCTGGCTGTGTAGGGCCCGATGATTCTTCTCCAATTACTTCAATTGAGTCTTTAGGCCCCTCTATCTCAGTTGGTGTAATTGGTTGGCTATCGTCATCACTGATATCCACAAAATCCTCCCTGCCCAAGCTATCTTGAGCAGTTTCCATAAAGGGCTCTGCAGGATATGGCTGACTAGCCGGGATGGTGCTTTCATCCTCAATGTCGACCACCGCCTTCACCGCCTCTACCTGCAATGGACCAGCAGAAAGGAAAGAAAAGTAGTTATGTACGGGGAATCAAAGGCAATTCTATCCTATATATGGCATTGATCTTTGGTTGCATCTCAAAATATAGCTAGATTGTACATGTAGCTAGATAAAGACCATATATAGTTGTATTTGAAACCCTATGTCTTTGTGCGAACCCCCTGCACAGGCAAGCCTGTGGTTCTTCATTGTCGGATTCAACCATGATTGGATGCAGGCCTACGGCAAAGATTGGAGACCGGGTCAGGATCGAGTAAAACCAAAAATATTGCATGCAAGATGATACATTATATGATACTATCTATAGCCCGCAAATTACCATTCATGATACATCATGTGCATTGATACTATCTAGCCGGCCTCTCCGATATCCTTTTTTGCAAGTAGCCCGGGAGCGGCGAGGGTTTGGCTTCAAGAGCAACTTGAGCCGGCGTGCTAGTTCGGTTTCCGTTTTCCTTGTCAAAGCCCTACGCCAGTAACGCCGTGAATAGCTCATCAGTGAGCTCACAATGTAAGCTTCCTGGGTTACTTGTGTTTTTCCAAAGGCGTGACATCATAACTTCAAAGAACATAGTTGACCAGTATAAGTGGGCCAAAGGGGAAAACTGATTATAAAACCAAAAACCCTTGCAGCCAAATGTCGTTGAGTGCCCATTGTTTTCGATCCTTCTTGAATCTGGCCCGGGATAGATTGTGGCAAGCTTCTTGATCCATTTTCGCAAACACATTTTGAAGATGGGGAAGTGCTATCTCGCCTTAGGTTCATCCAGCCATAGAACAAATATAATATTTATGTTTCCAGCTATAGGTACAATGTATGAATGTTTCCACTAATCATGGTAAAACCCTATAAACCATTGGTAACAACCAAAAAAGGATCACCAAGTTGCCTTCCGGGCTCAGCTCATATAATCCCAGTATCAACTCAATGTAGTTCTCCATGTCACAGTACCCCACGTTGTATGAACTGACATCTGGAAATAGTGTATTGTCTGGTCTCGGGGTCGTGGTACATGTGAGGAAGGCTTCCACCGGAATGTGTAACTTCAGCACTCCTTGGATGAACTATATATGAATTTCAAGTCCTATTTTGCAAGCACAGTTCAATGTGCATACTGTGCAATAACCGTAATGGGGCTAAGGAACTGCGAATTTCTTCTTCTGTGGGGCAAAGTTCCATGGCTGGATCCCAAAAGGTCCGGGGACATCCACTTGAGCCTAAGAATGCATAGTTATGCTATATATAGTTTAAACAAATGGACCCTCCCATGCATTACCGCCCACGAGTGCAGTACCACCACAAGTCCTCTCTTGCAGTGGCCGCGAGGCATTGGCAAGCAGCGGCAAGATCAACGCTGCCATCCATGATCGAAGAAAAACAGGGGCGAAAGAGGTTGATGGGGTTCTTAAGCTATATATAGTCTTTCTATTTCAAGCCTTGTTGCTTCTTTAGGAGTTCTTTCAACCTTCCATGAAGGCCTTGATTAAGACGTGAAGTGGTGTTATATGATGGATTTTTCAAAAAACTTGATACCATACCTTTTATTTGGTTTGCCCTTGATGGTTATGATGAATGGCATCTGCCCACCATTAACATCCAGATTGAGATTGCACACTATCCTTGATAACCCATGGATATCCATGCCTTCAAGATATGGCACATCGCATCAACCTTGATCAACAAGTCATAGATTCAATCAAATCGCAGTTGTGGGGTTTTTTTTAAAATTGAGCTACGTATATATCAGTTTCAAACTGCACACCAGCAGGCGCCCCTTTTTCCTGGTGGTAACATCAACTTCCAATCAACCTCCAACCACGAGAACGGTGGCCCTGTTCCCACCTTCCCAAAGGTAGAGCCGCAGTTGCTGGAATCAGTCAAATCTGCTACCATCGATTGAACCACCGGCACCTCAATAGAGAGGAAGATTTACTGGAACTGTCTTTTGTTGAACAGTTACAGTATGTGTTATGGAATTGGTGATTCACCCATAATCAATTGAATGTTAAGCCTGATGGATATAGAATTGAATATAATTTGTATATCAAGCTTGATGGTTCCGTAGTTCATTGCTAAGGTTGGTGGCTTACTGTTCAACAAACATTCCCAAGATGCTACAGTTAACCTCTTTTTGTTTAGGATGCCCATTGCATCCCAGCTGAAGAACTTGCTCCAGTTTCCACATACATGGGATCCTCACATATCAACTTGATGCATTTTCTTCCATGCTGGGACAATTGTGTAAATAAAGGAACTCAAAACAAATTAGCAGGTCACCAGAAACAGGTTAATCTGCACATTTGGAGGCCTTACCATCCTTAGTTTCCATTGGGGAATTGCGCGGTGTTTCACGCAACACCGAGCTACAATCATCGCCAAAGCTGCTCCATTCAGTACCTAGGTGGCAAGAGAAAGACCCCGAGCAGCTTGGGACCTTTGTCATGATTCAATCTGTTGTATGGGAGGCTCAAATCAACACAGGTGTCTCCAACTCAACGGCTTTCGGGAGGATGTTATTTGATACCCTTCCCTTGTCGGGCCAGTGGTAGCTATAGTAGTCCAAGGTCTCCTTGTGCTACAGTTTTTGACCACTTGTACATAATTTCCCCCAGGGGCTGAGGATTGACAACGGAAAACTGATTTCGTTTACAAAAAAAACGGAAAGGCTTTGATTTCATCCCTCTTCTTTCATGCATTTCATGATGATGAATGATCAATAGAAACATTGTGAATATCGTGGTACCAAAATGATCCAAAATGTACCAAAGTCAATGCAACAGGTCTTGGCTTACGGACCCTCAGCACGATCATCAGCGCAAAGTTGGAGGTCATCGCCAATTGAATGGTGCAGATGCCCCACAAACCAGTTCCGACCTGCGACGTCACAGATTCCCAAGGAGAAAGATACGAGCAGCCGCCCAACACGCCATAAAAATTGCCACAAGCCACGGTGTTTTCACGAAAGGCAAACAGCATTCAACGTCAAGTGTAGTTCCCTAAAGCTCCCCTGCAAGGCGTATACACCTTTTGTTATGAGGGATGATACTCTTGTAACAACTTAGTACCCTCCTTGTATTATAAGCCACGAATATCAATGTATATCCTTCGTCTTCCCCAGTTGCGGGACCCACCTGCAATAGCCATTTCCGCGAGGCACCGCTATCCACAAAGTTCCCCCACATCGGCCCTGTGACTGCCGCGACAACACCTGGCAGGCACCAACTTTGAGGCGAAGGGCGAGGAAAAGGTGTTTTTTAATATTTAATATGTTTTTTTTTGTTGTTTTTAATGTTTTTTGTTTCTTTTTGCTTCTCGAATCTCTGGCTGGCGACCCTCTGTAAGTCATTCAGCCTTTTGGCTTGATTCAGGGTGCCCCAGTAATAGGGAACGTAGTGGTCCGAATTAAAAGTGTTGCCGGCAACGTACCATCCACACTCGAACTTGCGTCGTTGGCCAGCCCATTTTGGCACCAGGAATTGGGGCGTGCCAGTTCTCTTTTTGCACTTCTTCTTAAAATCAGCTCCACTCAGAACAATCTTGGATGACCGTCGATTCCACACAAGGTATGTGCCGGAGCAGCTGATCTTGATGGGGTGAAAGCGGATACGTTTTCCCCACCTGGCGTAATGGACCGACCATTCTCCGGCGAGGTTGGCAAGAAGCGGATTAGTGATCTTCTTAGGTGCAGCTGTTTTAAGCACCTCTTGCGCACAGCACTCCGCAACACAGGCCTTGGCAGGGGCATTGCTGGGCAACGTCTTGTAGTTGGACTCTTCGTAGGCAGCGGCTCCGGCGGTTCCAGATGCGGTTTCACAGGTCTTGGGTGCTCGGGGCACCGGACTGGGGTACTGCAGGGTGACAGCAGCATTCACTTCGGTGGTGTAGTCTTTGTTGATGCAAGCCATCAAGGATGACTTCTTGTCCTTGGCAACAGTGGTGAAGACGCTGAGTTGGCAATTCATCTGCAAAATGGCGGTCCACTCGTGCTTCAGGCCACTTTCCTGTGTTTGAACGGAAGCTACATCCAGATTGTAGGATGCAGTGGCCTGCTCATTGCACGTAGCATGCTCCTTGCAAACCGTCTTTTAGGTCTCCAGAAAACCTCGCAAGGGGCTGCATCCATGACATCTTGCTGCTCATCACAGGTGCTCTTCTGGCTACTCCAAGTGGACTTGAGAGTCGAACAGGACTTCACCTGAGGACTTTTCCACGTAAATCGTTTCATTTAAAATCCCAGTTGGATCCATGTATATGGTAATTGTTCCTTTACATTTCCCATAAAATTCAACCAAATGCATAGGTTTAAATATACATGGATCCTTAGGGAATGATTTTTTGTTGGTAGTTTTTGGGGGGCTTACACCATCGCCCCAACCCCATGTCGCCTTGGAGTCGTAATCCTCTGTGGCCGCGGTGCACTTGGCCTCTGCGGCCACAGCCTTCGTCTTTTCGCCCTGGTAGTGGCTCTCCATCCTCGCTGGCCCGAGGCGGGTGACCGGGTGCTGTGGAAGTGACCGAAACGGATTCGGTTTCGAAATCCCAATGTAAACAAAATGAGCGAAGACTTCAGTTGAGAATAGCAAAATATAGCAACATATTATGCGATATTTATGGATCTTAGAATCTTATTCCTTGAAGAAAATGTTTCGATGGACTTCTGGACAGTTGTTGAAAAACCGTGCCTCTCGCAGAAGGCAATGTAGGTCTCCCCGTTCTCGCGGACTGAGGGGCCCTTGGTGATGGCGTTCAGTTGGGCCACCACCTGGAGAGTTTGACAGCGTCACTTAATGATTACCATGAATTTACTGGTTGATGCCACAAATCACTTGGAATAGATGCAACAGTCAAAATGGACACATGAAAAATCGACCAGAAATCTGCCCCGCAGAAATCCACAAATTGGAAAACGCCGCATTGCGCAATCGCGTTGATGCCATCGTCTATCCGGAGCTGCTAACATCCTATGGTTAGTCTTCAAGCGTGCCAAATATATGGGGCCAGGGTAGACTCCAGACAGGTGACTTTGGGATGCTGACTGTCGCGAATCGCTTGCTTGGGAAAACGGCGGCTTGAGACAGGATCCTACCTCCCAACAAACGACGTATGAATAAGTAAGACTCAACAATGCAAATTGCAAAAACTATCCAGCCAACGCATCTAGCAAACACAGAAAACAATAGAAAACAGATAAAATGTGATAAAGCAGCACATTATTAATTATTATGATTATAACATAATGTATACAAAGCAACTGGCACCACTATCTTATCTATTCTTATCTGAGATACAAATGCAAAAAATCTGGCCAGGGCAATGCGAAGATGCTCTGCCAAGGGATCCATCACGGCAACTAGACAAACGTAAAGAGATTCAATGTGAAAGGGCAAAGAATGCAGTCAAGGCATTTAGCACTACCATCAGGGAGACAATTGGTAGGAAAGCGGAAACGCCCGTGAGACCAGGTCTACAGTAAATCCAGCAGGCGACTGCAACATAATTGCAGCATCCGGAACAACTATCTAAGAGACAAGCGGAGGGGAATCAAACAGGCAAAGACAGCTGGCACAGCGATCTAGAAGACAAATCCCCCAACAAGGCATCTAGCGGAACTATCCAATTCACTCATTTCTAGAAGAGTAAGAACCCCAACAAATAAACTGCTTGAAGAATCAAAACAATCTAAATCGAAGTGGCAAGATGAACTGGCCAAGGCATTTAGGACACATACGTGGGAGACAAATGTAAGGAATCCACCATGGATATCCATGGATCAAAATGATCCGGCCAAGGCATCTAGCACATTTTGTATTTGGGAGAAAAACGAATCCAGGTTGGAGCTACAAAATGTTCGGCGCAGTCATCTGGCCTACTCTTTTTCCAACAAATACGAACCCCACCAATTAAACCCTTGGGACAATGGTGAGGTTTGTTAAGCACACCCTCACCCATGCCCACACGTATAAAGTATAAACCCTGCATGACACACCATGCCAAGCAACACCCGACACGACAGCACGGCACCTTGCAAGCACTTTGCTTGGCCTTCTTGAGTTGGGCCAAATCTTTGGCACAAGCATCAAAGTCGGTCTTGGCTTGGGACTCACTTGTGCGGCATTTCGCGTGCTGTCTCTTGCCAGCCCCAAAGGTTCTCTGCTTGGCGCTCACTGTCTTGTCTGCAGTCAGTGCAGCATCGCAACGGTCGAAGCCCGATGTATAGTGAGTTGACAACTCGTTTTGCAAAGCCTTTTTTGCTTCGAGCACGGATGCCTTGAGGGTGTTCTCCAGGAGGTCTTGCAACTGAGCAGCAACCTCAGCAGCACCAGGCCCATGAGATCCACTCAAGAGCATCCCGACAGATTCGTTCATCTTCACAAGCTCCGGATTCACATCACGAAGTTCAGCAGCATGCTGAACTATTGCAGCCTTTGAGCGCAACATGGCCGCCGAGCACATGCTAAAGCTTAATGCCAGTGTCGAGAAGCACGACATGCCACGCAACATTCTGGCAAACTTCGTTCGGACAAATCAACCAAGCTCTGTCCTGTTTGAGACAAAGCGGCTAGGAAACACAGAATGCACACACTTGCAATCAGGCAGAATCAAGACAAAAAAATACTCCAGTGTTTCAATTCCTCGCTAGCGCTGTATTTGGAAGAGAGCTTCCCCTCAAAATGAAAAATATCAAACGGGAAGGGCTCCAGCTCCTAGTACTGCTCACCTCCCATGTTCTGAGCCACCGGCTGCTTCCCAGAAGCCGAAGCCGATCAATTCGTGCACCAGCCTTGCAGATGTGTTGCCAATCATCATCAATGACCATGCAAATAGATGGCCGAGAGCACATGAAAAGCACCCAAAGTGCAACTGCCACTGAAATATCATGAAATATCAGTCTGTATTAGTACATATCAGTACCATGGCTGGGTGTTCCAGCTCAAAATTGTAGAATTTCTCCACAACACTCCGTACCATCAGCTATCATCTCCTGAGAGCGGAGTGCGGTTGGAGTTTCAATCGCCTACCTACTCGCTCACTTGCGTCCCTTGCACCAAGTTATGCAAGATTTGAGCACCTCAAATCTCGAGATTTGGTTTGCCATCTTGATCCACGTCCTGCATGATTCAAACTGTCAGTTTGGCTGCTATTGACTTCGGGCTAAACGAAAAAGAGGTTTGCTCGGTTGAGGAATCACTACGCGGTGGAAAGCACAAAAAACGACATATAACTGAGAAGGACAATGAAGAACTTGTTCCCAACCCCTAGTTTCCCAACCCCTAGTTTTGTTGTTTTATGTTGCTTTGTTCATCTGGTGAGCGGTTTTTTCCACCGGTCGCTTTACTGCCAAAGCTGAACAAATTCCACCTCCTTGAATCAACTATATATCCTAATTACATTAAGACTATATATACGTAATCATTGTCAATGGAAGTTTAGAAGTCAACTTACGACAATATGGTGAAATGAAAAGCAGAGAAGAGCGAAGTAGAAGAGAGGAAGAAATAGAGCCAAAAGAAAAAAAACACGCGCGCGAGATGTTGGGAAAGTCGCGAAACATTATGTTTTTTCCAATGCTTTGTGGGCGGGGAAGGTGAAAAGTAGGCTCGCTAAAGCGAGCGGAGCCATGTGGCCAAAGGAGAAGTGAAAAATTGCACGCCGCTGTGGCGCGAAGCACATTTTGAAGTCAAAGTGTACAAAACACACGCGCATTTCCAAGTCAAAATGTACAGAACAACGTTTCTGAGCACCTTTGGACCTTTGGAGGTTCGGATGTCGAAAAGCTCTCCGACAGATGAAACCGATAGATCGATATACAGTTAGTCAGTTAGTCAGGAAGACAGTTACACAACTAATTAATCAAGTAGTCAGCTAGTCAGTGAGTCAAGCAGTTTGTCAATCAGTCAGCCAGTTCGCCAGATAGTCAGCTACACAATTACTCTGTGAGTCAGTGAGCCACTTACACAATTCCTCAGTTAATCAAATAGTTAGACGGTTAGACAAGTTGTTAATCAGTTGATCAGTTGAACAATTAGTCAGCTAGTCAGTTATAGCCACTTAGTCATTTAGCCAATTCCTCAGTTCGTCAAATAGTCAGTTAGTCTAAAACCAGTTAGACAATTTCTCAGTCAGTCAGTGGGTCAGTTGTAGTCAGTTAGTCAAATAGAAAATTAGGCAATTGCTCAGTCGGTTAGTCAGTTACTCAGCTAGTCAGCTAATCAGTTTGTCGATGAATCAGTGAGTCACTTAGGCAGTTAATCAGTTAGAGTGTTTTTCAATAACTATATAGTCGAGCAATTAGTAAATCAGGTTGCTAATGCATGAAATAGTCAGTTGGTCAAGTAGTCAGTTAGTCAATTGATACGTTAGTCAGTTGGTCAGTTCGTGAGTTCGTCAGATAGTCAGTTGTATGTGTGGTGAATCGGTTTGAAGGCGCCAGGGCGCTTAACCACTGGCACGGATTGCGCATTAGCCCACCACTCCGGCTCCGCAGAGGTGCCGCGCATGGTCCACATGAGACATAGAGTCCATGAGTTGGTTTTCACCTTTACCACCTTGGCAAACCACTGGCAGGGCGTACCAGCACCCAAGAAGAGCCACTTTTTGGGCCTGGAGTGCAGAAACTGTTTTCCTGCTCAAAGTGACTCTATCAGAGCAATATGTTTCGGCCTGCTTTTCTGCCGTCTCATGCCTGTTGCGTTGCCTCACCAAGTTATTCCACCGAGTGAGACGCCAGCTTTCCCTGCGAGAGTGGCCTGCGCGTGCCACGTCATCTTCAGCCCCGCGTCAGTTTGCACTGTCTTTGGGACGCCTCGAAGTTTCAGAGTCAGGATTCGTTACTTAATACTCCACGGTCGTGGTTTCTCTTGGCGGCCTCTGCTAGACAATCACGAAAAGAGTTGTCAGTGAAAATTGTGGCGCCCTTTGCGCATCCTGTCATGTCGCAATTTCTGTGAGCGTTTGTTAACGCCAGTTCGTGTCACGAACGCGCCGCATTTTCCTGACTTTGAATTTCTCTCAGGCTTGAGCGACCATAGGTGCAACTTCTAGGTTTCCAGCCAATGTGAAATGCTTTTGAACCTTAATATATTGCCAGCATCCTCCAGTGCACATACTGGGTGCTATTTCTTGCAAAACGTTTTGCGCAGTGTCCCATTCTTCAGCTTCCAGAAGCTGTTGTCTATAGTGAGCCTATAGCGCCGCGGCCCGAAGGGAGATGCAAAAACATTCTTTGAATGCGAATTTTTGGTTTCCTCGCCGGACAGAAAAATGGACCCATTTGCTCGAGCAATGTTGGCGTTCTTCACACTGATCAAAATAGAGATGGGGGTCATGATTCCCACACCTTCGCTTTGATCTTGACTTTCCAAGAAGCCATCTTCTGACCTAACTGCAACAAGGTTACCCATCTGGTGGCTCTGGTTTTTCCCGGCCTTGAGAAGTCAACCTTCAACCTTTTGATATGATGGAAGCCCACACTCACTTGGTTTGATGGCAGTGATGGGTGGCATTCTGGTGGGAGGCGCTCTGTGTTGCTTCCAGTTTCCCAATTTTTGGTCAGTTGTTTCACCACAGTGAACTCATCAAGTTGTTGCTGCTGACAAGTCTGTAACAAAGGAATGAGATCTAAATCAAGCACACTTCGTCAGAGTCAAAAGTTCGAGACTTGAGCCATGTTAGTAAGGGAGTCCTGGTGTTCATTCGTTTTCGCTTGGGTTTGGGTCCCTCGTGATTCCACCCGTCGTTCCGGTACCAAATGTCTCAAGCATTCTGCTTGTGACAGCCTGAGGAGTTTTGCTGTTGCCATGGTTCTAAACAGGGCCTCAAGGCAACAACTAGAGAGGACTGAAGCCGTGGTTCGCATTTAGGTTTGGATACATGAGCTCCCCCCTCATTCCTCAAAGAGACTGCGTTTTGTTTTGGTTCCATTGATGCAATGGTCACCACACCAGAACACGAAAAGAAACAACACAGAAAAAGGAACACCCAACAAACACACAATGACAGACCAAGACACGAGACCCAAGGAGCAAGCCACAAACAAAGGCACACAACAAGGCAGAAGAGAACGCCACACCACCGCTTGAAGAGACATACGAGGTCCGAGGTCATTAAGTGTTACACCGCTGCCAAAGAAACAGCAATAAGGACATAGAGAACAGCAGGAAGAACACTAGCACTCGCTTTTTTAATGTTGGCTATTTCATTTCGTGTTCTCGAAAAAGCGTTCCGACCCAAAGCTCAGTGTGCCATCCAAAAAAATCATGTTTTCATTTTCAAATTTCAACGTTTCTCCATGGAATCAACAGAATAAGGCGCAGAGCGCAACAAGACAGATCTTCACGCTTCAAACAGTTCACTTCTTCGTGTGGTGGATAGGAATCCCACCAACCACCCCTTGAACACCACCAGGTCAACCTTTTTCAGTCGCTTGTTTGGTGCGCCAGCGTGCTCAACATGAGCTGCGCCACACTGCAACCTCCTCTGACTTTGTCGCGCAGCTTTAGTCCTTGCTCGCACTTCTGGCACACCTTTGTCTTCTTTGGTGGTTTTCTTACCAACTGGACTTTGACAAACCTTTGTGCGAAGTGCCATCCGCAATGGGTCTGCCATGAGTCCAGATCCAGCCCCCAAGAGGCTTTCGTGACCACGTGAGCAACTTTGCCTCTTGAATGGCTCGAGATCGCCCACATATCCTCATCTTCCGGATCTGCGGGGATCACAATGGCCTCCTTGTCCTTGACGAACTTTACCACCTTCTCATGCACCGTGACGTGCTTCTCCACCTCGTGGGCATCTCTGAGGATTGGCTCCTCATTTGGAGCTCGAACGGGATTATCTTCCCCCTTCTCCGGTGCTTCAGTTCTTTTGCCCTCTTGCCGGGAGTTTGCGGGCATTTCGGACATCGCCTCTTCCACATACCTGAGGACCGCCGAAGATTTCCATCTGCCGAGGAAACCTATGGTGGTGATGTCAAGGCCTGCTCTGGTGTAGTGCATAGCCCCACTTCTTCGAGCGGAGTGTCCCGTGATTGTTGGAGCCACGTCTCTATTCCAACCACGGACCATTTGGGCTTTGCTTACGCTTTTCTTACCTCCTCTCACGACGCCCTTGAACAGCGGTGCCTCGCCATCTCCATCAGTGTGCTCTGCCAAGCATCTGATGGCGCAACCCCAGGCACACCATCGATCACATGAGCCTTCCCAGCACATGCACGTGAGGGTCCTTGTGACTCCTTTGCCTCTCTGATCCATCTTCGAGTGTGGGATGACCAGGGAGACCGTCTTCGTGAGATGATCCAGCCTGAGATGTTTTACTTTCACCTTCACTGCCTCGGCTGCTCGAAGCATCCAAATGCAGGCAAAGGCATAGGACCAAGCGGGCCTCTCATGGCCTCTGAACTTTGAACAACGGGCTTCCCACACCAGCCCGCTAAGGCTCTCAGGTTTGACTTCTTTGGCCCTCTGCTCTGGCCCTTTGTGCCTCTGCAGTGCTTTCTTCACCAAGAAAAGCTGTCTCTCCAAAGGGGCATGCCAGTCATGCCCATCTTCGATGTGCATCAGCTTCAGTTCGTTGACATACTGGTCCCCCGATTGAATCTTGGCTTCATCAAGCGCTGCTCCCACCGTGGTGATGATGTCCCTCGACAACGGGAACACCTTACCACACCCAGCGGCCTCAGCGATTTCCAAGATCTTCTTCCTCTTTGAGTTCTTGGCTGCCAAAGTGTTGGCAGCAAGGAACCTCCTCATGAAGGTTTCCTTTGCCTTCTTCAACTCCTTCGGCTTCTTGGCCAAATCCAGGGCCTTGTTCAACGATCCCTTCTGTATCTCACTCTCCCCACCATCTTCTTCCTCATCTACTTGGGGTTCGCTGTCTCCGCCATCCTCTCCAAGATCGCCGTGCTTCTCTGCGACCTTGCTTTCACGTCCCTGGCCCGACTCCCTCCTGGAGAAGGGAACTCCCAAGGCTCCTCCATTGACCTGCCTGGTCTGGATGGTCCCGCCTTTGGACTCGCATGTCTCTCCAAAGGCTCGCGCCCCGGCCCGGTTTCTCCACCCTCCCATGGATAGCCAGTAGTCCCGGTTCCTCCTATAGGCTGATTGGGATTCCTCAGCGGGAGACCAGAATTGTCCCCTGCTCTCACTTCTTCTTCCATGACCACCGAGGCCCATTCGTCCCATGAGGCATGCTACTACTCTCTGGCGTAGCCGCGGCCACCATGACACTGAGAACCGCATTCCTGCCCAGAATGCGAGTAGGAGGCTCAGACCCCACACCCTCAGCAGCCATACCCCCTGGTTCAGCTGCCTCGGTGACGGTCCGTTTTCGCCTCCCCATGGCGTAGAATCTACCTTCACTAACTCACTCATTGCTTTGAGCTGAATGCCACTCGGCGGCATTCCTCAGGCAGAACCCTTCCACACAACATGTGTCGTGAAGATTCTTCAGCCAATCCAAAAACTTTTGAAGACAATTTGTCAAAGGAAAAACAGCCATCAAAACACCTTTCCCCCCCCCCAGCGAGACAACGCAGCACCTCTTTTACTCATAGGTTGTGAAACACTGCCACGCTGTGGTGGGGCATGTCTTTCCAACTGACTTCACTGTCAGTGTCCCCCGGTGGGGGAATAAAGAAATCTCTCCAATTCAACTTGCCCTTGGTGACGATCCGGACCTCTGCCAGCTCAGCTGGTACTTGGTCCTTCTTAGCATCACTCCTCGACAGCCAATCTGCCAGGTCGTTGAGTTTACCTGGGATGTGCTGAGCCACTACCTTGCCGATGTTCCACAGCTCCAGGTTCATGGCCAGCTCTCCTCCCAAATAGTTGACAACAGGGGATGGTGAGGCCAGCTTGCGTGCCATCCCCAACGCTACCACAGAGTCGCTCCTGATCAGGATCGACCTTCCATACATTCTGGCACTCCACATCCTGATGGCCATAATGATGGCCAGGGCCTCCAATGGTCCTTGGCTGGAGCTTTCGCCATGTTCCACCAAGAGCATCTTTGCCTCTTCTGCCGTGAACTTCGCCGTGAACGCTTCCACGATGGTGAACTCGGACTGCCCTGGCATGATTGCAGCAAGGATGCCCCCGTATCCCGTGGGGCAAGCATCCGTTATCACTGCCCATGTTGGTTCCTCATCCTTGAGTCTCACTGTCCTCAACGTGAAGGCGTCTTGGTAGCTGAGGATCTTGATCAGCCACTCTCTTGCTACTCCCAAACGCTTCACCGCGACCAGGCCTCGCTTCACTCTTTTGTCTCCTCTTTTCTCCGCTCTTTCCTCTTCCTTTCCCTGCTTCTCGTCCCTCTCCGCGTCTGCCAACACGGCATACAGGACGGACACTGTCCATCGCATTCTTGGGATGATTCCGGCCATCCATGACAACTTTCCAGTTGTCCTCCTCAGCTCTTTCAAAGGTATCATCCCTTTGTCTTCCCACTTCTCCAAGACGGACCTTATCTCATCCATTGCCGCCTTGGGAATTGAATACACCAGCTCTCCTGGTGAAGGACCAGGGCCCCAGTTCAGCAGGATCTTGACGCCGATCCACTTCAAGGTTGATCCTCTTTCTCCTTTGCCCAAGGAGAAGTTGACCCCAAAGGCTTTCAGGGTGTACAGCCCCATCGCCACCAAAGAGTTTAGCTCTGCGATGGTTCCTCTTGCCATCATCAAGATGTCATCAATGTACACCTGCAACTGTGCCTCGTGAGGTTCCATCATGGCTTGCCAGAGCCTTCCAATGCTTGCCGCCAACCTTCCCATGATTAGCGGCGCCGATTTGAAACCAAACAGCATCGCAGAGAACAGCACGAAGTGGTCCTCGTCCAAAGGAGCCAGCGAATGCTTTAGCTCCTCCTTGCACAAACCATAGTGGCAAAAGGCGTCCTTCAAGTCAAAGGATATCAGTTGAGCAACTACTGGGTCTGTGCCTCGCCGGTCCTTTCTGTAGTTCCAGGTTGCTTCCTCTATCTCTTGGCCAAGTCGATGCCCATGTTGGAGACATCCTGGATTCGGGGGAGTATGATGCGCTCTGGACAGCTCGCTCTGTCGTTTCCCCCGCTTCTTTTCATATCAACGATGATTCTTCTCTTGACTGTCTTGTCGTCTTTTTGTTTCACCAACAATGCCAGTCTCGACACTGTCCCATCACCAAATCTTTCTTTGGCAATGCTCTTGGGGATCTTCTTGGCGAACCCTGCCTCCAACAGCCTGTCAATCTCCGCAGCCGCATCCTCAGGGAACTCCTCAAAACTCTTGTAGTTGATGACCTTGCATTGCTCCTCCAGCTCTGGTGTCACGTCGTCGGTGGCTTCCTTTCCCTTTGATGGGGGAAAGATACCCTCTGAAGATGGGATGTCTTTGGCCATCCCCAGGGGTGCCCCGTCCTCTGCCCATCTGCTAATCCATCGGTCAGGATCTCCCGACAGATCAGCCCCAAGCTCTCCACATCTTCGGGTCCAGCGGCGACTGGAACTGTAGCTCGTCTTTATCTTCCTCCCTAGCCTTTGTGACCACCGCCTCCAGCAACACGATGAGCTCATTCTTCCAAGCCTTCGCGACGTCCTCGTTGAACTCAGCCGCGGACGTGCCATACTCTTCGCCCAGTTGCATTGCTTCCGGACACCTTCTGCGAAAGCGATTCCACGCCTCCCTTATCTTCCTCCCAGCCTCTTTCATCTTCCAAGATCTGTCGACTGCTATCTTGGGGTTCCTCATGCCCCCCAAGTAAAACTTGTCCTCCAGCTCCTTTACCTCTTTCGCGGACTTCAACACCATGGATCTCGGTGCTGAATCTTCAATCACATCTTCCGCCCTGAGGGCTGGGTTCGTGCCTTTGAACTTCTCCGGCATCTTTATCTCAATCTTCTTTTTGTTGCGCCGTTCCATCTTGTTTTCCTCATTGAGCAGCCACTTGCACTGGAGACTGCTGACCTGCTCCTTCTTGATGACCAGCTGGTATCTCCAGAACTCTAGGTTCAAAGTTCGCCTCCACTGCGCAATGATTAGCGAGGCCACCTCGTTGCAAAGCTCCGGCGGGTAAACCCCCGCTTCCACAGATGCCTTCTCAACTGCTGGTTTGTGGGCCACCCAACTTGGGCAACGACACACCCTGTTGAGTTTTTCCATTCCTTCCAGCCGCCCCGCCCATTTTGCGGGTTTGAAGAATCACACCTTGTCCTTGGACATGAAGGCACATGTGTTGAACTCCACTGAGTTGGCATCGATCCTCTCCAAGATCTCCTTTACCTCGGGTAACGCCCATGCCGGGCATTCGAACTGCGAATCACTTCCAGGAGGGTTCTCAGCAGTGGCCACCTCGGGAACCCCTCTCTTCTTCTGATTTTCCGCCTGCCTTTCCAAGAGCGATGTGGTCCAGGTAGCCATCAACGTCCCTGCATCAGCTTCAGTTTGTTGTTGCGGGTTGTTTGACGGCAACCCGTATGGGTGCTCAAGGGATCGCACTGGTGGAGGATACCCTGGGGCCTCTCTCCACCTCACTCGCGAGAAGGATCCACAAGGGAACCCGCCATGGGTCCCATCAAAGTCTCCTCCATCCACCTCTTCTCCCAACTTCTTCCACTTCTCAGCATCTCGAAGGTTGTCTGCCCCATTCACCTTGATGTCCACGCTGCGGCAAAGCACTTCGATGCCAGCTCTCTTCGCACCTTCGATGAGGGCTGCTGCAAGGTTGTCCTTGGGGCCGCTGAAGAGATGGAGGTATCTAAACTTCCGATTCCTCTTGAACTCTCCAAAGTCTTTGGACTTCTTGGCGGCCTCCTTGACCCTGTCCGGTGCCATGGCCCAAAACTCTTCGGCTCTCTTCTCCAGCTCGTTGTTTCTCTTCTTCTCTTCTTCAGAAAGCGGTTTGGCCGTCTTGTCCACGACCTGACGCTTGTCTGGCCTCTGATCACCTTCAGCAGCTTTATCTCCGTCGCCCTCTTCCCTCTTCCTTTTATTCCTTCTTACTTCTTCTTCTTCTCCAACACCTTTGCCTTCTCCATCGCCATGGCCGCCAGCAGGTTCCGGAGACTCTCTATCCCAATCCACTGGCTCTTCCATCCTTTAAGCCAACGGTCTCAATTGCAGTCCGTTCGCATTGAGTAGTCAAGCATCAATCTCAGCACAAAGGGAAGAGACAAAAGGGGGGAAAGGGGAAAAGCAAACAAACAAATTCATGCAAGACTCATGTCCCCCCCCTTTTGCTCAACAGTTCAAGTCCCCACCTTTTCAAAACTGCTCCCTTTTGCGACCGATCCTTACCACGCTCACATCTACACGAGCGATGGATCAACCGCTGGTGCAGTCCTTGTCCTGGTGACTAGGACTCAAACAGATTCTACACTTGTGAACTCTCTTGATTGCTCCCAAGCACTCCGCCCCCGGCCCCAGGTGCCCACAGGGTGCACTCCCGCTGGCCCAGGCAAAGCATAAGGGCTTTCCAGTTTGGTCCTTGGATTTGCCCTTTCCTTTTCCTTTACCACCATGATCTCCTTTGCCTCCCGACTTCAACTTCCGATATTCGTTGAGTTCTTCTTGGACTCGTTTACGCTTCGCCAATCTTTTGTCCCTGTTGGCCTGCGACTTTCGTTTCCTCTCACCGTCGTCAACTTCTGGATGATTTGTTTCTAGCTCTTTCCCACCAGGCATCGCCTTCAGGATCGCTGCCTCCGAAGCAATGTTAGGTTTCCCTTTGCTTCCTGCTGCTATCCATGCTGCAGCTGGAATGTGCACGCACTCCTGCCAGTACGGGCCATCATCCACCAAGAGCTTGAAGATACAACTCCAAGGCTTGGCTTCATCCCAACTAGGCGGTACTTGTCTCCCCAAGGCCACTTCTGCAATGACCTGCCTTCTCAAACGCTCCAGCTGCTCAGCTCTTGCTCGGTCGTCCGCTTCGTAGATCAATCCCCACGCACCTGGCCATTGCAGCACAAGTCTTTCAATGTGCCTCTCATAGCTCTGAAGCGCTGCCAGAGAAACTATCTCCTGCATCAAGGCTGCACATTTGAAAACTCTCCATGAAGCTAACCACCCTTGATGGGTTGAAGGGCCAGGTAGGTCTCTTTCCAAGAAAGACCCATCTCCTAAGGGATGGTACGTTCGGCATTTCTGCACCTTGGACATCCTTCTCTCGAACGGCACCCATATCGACATATCCACGTAAGGTGCGTTATCGTTGGTTGTCACTCTTTTGTGGAGAGCTGAAAGTTGAGCTGGTGTGGGCTCTTCAGCCCTGTCAGGTAACGCCCCCATGAGCGTCATGTAGGTTTGCAACCACCTGTTGATTACAGTGTTTCCCACTAGCTGCAACTCGCTATCATCTTGCTGGTCGATGAGGGAACTCATCTTCACCACCTTGTCTTTCAAGTTCACTCCAGTGCCAGCACCATGACCACCTGTGTCTCCCGAACTTCTTACCGTACTTGGTTGTTCAGCCCATGGGTCCACGTCCTCAAAGTCTTGCTCTGGAATGCCGGCCCTTGCTGCCGTCACCCTCCTAGAGAGCCGCCATAGCAACCCGATTTGAGTCGCTTGCATTGGTGTGTAGTTGGATCCGTCGGCTAACACTGCCAAGCTACATCCTGAAGTCAACGCAACGCGTGGCAGGGCAGCCAGCAAACGGATGTCTTCTCCTGGATCACCAGCTTGGGCAGTAAAGGCTTCCCACAAAGGATCGGGGATGTTCAACGCCGTGAGCAACTCTGTCACTCGAGTCCATCCAGCACAAACTCCCCAGGGCGGAAAAAGCGACATCGCGGCTCAAGAAAACCAGTTAAAAGAAAAACTAACCAGTCCCCCTTGCTAAGCAAAGGTCCTGGCCCACGGTTTTCTTGTAGCCAAAATGGCACGAATCCCCTCAC
>OMLO01000860.1_pt1 | contig 21818 bp, 12 predicted proteins | sample 1674811 | NCBI WGS metagenome assembly OMLO01 (sample SAMN06265003, study PRJEB25207) | coral metagenome | isolation source: Coral host | place: Mexico:La Bocana,Puerto Morelos, Mexico | collected 2008-11-13 | reverse complement strand
TAGGTTTCATTTCCAGGGTCCAGCTGGTGTGACCCTGCCCCCATTACTAGAAGAAAAATCAGTCTAAATGGACAGTTCTTGACAAACTTGATTTCTCCAGCTCAGGGTGGGTAGGTTGATCAGTATTTAAAACATAACTACATGGGTTTATTAGAAACAAACTGTGGACCACCAAAATTGGGGAGATCACTTGCATTTAACTGCAGGATATTGCAGTCATATTTTACCCCAAACAAGGGTTTTGTTGAAGTCAGTGATTAGTGATGCTCATGCATGGGATGTGGAAATAGGCCACTTTTGAGTTGCCTTTTGTCTTCATGTCAAAACAAGTCATCATGGGAAACCATTCATATGAAAATGTGTTCCACCTAGAGGTTCATATTCATATGTAACATTCTGCACTAAGACTTGTTTTGAAACAGAGGCACGAGGTAACAGTGGGGTTGTCAAAATGGTGGTAGCAACTGGTGGTAGCAAAAGAGGGGTCCAGGCTATCCCCATGTACTGCATGTGTCACCTTGCACAATAAAGTTCTGCTATAAAAGCGATGGTACCTCCTGTGTTTTAAGTGACTACCGGTATTTTAGCAGTTATGACACTTGGAGTTAAGTGTCCTGCAAACTGAAAAATTCAGATATAAATTTGCTAAATAAGGTTTTAACAGATTACCATGCCCAAATTAACACTTAGCCAATCAGAAGCTAAATTGGCTGGCCTGAGAAGGCTATTTTTATGGCCGAATTATTATTGGGGTATGGTTAACACTGAATTGTAGCATTTTGGGTACACTTGGACAGTATATGTGCAGTCAAGACAACATATGGACCCTCACTTGACCAAGCTTGTTTCATATGCTGCCAAAGGGTACCAAAAATAACAAAACTAAAACACAATTTCAATTTGTGGAAAATAAGGATGTTCTATGGCAGCTGATAACACTTCGATGGACACCGAAAATTGGGTGCCAGAATGGTTAGTCCAGACCAGGTCCCTTCTATACCAGGACTTCTTGTTTGCAGAAATTGCAAAAAAAAAAACATGAAAGTGAACTCACTATCTATCAATTTTTATTTTTATTTCCAAGAAAGTAAAGTCATTTCCAGTTAAGTATGATATAGATAGCTATAGATTTTTGGCTTAAGGTAAAAATCATAGCAAAGAAATCTGTGTCTATGCAGGTATTAAAGTTTGTAGGACATGTTACAAGTTTGTTTCTATTTTACAATGGAGAATGTTCACTCATTAAGTATTTTAAAAATATAGCTGAAATAATTATTTGTAATTAAGTCTCTTTGTTACCTTGAATATCGCAACATTAACTTTACGGTTTGTAAAATGGTTGGAGATAATGTCATTAAGTGTCTTGCACTCAATCATGGCACTGCCATGACAGAAGGACAAACTAAGTTATTCCATAACTGAACATAGACCATTGTACTGATCACATTCTGGAATAGCTATAATTATTTTTTAGTTGTATAGTTACTAAGACTGGAATTGATTGAAGATTCTTGGTAACAATATCACAATGATTCATCTGCATTCAGGAAACATTGAAGGTGGCACATATTCACCACTGGCACATTTTGAAAATATAATTAGTGCAATTTTATTAATGGCAATTAAATTACACTGGCTTTGCCTGAATGCTTAAACATGTCATTTTTTTTTGTTTTCCTGGCTTAATGTATTGTCATGTTTCTACCTCTCTTTGTTAAAATAATGTTTTCTTTTCTCTGTCAATTTATGATATAGCTTATATTTCACATTCATTTTCATGTGTTCACCATCTAGTAAAACCGTATTTTGAAACTGATTGACAAGATCGTCATTCTGGTCCTTACAATGACTGGTAATACACAGTTATTTGTCAACAATATTATTAGTTGTAAGTAAATAAAAACAATATGGCCAGTTCAAAAACTTTGCCCATAAATATTGCAATGTTTAGAGACAAATAAATGTTGGAGAATAATTATTTGTTGGTCTATGAATATGATCCAGTCTGAACTGAACACTGTTCCTTTAATACTGAAAAATAATCTTATCCAATCTGACATAATTATCAATCAAGTCTCTTGGCAAAGTCCTGCTACTGTTAGGATGCAACCATTTCAGCCCTTAATCAGTTGACGTCTCTAGTGTCTTGTAAAAAAAAATATCAGACTCAAATGAAGCATGAATGCCATTGAGAGCAAAAGAGTAATGAATCAATCAATACTCTACGAATCAAATTCTCCTAAATGGTGCTTTACAAAATTTATGGACACCAGGAAGAAGAGATTGTCTGTAATAATCAGGGCTTAAAGGGTTAACTCCTTAACAAGATAGACTACAGCATTATTATAATCAGTGATTCTTTTGATTGCAATGTACAGCTTTGTTATATAATGCTTAAGCCAACAATGGCTTTGTTTCTACATGACTGGCTATACTGTAATAAAAAAGTTCTAAAAACTATTTTGAATCTGACTATCAAACATAAATTGATACTAATTACAACTGTACAATGTACGTTTTATGCTCTAATTTACAGCTGACAGCCAAATGAACCTTTTCAGCCTCACATTTCATTGACAAATCTTTCCGTGTCTCATGTATAAACTGCGAGAAGCTGTTAATAATTCTGATATATACTACATGAAGAAGTAAAATATTGTTTCTAGGCTGCAAGCAGGCTCTCATGTGTGACAGAAAAGCCCCCAGATGTGTTGGCAAGCAAAGCGAGCCTGAGGGGGCTGGAATGAAAACTTATTATGCACTATTCGACTTGTCTCTCACAGCTTCACCTTTGCTTGTGCTGCATTGTATGAGAGCCTGGTCGCAGGCTATAGTGTTTCTCAATCAGGTTCTTTTGCTGATTCCTTATACTTTCCTACACTACCAAGAAGAGAAAATTGAATATTCATTTTTATTGAGGCTGAAAAGATTGCATGTTGAACTGGTGTCTTGAGTTCCAGCTTGAATAAAATAAATAAAATCTGTATATTTGAAAACATTTCTACAATTCATAGTAATTATTATACATTATCATTCTGATAACTGAATTACACATGAGTTTATTTGTTGGCTGGTTTTGCTAAAATCTAAAGATGCCTTTGCATAAAATAATGGATTATCGGTAGTTACTAAATTCATGGCTACTTCATCAAGTAGAATGCTGAGAATTTGTCATTTTTCAACAAATTAATTCAAAGCATAAATCTAATTGATATCAATTTTGTTTCACAATCTTTTGCTCTTATTTTTATTGTATTTCTTGCACTATTTTTCACTTTTAAATATTTTTGTTTCATTGCAATGTTATTTTCAGAACTTGTTTGCACTGTGGAGTTTTTGTTAAAACTTAACTTATTTCTTTCAATTTATATGCTATCTTCTAGCTTTATCTTAGAAGGTACACAGAAAGTGAAGTATTTCTAAGAAACCTTTCATTAGCGTCTTTTTGTGCAAGATCTTTTACAATTTTGGTAGTGTGGTTATATACTTAAAACTGCTGCCTCAATATTTTTGTCTTCACCAAAACTTGCACTAATTCTTCATGATTTGTTTCCTTTGTGATTACAAAAGATGGAGGAGACCCCTGGCTACTTTGAGCTGTGGTTAAGCAGGCAGAATTTGCTACTTAAGCTCTAGATTCTATGAGCTCATCTTGATTATTATTTGTAAAGTGATTTTGTCATGTACTATGACTATAATTATTATTTATTAAGGACTACTTTGAGTTGCTTTAGTTGTGCAATTCAGTATGTCTCTTTAATTCAACTACCTTCCATAGTCTGCAATCTGCAAGTAAACAGTGTGCATTTGGTTTATTAGACTTTGATTATGATGATTAATGGTAACCATTTTTTGGTGGCCAGAAGACTTGTTTACACAAACAGAACTTACAGTGATAAATAATAATTATGTAATATCAATCTCTTCGACGAAACTGCACAGTGGCATACATTAATGACAAGGCAATATTTTCCTGTTTGAAAAACAAGTTCCTCACCCAAAATGAATATTAAATCTGGCCAAGTTGTTGGATTACCTGGTATCCTTGAAAGAAAGGTATCATTTCATAAGGCTGCGGCAAGTATGGTGACATTCTCATCCTGACATTTGTACTAGCTGGTGGATAATAACTGACACTTCCTCCTCCAATACCATTTGTAGGCATAACACAGTTGAAGTATGTTGGTGAATGAGGTACATATATGCCTGTGGGACTGCGGCAAGCAGGTGTAGCAGTTATATTGTCTGTGTGTCCATTCATGTGTGTCCCATTTGGACTGGTGACCATGCCATTGGTCACAGGGTAAGAGCATGGATGGCTGTAGGGAGTGTTGTTGACTGATGCTATCTTTGTTTGATTAATTGTGCTGCTGGTAATGATTGAAGCAATGTCAACTCCTGAGCATGGAAACACTTCAATGTATCTTTCTCCCATGTGTTGTCTGTGAAGGTCAGTGGTGGCTGTTTTAGCACATTCTGCAGACACTAACTGTACATAGGCATCTCCAGAGGGTCGACCCTTAGTATAAAGAAGTAACATCCCAGTCAGTGTTAAATACATGTATACATACATAATATACTTTATCTCCTCTCCTTTTTCCCTGGATGGTATGCTTGTTCATCACAGGGTAACTTCAGCATTCTCTTAGCTTGCATTGCAGTTGACCCATAACCCATTCCATACTGCTAAATGAAGAGATGCACTGTGAGAGTAAAGCTTACGCCAAGTAACCTCTCAAAGTCTACGAGTTCCACACATGCACTATCAAGCAAGTCCACCTTTTGGTGGAAAGAGGCTCTGCATCAGAAGCTTGTCTTTCCCAAGAATTCTTTCCAAACTATTCCAGTAAGGCAACCTGATGAGCCTTGACTGGAGCAGTGTATCCTATATAGTACTACAGCTTTATTTTTTGTACAGGGATTGGGGTGAGAAGACATCTGACAATTTAGACCAATATTTTAGAATTCATTTTTGCATATCTAGAATGTCTATACGAGAGATGTCTCCTTTTCAAATCCAAGGCAAAAGCCAAACTTTATCCAAAACTTTCAGAAGTGTCAAAATGTCTACAGAAACATACTGGAAACATACAGAAAACAACTCATAGAAATAGATGTACTCTTAAACAAACTCACCTGGGTGTTAAACACCATGTGAACTCCACCAGGAACGACATATGCAGCATGCTCCTTAAGAAAGTCTAACACATCCTGCACTGTTGCAGAGAATGGCAGACCCCTAAGGCGCAGACAGTCTTTGGTGTTCATGCCATTCATGCATGGCCCAGGAAGTAAGAACGGCGGGTGAAAGGGTGGTTGTTGAGGAAGAGGTGGCAACATTATTGGTGGAAAGTTATGCAAGAAGTTGCTGTAAGAATTCAGAACTTGCTGAACCTCACTTTGGGAACTACGAAACAGCTCAACATATCGGGAGCCCAGTGTACCTCTGTGCTTTCTTAATGCTGCACAGCCATGCTCTTCCGTTTCAAAAAGAACAAAAGCATCTCCTGTAGCTTTTCCAAAACCGTTTCTGACCATAAGGATTCCTGCTTCTCCTTTGAATACTGGTGCATCCTCATCAAAGAATTTAATCTATAGATTAGATACAGATATAAGCATTGTCAAATGTTCAAAACACATTTTTCAAACTAAAAGCGTCATGATTCCACACATAAAACCAGTCCTTGTTAAGACAATAAAAATAAGAGCAAAATTCTTTATTAGTTAACTAAGATTCTTCTGTATGCCATCCAGTGATAAAGAACTCAAAGTCACAATGGATATATAATTGTTGCTTCTAAGTAAATGTGTATGGATTCCTAACTGGAAATATTGATCTACTGTATCACAAAATGTTATCAAAAGAAGCCAAATTATAAAGAAAAAACTACTGTGCAACTACAGGGAAGGCTCATCCTTGTTACAATGGGCACAAACTTAACTTAAACAACTAATTTTTTTACTGATATGTCAGACAAGGGAACTCACAACTTCTGTCTCCTTGGTATTGAATGGAAGTCCTCTCATTCTGATGATAACATCAGCTTTGCTGGAAACAAAGTTGGCAGCAACCTGGGTGACATCAACTGGGCCTAGGAGTAACGCTTGCTATTATCACCCTGACTGTTTTATCAAAACTCACATAAATTATTACTATAACAACTAAACTGGAGAGTAACACTACAATAATTCAATTTTGCCTTACTTATGTCCTTAACTATGGAGTGGTCCGTTACAGAGCTTGTTTCTGACACACTGACATGCCAAATTTAATCAGTCCATATGCATGACTACTCTGACTCCCTCCTGGATCTAATTAACTTGATATTAATTTCCTCAATTCATGAACAAGTGGGTCTTACCATGTAAAATAGTATTAATAAATCAAAAAGGTGCAAGGAAACGAAATTACCTCTAACAATCTTTAAGAAGTCCTGTGCTGTAGCTCTGTAAACCTAAATCAAAATTGAAATTGACATTTCAAATGTAACCAAGCAATAAAAAAGGAGCTAAATATGAGATGCATGTATATCAAATCAATGGAAGAGTGATTGGTTGATTGAAAATACCATGAATAAAGACTGAAAATAATGAGACTATAAACTGAGAATAATAAAATCAAGACAGGGATCAAGACAGGAACATTTCTTTTTCTTCCCACTTTTGTATAGATTTTCTTGGAAGAAGGGTTTTAAATCCACATGTTTTCCTGCATTGATCTCTATTCCCATTATTTGTTCACTTTAGTTTCCCATGACTGATAAGAAGTTAAACTATACACTGATGAGTAGTCTGGGTGGTCCATCATGTCAAGTTCACCTTCACTGCATGCTTGATTGAATTATAAGTGTTTTACAAACAATCTTTTGTACACTACTGATGTCCAGGATTGAACACAAGTGTTAGTACTTCATATTTGGTAAGGATATCTGACATTTTCATATTACTTCATATTTGACAGAATTAGGTGTGTTTTACCAATGAGGACACTTTGTGATGCTTATCATAAGAAATTTGAATCTCATTAGCGTTCAATCCTGGACATATCTGCACTTTTACAGATCTCTGAGACAATGCATACATAACAGCTACTCATTGGCACTCACCTCAATGTACCTTGTTCCAAGATGATGTTTGTGTCTTTTCAATGCAAGTTCTCTATGTTCTCCTTTCTCAAACCTAATAAATGCTTCACCGTTTCTTCTTCCTTGGGCATTTAAACAGAAGGCAATCCCTCCTCTAATAAATAAAACAGTCTGCCTAAGTTAAACTTCCTAATGATACCAAGAGCAGGTATGAAACTGAACAAATCCTCTCCCTGTAAAATGACTACAAATACAGTGAAATGGCTTTGATTTTAAATCCATCGTAAACGCCACATATCAAATTTATCAATTTTGGTTCCAAAGTATTTCCTCTAAGAATATTTTGAAGAGTGAAAGAGAGAATTTCATTTAGGATACACAAAAGACAAAAATGAAATTAATTTCTCAATTTCATCTCTCTTTATCATCTTTATTCTACCAACCATGTTCCTTCTATATTTCTAGCCATACAATTTTAGCCAAAAAGGGAATTCTGGAGTGCCAGTGACATAAATAATAGAGACGTTAAGAAAATAGAACCAAACAATACATGGATGATTTTTATCAGTTTTCTGTATTGCATAAAATTGGATTGTTTTAATAACGGTAACAATCAATTTTATCTTACTCACTTTAGGATGTTGAGACCTTTGAAGAAGTTTGCAACATCCTGATCTGATGCTTGCCATGGAAGACCTCTCGCTCTTAGAATTGTGTCATCAAGTACAAGACCAAGACTGCAGGAAAGCATTAAATCAACATTTCAATATCAACAATTCATTAAATGACTTCCAATGTTTGTGGAGCTAAACCTACATTTATGACAACAAAACAAACATTTTACTACTATAGCAGGGATGCTTGATCACTTCAATAGATGGGTCCCTGGGAAACACAGGTGGATGTTTAGAAGACAATGAAAAGGCATGGAAATAGATAAAGCTTTAATGTGTCTCCTAAACGTTCTACTAGGAAAGAAAGAAAGAAAGAAAGAAAGAAGCGAGCCATTTCCATTATGAAGTACTAGTCTTCTGTTTCTATTGAACTTTGGTAAATAGCTCTAAATAGTTTCTGATCAATATCAACACTTCAGAGATCTTATTATTTCAGTGCTCTCAACTGCCTTCGTTAATGAATTTTTTCAGATGATCATTAAAAATGTACTTAACTGATACGATGATGAAGTGGTCAAATCAACAAAGGAATGTTCAATTAGTTTGAAAGCAATTACAATCTTTTTTTTATCAATGTAAGATATCTTACATTAACTTTATCAAGAAATCAAACGAAAATTGCCAATCTGATAAGGAAAAAAATCAAACTAAAGAAAGAAAAATGGAATATACGCAACAGTTTACTTGCATCAATGTAAGTTGTTCCAGAAAATGTCCATACACCTCCAATGGAGTGTTTAAATTAACACCTCACCCAATACTTCTGAAAATCCATGTTTGGCTCATTCCTTCCTTTAAAAATTGTATCTTTATAGAACCCTCACTCCCTTGGGTAGGGTATGGATATATTCTGGAACCACACAATGTATTGATATCTTGAGGTACCAACTTTTTTGTTCGCAAAGAAGCACCGTACCATGGTCCAGGCTCATACTTCCCACTGATCTTTTCAACATCTTTAAACTTGTGACCTGACAGAACAAACACCAAACACATGAGTGACTTAAGGATTCATGAGACTCACTCCATGTGACTCACTCATGAATATATGAACTGTTTACGGAATCCCAAATATGTGCAATTTATGATATTTCAGCTGAATTGGAGTGTCTTCAAGTGCCCATTTATATACCTAGTTCAAAGTGTCTGACAACTGATTGCCACTCAATGTGAGAATTAAAAGTTATCCCAGGCTTAAAAGCAATTTGCTTTCTTCAAGTTTCACTTGCAGGTGATCACCCAAAGAAAAACACAAAGGTGAAGAAAAATGAAACCTTTTCCTGCTAACTGATGATAATAGTATTATAGATCAAATTTTAAGTTGACGGTAATAGGATTAATGTAATCCCATCTTTAAACAACTAGGCCACTGGATGGAGCAAGGCACAGTTGGCGAAGTATCTTGCACAGTAATGCAAAGCATAGAACCTCAGGTGCACAGCAGGTTCAATTGACAGAAATTGATCAGCATTTTGAAGAAGTTTTTCTCTTTGGAGTTTTGGATATTTCACATAAGATGGCAAGTTAATGACTGTACTTTGTACAGGCTATTAGCTACAAGACAGCGGTGTCCCCTCACACAAACCAATTTTTAGTTTAAAGGAAGCTTGCAGGAATTCCCATTAAGGAGATATGTGTGAAAAACCTTTCTCCCAGAATATTATCTTGCTAATGCTCATTGTTCAGAGGGTCGAATGTGAGCTAGTCAACAAACTGAGAGGAGCTTTTGTTAATTCTGAAATCACTAAAGAAACTTGTGGACTATTGATTCCCAAGAAAAGCTGGGATTCAAGTAAAAGGCACTGCCACATTAGTGTTTGTTGTCTAAAGCTGGAATAACACTTCATTCAAAACGAATAACACTTCATTCAAAACCTTAACTCTCTTAACTTTGATCAGTCTCATAATGTGTGGAAGAAGTTGTTTTAAACTAGCAAGTTAGCTGGTAAGCCCATTAGAACTAAGGGATGTTTATCATATATACCCATGACTACCAAACACACAGAACTGTTGAGATTGGATTCTTTCTGTAGATGGCAGATAAATTACTGCTAGGTGTCATCAATAATGTTAAGAAAGCCAATCTCACCAAGCTAGGATGATTACACAACATTCTTACATACCATTACTAAAAAACACATTGCAGTGCTGGCTGTATTTATGCACCATTAAATGACTGAGAGGCAAAAAAGATGATAGGCAACACAAATCATCAAGTTAAATTCTGGCAACTGGGATTTGCACAACATTATTTAATGTACTTGCACGCGACTACAAATAAAGTGATATTAGTACGGCATTTTCTTGTCTCCACATGCACAACTTCAACTAATATTTGCAAAAACTATTAATTAAAATTTTAAACATGACCAGTATTGAAGTCAATCCTGGGAGAGGAAAAAATGTCTCTTTGAAATATGTGAATCATAGACGGTATAATTTTTTTGTAGTAGGCAAACATTTTTACCTATACAAGCCTTGACGCATAAAGCACATAAATATCAATCTAATCAAATAAATGTGTATAATAATAATAATAATAATTACAAATACAGTATATTGTATCTGACTGTGACATATCTTACCTTCTTTCATAAGATACTGAGCCACACTTGCCATCAGTTTGCAATGTTCCAGACCAGCTGGGTTGTTGTTATTTACATCAATTTTGCAGTCTGTCAGAGTTGTTAAAGGAATGCCTTCAAAACATGCACAACCAAAACATTTCAAGTTCCTTAATTAAACTCATTTGGATACTTCCAACAGTTTAGGGAATGACTTAAACAATTTTTAATGTTTTTATGGTTAATAACAAGATGATATTTTCAAGCTAAGAAAACATGCTTAACTTTTCAAAAGAATGTGACACCATTATTTAATCTTTTAAAAGCTAGTTTCCATGTGACCGCCCACAATAAAAGTACATTTCAAGCCATCATAGGAACTGACCCATACTCATTACTCTGAAATTGCATGATTCCAGCAATTGCAGATGTGAATAATGTTTCAGGCAATAGCAGCTCCAGATTTAGCTTACAACATCTGCAATCAAGCCATCATAGGGAACTGACCCATGCTCATTATTTTGGAAGTGCATGATTCCAGCAATTGCAGATGTGAATAATGTTTCAGGCAATAGCAGCTCTAGATTTAGCCTACAACATCTGCAATGCAACATAATCATCTGCAGTCATATTGTAAAGCCTCAGAAATGGAGGGAGGGTCTCAATATATGGCAAACATGTTGACAGTCCAACAAGATCAAATGTAAATGAAGAGACTGCTAATTGCCAACTCTATGTAAGGATATTTTATTTATTTAGTTATTTATTTATTTACTGAGTCCTTTACAAATACAACAAGGGATGAAGAGCATGGCTTAATAGACAATAGGAGAGTTGACATACAAAATCTGGTTTCTCAAAGGAGGAAGGGGATGGGGCTTATCAAAGAGGGGGGACTTACGAAAAAAGTCCACTCTCAAAAGGTGGGGTAATTTATTAGTGAGGGGGCCAACTAGAACTTTTACAGAAATCAGTCAGTGGATAGAAGCTCTAGCTATGAAACTACCTTCAAAATGATTCAGTATCTTAAAATCATGCATACAAGTAAATGCTGCCAAAACTGAAAACGTAATAGCCTCTGTAGCCAGGGTAGATTTTTTTTCCTTGGATTGGGGGTGCGAAGGGTGGAGTTGAGAACTGTCTATCTAAAGTGGTCAGTATCATAGTCAGTATCTTTTCCTTTCTAATTATAATCCATGGTAAACTAGGCGAGAGTAAAGAAACAGAAATGTCCAATAACCAAGGAAAATTACCTTAAAGTAAGTAAACACATTCACAAATTACTAACATAAAAATGATTGCTTTTACTTGGTGTAGAAGACACAGCTGACGGAAAACAATATAGAATAAAAGGACAAAAAAATGAGGAAAACAATGAAAACAACAGGTTTGTAAGGCAGCGTTCTTTTTTGAGATGTACTGTGTCTTCTAGACCAAGAAGGAGCCAAAAAACATGTTTTGAAATCAGTAAAATAGGTTCCATGATATACAGGTCTGTAGCAATAAAACGATGAATCACTCCTGAAGTCCTGAACTACATTTAATGAATATGTATAGATATATATATTTTTTGGGGGGAGCGGGAGGGGGGGAGTAGGAGTTTTTCAAAACAAGAATCTTTCTTATCTTTGGGTTCTGCGAAATATTTTTGTTTTATTGCTTGCTTAGCACCAATTCGTTTTAGTTTGTGCTATGCAAGAATATGTTTTGGTAATTCCCCCCCCCCCCCCTCAAAAAAAAAACAAAAATTTATTATGGCCCATACCTAAAGAGACTAAATATTTTGTATTTAGGGTTATAAGTACTCAATGCCCAAGATATGACCACCTTCAGCTAAAGAAAGGATACAGGAAGCCACTTCTTCGAGGTCTTTGAACTCAGAATCATGCTTCAACGCCTTTCCGACTTCCTTCTTAAGATCATAAAAGCTATAAAAATGTTGTGACAACTTGGCTTTCTTCCTGCCAGCTTCCAAATGTAAGTGATGTCTCAGTGGGAACTGTCCATCTGTCACAAGACACCATCTTTCCCCTGTGCGTGTCAGAGTCTCTTCAACAAAGTTGTCAAACTGTACACAAAACAATAACAACATTATTTATTTAGCCTTGGAAGGAAAGTTGTAGTCATATCACACAAGACAACCTATAACTTGTTGCATTACAGTCTTGCTTAAGGAAATCCCACTTTGTGTGGTTCTGGTAACAAAAAAAAAAAAGTTCAATATTTTGAAAGTCTGGTGCATTGTTTAAACATGATAATGTAAAATTACTTTGAACTTGAGATTTTAGTAATTTTTTATGAATATATATCTGCTTAATAAAGATATTGTAAAATTTCAATTATTCTTTAGTCAAGTCTGAGAAAGAAACCTTACAAAACTATAGTACTTATCAAAAAGAGAAAACTAAAACTTTATGCATTTTTGATGAATATATAACTGCTAAATAAAACTTACTAGATATATTGTAAATTACCATTATCCTTTAGTCAAATTTGAGAAAGAAACCTTAGGAAACTATAATATGTCACCTAAAAGATAAACACTTTCTCTTAAAACTAATATTGGTGCTTGAAAACCGACAGATTTAACACAAGCAAATTAATGAGGCAGAAGATTGCTACACATCACTTCTGCTAGAGATTTATAATCACTTTCTTCACTTTTTCTGAGTGCAGATGCTGTAGGCAGAAATTGTTTGCTTACTTCCATTTAATATGTTTGTAAAACAAGCTATACTCTTCATTCAACAGGAGATGTAAAAATATTTCAACAGACTAGGTGTCTATAAATTATGGAAATAGGTAGAGATTAACAACTGAAGGTTATCAGTCAAGTCTTCATCTATGAACGCTATCACTATCACAAGCTTTTATCATACAATAAAGAAACACTTTACACTTGTCAAAATAGAGAAAAGTAAAACTCAAAAATTGAAGAGAAACAAACTGTTTTCTAAAAATTAATTATAAATGAAGGCTTGTGGCAACAAGCTTTTAAAACCTTGGGAAGAAAAGTAACTGTGCCAAATTAGATTCAGCCAGTGAACAACTAAACTATTAATTTTTATGACCAACCACTTTAGCATATTTTTAGAAAAAAAAACACTGAGAAGCTATGCAAATATATCAACCAATAATCTCCGTACGTTGACAATACTAACTGTCAATCACTTGACGTTGACAGCTTTTGAGGGGTTTCCTGTTGGCCGCAATTGTAGTGCCAAAACAATAGAAGGGACAAAAAAAATTTCATGCAGTGCGATATTTACAGTGGGTACTGGAAATCCGTACATTTTTGTTATTCACCGAAGAATACCAAAGAAAATAGAAGCGTCTAGGTTTTGTTCTAGAACAATACCACCGCCCACTCGCGCTAAGGAGATCTGAAATGTTTCGATCAAAACGCCAATGCAAATTGCGGTGGCAATGAATCGAAGCGAATGTAATCTACTAGAGACACGTTCGGCGAAATTCTCGAACGAAGGTGATTTGATTATGAAAATGATCGGACGAGAATGTGGCCAATTAAGACTTTATTCTTAGAGCACGCGTGCGACGAAAGCGTTCTTTTGGACTAATAAGAGAACGGGCATTTACGTGACACTCAAGGAACAATCAGTCGAGACTTGAGATTTATTTTGAGACGCGTTTAGACGCGATCGCAAGTGGAACACATGATATCGAACAATCGATCGCGCTGTTCTTGAAGTCTCGACCCGATATGATCTCCAATTTCTAGCCTTCGAAAAAAAAATTCTGACAAGCGTTGCGAGTGTGTACAACTGTTGCGCTTTCCTGTATTTCCGGGGAAACCAGAAAAACCGTCCAAACACGAATTTGAACAAGCGAATATATCATTGGCCCAAAGCGAGCTGTATTAACACTTTAATTCTAAACTGCCGATAAAGATCATGAATATTGTATACGAAGGCGATAGTGAAAATAATATTCATGCGCAGGGGGTTTGTAAGGAGGGAAAGAAAAAATAAAACTCGAGATTTATAACAACCAGGCGCCCAACGATTTGGAAACTATGGGAATATGCTTGGCCACACAAGTATACGAGAATTCAACAAAAGGGAAGATAAAAGCTATTTGTAAATTCTTTGGAGTATTCAATACGTACTGGGTCGTAGAAATTTGGCCCCATACACTTTTCCCGTCGCGCTTTCACGGTTTGTCCGACCGCCGCAACCTAAGATATAATCTCTGATCTGGGAAATATTTACTACACAAAACCTCAAGAATAAACCTTGTTAGAATTAACTGTGTGCCCTTTTTAATATTTCATTCCCGCGGAGTAATTTTTTTTTCTCTCCCGAATTGAATTTCGAGCGGCTCTGTGTCTCCGTCTCGAGTTTAGCGCGCGACCAAATCCTATATTGCGGGCCCCGACTCCCCGTTTACCTGGGAGATCACAATGGCAATGCCGAATGTACCAAAAACATGTACTGTCTGATCCTGTCGAGCGTTTAAAAAATATATCTGGTGAAAATTCTTCGGCCCTGGCTGGTTGTCACTGTGTCTGAGTGATTCAAAACTCCTCAAGCGTGCCAACGAGATCAAAACACGCCAATGAAACATGTATGAATTTTACATGACATGTCTTGAAATTTTCCCTCCTCTGTTTTCGGCCGCTTCCGAGGACGGGATAACGTCAGGGACGACAGAGAACGGAGGATTTTAACAGCGACATTTTCGTGTCTTGTTGTTGATCGAACAAAAGGAGAACGGAAATGGAGGATTAAATACACACTAGTGGTAACGTTACCTCTTCTAAGGCTTCCCCGAGTTGTTCAGCTTCAGTGGTCACAGGCGACTTGGTAGTGGGTTGTTTTAACGCTTCGTTCGCTCCAGACAGGCCCGATTTCACAACACATCTATGCACGGAACCCAGCTAATTCGGCATAAACGAACACAACGTTAGAATTATAATTCACCATTACATTGTTCTAACTTCACATCGCCCCCAGAGCCCTTGAGAATTTTTTTTTCTCGTCCGGCAAAGGGAAACCCCGACAGCTTACACAATCCAATAACAAGTTTACCGCAAGAATTTTTTTACCTGGTTTGATTTGACATCGACAACGATCCACGAGATGCCAGTGATGGTTTCTTCCTCGGTGTCCGATTCCTCGGCCGGTAATCTTGTGGCAGTGCAGTGAAAGCACACCAAATGCTCGGGAGAGCCCATGTTTTCCCTTGCACAGGGAACGAATCAATGAAATGTTGTTCTTGAGTAAGTGTGAGTGGGGGCAGAAAACCAGCCGGGTCGAGTCACATGTCACTGAAGATACCGGCAAATACTGGCCGCTGATTGGACGCCCGTTGAATCGGGGGCTGGCCCACATGCCACGTGGCTTTACAATAATTACCACGCTTCGCTGAATTCTGACTAACGCAGTTTTCTTCGCTAGAGACGAGTCTTAACCCAGGCAACGGGTTTACCCTCTCCGCTATTTGAGAATAAACAATTTTCGCGCGCTCATAAAAAGCTCGTTTAATGACAGGATGTGTGCTGTTTTGCTCGCAAACGACGCTTTTAAATTTTAATTGGTCTTTCTCTCGACGATGATGTGAGTAAAAAGTGACAGATAGAACAAGACGCGAGCCACTCAGCGTATCACATCACTTCCCCGAACTGGCCTCAAACTGGTCCGTTGCCAGAAGGGCGAGCGGGCGAGTGGACACCCTTATAAACAAAAACAGCATTCGTTTTCTAGACCATATTGAACTTTCACTTTCAATCGTTTCATTTGCATGTTTAAACTTAAAAATATCCGAAGCTCCCTTCAGCGCGCAATGTTACCGCGGTTTTACTTGCCGTTGCAAAATCCTGGACGAACCGTCTCACATTTACGAGGAATAAACTTAAACATGTCCCTGTTACTCAAATTCGCACACCATGGAAAAATTCTACCGTTGCTTATCATGGCTTTTCACAGCTTTCTATGGTGTAATCCTGAAGTTTAAGTAACGACCTGTTATCGCGAGTTAAAATACATTAACCTAAACATTAGTGAGAAAACCGTCCATAAATTTTTGTCACAACACTATCAACGACCAGGAACTGGGAATGAATACAACCTCGTTGACATGGACTGGAGGCAAGAGAGCGCTAGCGACGCCATTTTTTTCGGGTGGATAACATGATAGAGAAAACCTTAATTTAAAGAACTTTAAAATTTCGTTCTTGATTGTGTTGTGCGATGTTTAGGTTCGTGCTTTTGTCCTGATACACTTGAACGACTTAGAACAACAATGTGAGAAGAAGACGATCCCGGATAAGTGAGAACAAAATATAAACACGAACGGACCTCACGAAAGGCGGTTTGGAAAAGAATTATCTTGAACACGATCTAAAGAAAGGCCGGTACAAAGATGTTTATAAAAGGCTTTTCCGATAATCCTTTAAAACAAAAACGCACTAATATAGATTTCCAGCGAAGAAAATATACAGCACATTCACGCGAAGTTTAGGACTACTATATTAGCTTCATAAATAATTTCCATAACATTTTACGCACGCACGCCCCTACAGAGCAACATTCTGCGTCTTGGTCAAACTACAGCGATATCTAGGAAATTTAACTTGAACAGATACTGATAAGTTACAATTTCAAAACCAACTCCTTAGCACTGCTGACGAACGGAAACAGTTAGTGGCCGGATTTCTCTTTATTTGGTAGATGAGTTCGTATGATTAGGACCCTCGGCTTCCGATATTTTCCCGCCTTATAAGGTGTTTACGATCGTTCGATTCTCTATTGAAAAAGCCACGATATTAAAAGATGTTTTTTTTTTAAAAAAGGATCTAAATTATAGTATGTTAAAAGCGATCAGTCCGATACTAACGCTTACAAGAATAATAGACTTTTAGTAATAGTAAGGAGTGAGCGGAAAAAAAAATCTTCAAAACTGGTGCCAGAGACGAGAAAAACGTACCACTGTTTAAGAACTCTTATTGTGGAAATTGTATAAAAAACCAAGCATATGAGCTACTGACTTCAACTTCGTTTAGTGATCGAGGAAGAGATATGTATATTTAAAGTCGATTTAATTTAGCTGTTTAACCGTAAGTCCTCTTAATAATGGTTAACAGTTCTTTGTAGCATACTCTTATTTGAAATTTCATTCGATGGTATTTAGTATTTGTATTTGGGCGCAAAAAAACGATAAAATCGCGGCCAGTTCTATTGGATTTTTGCCTGTGACACGAATGAGCAATAATAAATATTTTACTGGCGAGCTCGTTACCTTGAGTTACGTTTAGCTGAATAAATCGTCTGTAAAGCTAAGCAAATATAATAAGTAAGTCGGGATTCGTACGAAATCTTTTGAATTAAAAATAGCTCAGAGGATCGAGCGGAGAGAAAAATAACTTGAGCGTTTATCCGACGAGAAAGGTTTAATATCGCCCAAAACAAACTGCGGAAAGAAAGATGAATAAAAAAACATCCTGTTTCATAAGAATGCCATCGACGCCGCCGACAGAATTATAAGAATAGGACACAAGTACATAAAAGATGATGAACGATTAATAAGCTTTTTATACTGCCGAAGGAAAAATCACGTTCGGGACGTAGAGCTTTGAAGCCAGGGCAAAAGGCAATGAGGATAATTTTTCAAAGTTCATAGTCTAATATTCTCCCGCGGACTGAAATTCCCACCCGGAATCTAAGCAAAGAAAGAAATGTAAATTTTCTCCGCGTTTTCGTCTTAAAAATAAAATAATATTCAGTGTTGCCAGAAAAAGGAAAAAATAACGTAGTTTACTTCGCTGACTAATTTCTTCGGCTTGGCTAGATGCACAACGGTATAAAAACCAATTCTAGAAAAATTGTTAGAAGCAAGGATTTTTCCCCTTTAAGACGTGTCGTTAAGGAGGCGACTTAATTCAGTAAAGCAGCTCTTGAATAAATTAACTACGCCATTTACCAACGATAGAAAACCCGCTCATAACAAAAAAGAAAATTGAAATAATAAGGTTGCAGAAACCCCCGAAGACCTTTGTACGTGATTGATGATAAAAGACTTTTTTCAAAGACAGACGGTTTCAAATTGTGTCGTTCCCTTCTAATTAAACGTGTTTTAAACTGCTCAAGGGTACGTAAAACAGTCACATCGCTGTGGCAAGAACAGTATTCAGTGCATTAAAACTACAAATCGCATGTACAGAGACAGACAATCAAAAAATCGAATTTTACTCGATGTTCCTAGGTTTAAACTTACTGACAACGATTTTTGTCAGAGACTTCGCGCGAGCTTTCCACTCTACAGCGAGGGAACTGTTCTATCGGAAATGCGAAGTTCGCCGTTTTCTTAAGGATGAAATACTGAAGATTACTGACGAAAATTCGCCTTGAAAAATGTCCCCTTTGAAATCCAGGGGAATTTTCCCACAGCTTTATGTCTAACAGCACCATTTTCTTTTCCTGAAGTCAGCAGAGTAGGCGGGGAGGGGGGCGGTGGACGTGTTTTAATGAGATACTGGGAAAACCCCGGTAAGGATGTTTCTAAGTAACGTTTCGTATCCCGGTGGGGGTGAGTCGTAATTCGTAGTGCTACATTCTGATAAAACAGTATCATTCAGAAATTGTTTGCAGATTTAACTTCCATTCTTCCTCCTCCTGACTTAATCAACCAAAATACATTCCTTGGCGGTTATAAAAACGAAATACAGAAAACAGTGGATTCAGTCCTGCTCTCTACAAAACAATACCTGTGAAAATTGTGAAAACTCATTTAACTCGCTAACGATTCACTCGCCGCCTACACGGTTTTGCTTACATTATGTTTGAACTTTATGTACCACCTAGGGCCGAGCCTTGGATTTTCGTGAAGAATAAAGTTGCTAAAACGCACCGCTCCCTATGAGAAACTGGGAAGGCCTTAACACTGCCTGACGTTCGACCCCATGACGCGTAGTTTCACGACTAAATTCGAGAAAAGGGGAAGCGAAAAGGAAGCGTACAGCTTCCATGTCAACTGAGAGTGCTTAAAATAAACACCGCTTTCATGTATGACAAATTAAGTATATGCAAAACAAAACATCCAAAAGCGAACAATCTCGTTCCCAGGGTCTCTCTGCGATCAGGGTTAAGAGGATAATGTTAACACGAACTGACTGAGAGAACTGAAAGAAGTGAGGTTGCTAATCATTTAGAGTTCACAACTTTCTAGATCTAACTTGAAAAATTTCACTGAATTGGACAGTCCAAAGGTGCGAGAGTAAAGAAAATCACCAACACGGGAAAGTTGCCTGGATTTAATACCAGATTCCCAATACGTCCGCTTGAAAAAATATGCAATCAATGAAGAGAATTGATACTTTGAGCTTGAGCCTAGGAGAGCACATTGTCAGTCGTTCTAAAAATGTCAAGTAAAATAGCTTATTAACTACGCTTGTGTAACCCAAAGTCGTTTTTGACACTATTCGTTCTTTACATATGTATACTGACTTTCAATCCAAGGTTGCAGCTTTTTCCATTGTCTTTTCTCGAGAAGTGTCATCGCAAGCAAATAACACCTTTGTTACGAGCATTCATAAATAAATTCTCACGCGCGTCATATTATTTCCGAAATTCTCGTAAGTTCTCTTAGAAATTAGTCAAGGTTCCCCTTTTGGATTATAATTTGAGTTTTCTCGTAGGCGTAAACACCCACGAAAAAACGAAAATAAACTGCCACTAAAACTTAACAAATTTGTATAAAGTTAACAAACAACAAGCACATTGTGGAGTTTTAACATAAAGTTATTACATCCCTTTGTTTGTTCGACAACAAAAGTTGCTCGTGGCAACAACCAGGTTTGGTTAAGAATGTAAATTGTGGAAATTTTAAATGAAGTTGTATTGACTTTAAGAGCAGTTCACAAAATAAAGCTATAGGAGTTTAAAATTCAATTGAGTACATGTGTATTTTATCATTAAAGTTTCATGGCTCGCAAAGACAACTGTGATTAATATTTTGGCGACCTTCTTTTCCAGCATTAGTTTTGGGTTTTATGCTACATTTGTTTCAGAAATGGAATTATCGTTCGAAACATGTCAGACGAAAAAAAAACTACACGATCAACAAAATGATCTTTCAAGAACAAAAACCGTCAATGAAAAGTTCCCACTGTTAATAGAAATTTCCAATAGCAAAGTTTTTGAAAGGTGTTAAGCAGAAGTGATTCTTATCAGTAAGAGGAATTAAATCAGCAGAAACAGAACCACTTTAAATGTGGGAAACATCTTACGATTTGTCAGGACAGGAAAAAGAAAGGTCTAGGGCTCACAAACAAACTACTGAAACAATTCTACCACGGACGTTGGTCGAGTTCTGACGTCACGAAGGGTTCACCTGTCAATCGGGCCGATCATTCGACGTAAGCAAATGGGTTTCAGTGACGTCATGGCACTGTCAGAAACCATGTAAACCGGTTATTAGGGCGGCTGATAACTAGCTTCTCTCAAAACAGAATCTTCCATTTTGAACTAAAAGATAAACAAACAGACAGACCGCGTGATTCACAGCTTTTGTAAACCACGATATACCCAAAATCAAAATTCAAACCAAGCGAGGCATTACAGAGTTTCAATCGACTAAGGAAACGACGTTTACTTGCTTTCTGGCGAACACAAAGCTATGAGTCCTATTTGAGGATTGGCATTGTTAACTTATTGCTGTTATTGTTGTAAAGAAACATCCGTCTTTCCTCCACAATTTACGCCATTTCGATTGACTTAACGTCACGACCTACTTGCCTAAAAAAATCTGAATTTGATGGAGGAATTTGAATCTAAACCCTGCGTACGGTCGTTGAGAATCTAAAATGGGATCTTGGTGAGCCACATCGCCCAGCTCTGTCGGTAATAAGTCAGGTTGGCCTAAGCAAGTAGGCCAACAAGTAAGTAAAACTCGAGCGTGGCGAACGAGATACCCACCCTCGAGATAACCATGCACGAGACTCGCATGTCTTTAGGTTTTATACTTTTGCAAAGGAAACCCAGCTGTGCTCAATCTATAAGGAATTTATTCCAAACAAGTCCACTTCTTACAACTTTTGACAAAAACGTTGTGCAACTATCGACGATTTTTCTTCTAGAAACTTATGCGTCTGACTTACTTTAAAAGCTAGGGCAAATTTTACTTCCACTTTACAACCTCCCGATGTCAAGTAGAATTTCAAACAAAGCCTGAACAGATACGTAGGAATCTAACCTAACCTGAGTTAAATTGTGCGTAACAATATTGACACGAAGCCTAGACAGCAGTAAGCCGACCAACTTCGGACGTAGTATCCTGGACTTGTAGCCCTTTCGAATTTCGTACGAATATAGGTTTAAAGTTCGATTCGTCATTGATTCAATACTACGTAACATGCTATGACCAATCAGAACTTACTTTGCTTTCAACCAATCAGAAGCAGCAGTAAAAATGATACGTAAAATGGATTAGCCAATAGGAAACGCGAACGATGAAAACTCACTAGTGAAAAAACGTCGTTC
>OMLO01000859.1_pt1 | contig 21826 bp, 13 predicted proteins | sample 1674811 | NCBI WGS metagenome assembly OMLO01 (sample SAMN06265003, study PRJEB25207) | coral metagenome | isolation source: Coral host | place: Mexico:La Bocana,Puerto Morelos, Mexico | collected 2008-11-13 | reverse complement strand
GAACTTCAATACAGTGAAAGCTACACTGCCAGCAGACAAAAATAAACACAAGTAGAATTATTCATGACCGGAAATTATGAAATTGCGTGACGACAGCTTTAACCCTAGTCGCAGTTGGGTTTTCTACCTGTTTGTAACTTTACCTGTTTCACAGTACTTTTTACACAAATTACTATGCTTTATCATTAAGAGTAGCCCGAGTAAACGCCTGTAGGCGTCTAGTTGTTAAACAAAGGAAAGTAAATCAGTTTCTGGTGTAACAAATTTGAAATTAAGATATCAAATTAATATTCAGATGGTCTAATTGTAACATGAGTTTGTTGTGTTTTATGCTAGGGTCCATATTGTTACGAGTTGTTCTCAATAATGATTCACTCTGGTAGTGCATCTGGTGGGCACTACTATGCTTACATCAAGTAAGTTAAATAAAGTTAAGAATGCAAAATGTTTGGAAGTTAACTAATTATAATGGTATGCGATGATTTTGTAGAATTTTGTTTGTGGAAATTGCCTATAATATGTAATCTCATGAATGGTACATCGATCTTGAACATGTGACTTGTAGTCAAGATTGGTTTATAAACAGTCGGGAAATGTGGACGATTACTGTGTACAGAAATTTCTAGACTTGGACAATCTGGAAAATGAGTACAGAAAAATAAAGATGATCTAATACTGTTGTTGACACCTCCTTCTCTAGTCAGAATTTAATACATTTTACTTCAACCTATAGAATTTTGCTAGCCAAATGTCATAATTTTTCTGGTATATTTGTAGTAAACTTTTGTGCTTTTTGTGGAATCTGAAAGAAAAAAAAACAATTTACTTTACAGTTCAGAAACTCAATTTAGAAACTGTGTGAATTCTATGCTATTGTTTTCCTATTTTGTTCTTGTTGTTGGTGAGTTTTGTTTTTTTTTGCACAGTGTTATAATCAGTTCAAACAATGAAAGTGGACACTTTTTATTTTCTGTCTTCCATTGTGTAGATCCTTTACAAATGGTCAGTGGTATTGCTTTAATGACCAGAGTGTAACCAGGGTGAGTTTGATTACTGTATCTTTTTTAACATGTCAAACTCCGTCAAACTCCCTTTATAGCTCATAAGAGTTTTATTATTTATGCTACCAGGCCATTTGTATGTTACAAATCAGCATTCATTGACTTTCCAATTTCTTATTCTTTTATTTGGACTTGACTCACAAGGTTTATGATGAGGATATTGAGCGCACTTTTGGAGGACTTGAGTCTTCAAGAAGCTACTACTCATCAGTGTACTCAAGGTATGTTAATTTATGTGTAACTTACAGTTAAACTGCAGAGACAAAGAAAGCTGTTGTCAAATTTTTCACAGTAAATGCAATGTTTGATGGCATTTGCAGCTCCACAAATGCATACATGTTGATGTACAGACAAGTCAATTCAGAAAGAAATGCAAAATTCTTGGATCAATGTGACATGCCCAGACACATAGTGGAACTAATGTACAAGCTGAGACAGCAGGAGGAGTTGGAAAGAAAAAGAAAAGAAATGGACAGGTGTATGTGTAAGGTAAGAGTGTTGAAATCAATGTCCTGGCTTTTACTATGGTTTGGGCCATTGTAGACTGCAAAGCAGTCCTATTTTTTGAGAGTGCAATTGACGTGGGCGGTATTGCAAAAGGACTGGTCAGAATTGAGTGTAGAGACAGCAAGGAAGGCTGGGGAGAGAAGCTAAAAATTATGACTGTCTACTTTGCAGATATTAAATTCATTCAAAATAATTACCCATTCTTCCAGCAACAAGAAATTCCCATTGGTTTATAGTCAACTCTCTCTAAAACGGACACCTTCGGGACTGGCTCCAACTGTCTGTCTTAGAGAGGTGTCCGTCTTATAGGGAGCTCAGTTACAGTAAAATGACAAAACAGCAGGGACGGGACCAACACAAGGTCACCGTCTTATAGAGGTGTCTGTTAAGGGAGAGTTGACTGTACATGTAGTTTTGACGCAACCTGTCAATCGTGCCTCATCAAAAAGGTATAGATGCCATATCATTTTCAACAACAATTTACCAGTAATTCATTTTTAATAAGTGAAAGAACAGCAGCGCAATTCCTCACCTATACACGCCCATAAGGTGTGTGAGGCTTGTGAGCTTAGTGTGTGAGCCTTACACTTACACTTTGCACCTGTCAAATAAGGAAGAAAAAACAACTGTTTTGCAGTCTAGGGCCATTGTGTTATGTTCATTTGCTTGACACTACAAGTGACTTTTAAGCTAGATTTCAAGGGCCTCAGGTCCTGCCTGAAAGTTGTAACAAAGGCAATTATTATACCCCTTCCCTTAACCTACTAATGTAAGTCACAGCTTCAATCTTCAACCCTCTTCCTTTTTCAACCTAAAAGAAAGAAAAGGAAAGGTCCTAGAATTTGTTTAACCTTTTCTTCAAGCCCCTTCTGGTCTGTACTAAGAGACTGGGTGTAGCAGCATGAAGTGCCAAAAGTGACCAACATGCCATGCTGGGAACATCTTTTAATTAATAAACTTTGTTCACTGTATCTAGCCCAAGATACAGGAAAATCTCATCTCATAATAATGTGTTAGTAAAGGACACTGGGCTTACAGTGCATTGAAAAAAGTAGTTGTTTTTGAAGTCAGACCACAGCAACCTGGACTACCCGGAAGTGATCAGCTGTCATTGTACACTGGATACAAAACATGTCATCAGTAACAATTTATAACAAATAAACTCTGCTTGATTTTGTCTAGATCAAGATTTTTTGTGTGCATCCCTTAACCAAACGATGGATGGAACGAAAATTGGAAATTCACAAGGATGAAACATTGAAAGATGCTGTAACCATTGCTCATAAGGTGAGAGGGAAGATTTACTGGTCAGTTTTATTCAACTTCTCTGTAGACATAAAAGGAGGCTTTACTTTGTTATCCTCTTTCCTATTTTAACTAGTGGAAATAATGAATACCTCTTTGTAGCAAACCTTAATATTTTAACATGCTGTCTTTCAAAATAAGATTTTCAAGCAAGTACAAAATGCCCGAGGATGCTATTTCAATGTGAGGAGAGTGTCTAGATATGAAGTAAAATGCTCAGTGGCATTTCATTTGTTCTGTTAGAAAAAAGGTGGGGGGAGTCTGTATATGAGCCAATGGATCAGGTTGGTGCTTATCCCGGTTTCTGTAGCATGATTTGACTAGAAGTACTTGTAGTTCTGTTCTCCCGTGGATGGTACACTGTATGCTAGTCCATCGCATGGCTACCCCCAACATTGAGTTCACCCTACCCATTTATACACCTGGGTGGAGAGAGGCACTGTGAGAGTCAAGTGTCTTGCTCAAGAACACAACGCAATGTCCCTGGCTAGGGCCCAAACCTGGAGAGCTAGATCCAGAGATGAGTGCACTAGTGCAAACCATGAAGCCACCATCCTCCTACAATAATAATACAAGATACTAATAGGAAGGCTGGTATTGTTTCCTAAATAGCTCTTCCACTTGGAGAAGTCTGTAACACCAGAACAGTGCAGAATTGTCAAGTATGATGAGTACTATGACTACATTGAGAGATCATATGATGGTGAAGAGGTGAGCTACCTTACTGGGATGTTTACACAGCCATTTCTACTCAGGAATGTTTTTGGTTAAATTTATGAATTCATACCTCATTTTGACAACGTTCTGGCCCTAGTATTTCAAAAGGTAGATAGGATCCACTGGATAAATTGCTATCCAGTGGGGAAATGTTGACAAAACAAACCACACTATCCACACGTCAGGAAGTCCATGAAACAATAGTGCAATTATATTTAATCTAATGTATTACATGTACTAGTCAACTTCTTTTGTTGTCAATTTCAGAATGATCCAATGGGAAAAGTACTCTGTCATGTTAAACAGTCTTATATGTTCGACCTTCTTCTTGAAACAAGAATGCAACATGAAAGGTTTTTCCCTTACAAACCAGGAGGTTAGTTAGCTACTATTAGATTTTGTTTCAAGCTTTTCAAGCCAAACTCAAAATTTTATGGCAGAATTAGGTGACTTCATGCACATGAAAGAGCATTACACAGAAAGATTTCAACTTTTTTATTGTGTGCATTTGTTGCAGAATTGTTGGTAATAAACCAAATTTTAGATCAGATGATTATTCAGCTTGTGTGGTATAATTAATTATTATACTAAAACAATTATTCACCTCAATCACAATGTCATTGGTGGATATTTACCTCCACTCCTGTTATTAATAATTGTTATTTATTATTAATAACAACAATAATATTATGATAATAATTGTACTAATTATAATAACAACAACAGCAGCAGTAGTAAAAATAACCTTCTGGTGATGAAGTTCACTTACATGTATCTCTGTGGACAGGCTGCAAATAATATTCTGCTCATGCATGATTGTAACCACACTCGTGAAAAATTGTAGATTGCTTCAAACGAGCTCTCAGAGAGTAATATAAATATAAAAACAATGGTGATCGACTGATAAACAATTGTTGGACTTGGTTTTTGCAACATATTGCCAGTAATTTGGCAGTTTCTCGCAGATCAATTAATATATGCCTCAGCAGCAAATAATTGATCTGCTTGCCACTGGCATATCACAATTGTCAAAGTTTTTCTTAACCTCATCCAATAACATTTACACTTTTTTGGTTCTATAGGAACAACAGTAAAAGTTCATTTGGTAGATCTTGAAAAGGAGAGGGTTGCTCCATATGTAAATGTGCGACCATTACTCAGTTCAACTGTAAGAGATCTAAAAACTCTGATTCATGAGGTAAGGAAAGTTTTATATGCCGGTACTACTGGCTGGACCAGTCTTCTGAATATGTTTTAGTTTTACAATATGGACCTTCTAGATAAACCTGCATCACAATGTGATGAGAAGGGTAGCCAAGGAGACCATTTGTATCCACATGTGTGTATAAAAATTTTCAAATTTCTGTTGTGCTTTAATGGCATTTGAAAAATGGACCTTTGAAAACTAGTACTCTTATTACTTTATATGTCAAATCCTTAGTTTGCCCATTGCATCCTGCCAGTGCCAATATTTCTATATAATTCAGACTCTGCATGTAAATCTAGTCAATTGTGTGTGAGATGGCACACTCAGTTAGAATGATGGTAAATGATGTTTTGACAACTTGAGCAGTCATCTTCAGAGTCAAGTGAATATTGTTTGGCAGGCAGTGATGTTACAAGTTTGGTCTGTTGTTGTGTATGTAGTAATTTTCAAGTTCAGACTCTTAAGCCTCATGTGTCAGCAATATTGTAATAACACAGTCGGTAATAGACCAATTAGCTGGAGGGGATCATTTTGCAGAAACACGTTTAATGTTGTTAAATTGATGATTATTGTTTTGATCTCTAGAAATTTAGCCTTCCTTTGGTTTCTATGAGAGTTGTGTTTGATGGAGGATATGGTGAACTTAAGCTGCTGGACAGCCCCAACAAAGTGTTAAAAGAACTTGGATTCTTCAAAAACAACAGGGTAATTGACAACACTTTGATTTCTGAATTTATGTATCTTTTAGGCATAAGACAGGGACCTGGGCACAAGCCCCATTTGACATTTGCTTGGTGGGCCAACAATGATCTCTGCCAACTATCCCAAAATCCAATCAGCCAACCCCAGAACCTACTGTACTCCTAGCTAGGAAACAACAAGCACAGTTCCCACTGCCCCGGCCCAAACACACCCAAGCATAAGCTACCAAAAATAAGCAGTAAGTACTCCACCCTGTCGTAGCCTAGATGTAACACCACCAGAGGCCGCTTCCGAACCCCAGCAGGCCGTTATCAACCCGCCACCCACTTCTGTGAGCTTTGAGCTCCAACCCCACAGAGCACCAATGAGGAGACTAATGGACCACAACAAGAAAGGTCTTCAAAAACCATGAACACTGGACAATAAATTCTGAACAATGAACAGAGGACCTTGAACACTCACCTCTTTGCTGCTGTTACAATAAATTATTTCATTAGTCTTTATTGCCTTTTTAATGATCCAGTTCTGACTTATACAAATGCAAACACTAAAGACTTGGGGGAGATAGACAGGGACCTGCTTGGCAGTTTCACAAACATGGCTGCCATTTTAGAGTGACCAAATTCTTTTACCTTTTACCAAGAACTTCTCGTCGTCTTCTAGGTGTTTGTGGAAGCTTCAGACAAGGAAGAAGATCTGTTATTTGAAGACTCAAAACTGTTGAAAGTGTTGGATGTGTATCAGCACACCATTCAACTGATTGTCATGTTACCAGATCCATCCCGAAAGCCATCAGGTTAGTATGGTAATGTTCAACACTTCTATTAAAGTGTACCTAACACCAAAAATGTTTTTGCTAAAATAAAAACGCGTGTGTGTGTTGCTACATGACCCAAAAACACATTTGACTTGCAGTTTTTCAAGCTACTGTCCCAGCTGCCTTTCCCACAAAAACAATCAAATATGCGAAATACAGAATCACCATGTTCTCAATTTCATGTCACATCCGGCCCTTGACCCATGCCCTGTTAAACACAGTCGTGGACCAAAATGGAAGCATTTTGATGTACTTTGACAAGCCGGAGAAAATCAAGGATTTAACTGAATCAAAACATTTTTTGCGGCAAATTACTCCACAAAATAAGCGTTATTACTTTTGGGAGAAAAAAAATTTTGGTGTCAGGTGCACTTTAATTGCCACTAGATAGAGATGATCACCTCCTGGAAATCAAGAGCAAATAATCTATTTTTTTAGTAGAATTCTAACTAAATTTCCTTCAGCTACTTAATTATTTTTCTTGTAGCATTTAACTTTGTGCCTTACATGTAGTTAACTCAGACATGTAGCATTATTTGTCATTTGAAGTCAACCTACAATTGTCACATGAAGTCATCTGTTTATTCCAACAATTTCAAGTTTTTGAAGTCAATGATGCTGAATATCCTTCTTTTAGTCTTCCCAGGAATTTGGTTATAAAATAATATGAATCCAGTCATGTTTCTTAATGTCACTTTGAAACTTAGGAAAAATGCAAAAAATGTCACCATTTTGTACATGACCTCCATCCATTGCATACTAATGGCTGACAGTGTGTGATAGCTCAGTCAGTCAGTCAGATAACTGTTTGCAACATTTACATAATATGTTAACTTGGAATTCTACTGTCTAGTTTCTGTTACATGATGATGAGGAATTTTCAAATTAATTGTACCACAGAGAGTGGATTACGTGAGTAGTGTGACAACATGATTTTGACTAGGGATAAAAAAAAAATTAGTGGAACCACATACTTGTATATTTGAAATCAAAAATTAAATAAGATCAAAATTAGTAACAACATATTCCTTAAGTAATTTTTTACCTTTTTTGCTTATTGCTCTATTATGTTGTAGAAAAAGAATAGTCACATGATAGAAGTTACAGCATCTAATAAGTCAAACCCTTACTTTTAGAGCATACAAGCAGGTATATCTGCGAGGCTCCAGTTGATTCTGAAAAGAATGAAAAACAAAGAGGTAAGACATCTGAATACTGCATTAACTTTAAGTGTAGTTTTCTGCAGGTTGCATCAAGATGAATAGACAATTTGAAGTAATTCTACCCTGTAACAGTACAGTAGTTACTTGATTGAATGTAGATTTGACAACTGCACATAGCCTATCAAATAGAATCACAGAAACTGTTCAAACGGTCAATGCCCTGCAACTCTGTTTTTAGTTAGTTGTTCAGTAAAACCTGGTGAGACCATCAGTGAATTCGAACCAAGAATAAGGACGACTTATTGTCTGTTTCAGCATCGTGTTAACTGGCATTCACCTCAAAAAATATCTTCCATCATGATGGGTTTTTTTTCAGAAATAATTGTTCATGTAGACAAGAGAATCACGCTTGGTAAGCTGAAGGAAATTCTCAAGACTGAAGTAGCATGTTCACCTGAATTTTTTAGGGTGAGTACTATTTCACAATTAAAGATGTTTCTCAGACTGAGAGGTGACTGCAAGAGGTGCTTTGTGAAAATATGGGGAAAATTATTTTTGTTCATCATCAGCTAAGATTTGTTACCTTAATTAGCTGCCATACCAGATTTTTGGCTTTACAATGTATATGTAGAAGAAAGGCAAAACAGTTGTCAGCTTATTGCAATTCAGCTACTTTTCAACTTGATCTATGTTACGGACCATTTGCAGGTAGTGCTGTTCCTTAATGAAACAGACTTGAACCTGAGAGCTACATGTACCATGCTACATTTTTATGCCTGGTTTTTTGAAACATTAATATCAGATTACACATAAACACTGTATAATGTTTATATTATGTAGGTTTACAGAGTGTATGGAAACAACCAAGAAATTGAGTATAGCAAATTATCTGACCCTTTAACAAGTCTCAATGATGACTCCAAGGTGGGTTCAAAGGTTCTTATGCTCAGGACTAGATGAGTATACTTGTACAAAGAAAGCACAAACCCAGACATATCTATACCTTGAAAGTCCTTAAAAGCTCGTGAATTTGAAAATCAAAATACAAGACCTTCAAAGTCCATGGCATTGTGTGTCTCTTAGCACAATGAAGCCAGATGATTATGAAAGTCCATGAAAAGTACATTTCTTGAAAAATGTTGAAATTTGTAAACAAAGGGACAAGCTGCAACGTGGATGAAGAGATAGCAATATACTTAGCATCTAATGTCACATTCCAGTGATATTTTTGAAATTCCTTGGAAAGTCCTTACACTTTTAGCTCAAAAAAAGTATGAACCCTGTGTACTGCAACAAAGTTTGGTTTCAATTATGAGGCTTTGTTTAGGGGGCAAAAGTTCCTGACAATGCCCTGCAATGTGACATTTCTGTGAGAATATTAGTGTTATTTATTTGTACTGCTAAACATGATGAAATCTTGTGGCCTCAACACAAACCATTTTGCCAGACTACAACTACCGGTAGCTGGCTCTATCTTTCTTTCTTTCTTGCTTGCTTTCTCTCTTGGGCCAGTCATGCCAGTAAGAATTCTTTAACAGTTTTAAATGTTAAGTTAACTTTTGTTTTGCCCATTTGAATGACATGCCAAGAAAGTAGTCATTCAGTTTAAAGGCAGCTTCTTATGAGCTTGGCATATATTCAAACTATTGTTACTTATTATATTGTTAAATGTTACATTTTCACCCTGCCAGCTGCGAGTGAAGTACAGTCGTGCTCTCAAGAAAGGGGAACATCAACTGAAAATATTCTTGCTGAATCCAACTGAAAAGGAGGTATGGTTGGCTCAAATTTCTTCTCAAAACTTTTTCAAACAGTGGCTCCTACTGACTTGGTTCAGTAAAAAGAAAAGTATAGCTATCTCTTGGCTACTGAGCCACCGCCAAAAATGATAATACTATTTGGATTATGATAAAACTCTTTAGAAAACAAAGAGGTTTTTAAGTTTGCCTTTAAAACCTGTATAGTGAATGTTTTCAGGAGGATGAGACGGCGAGAGGGAGGGTGAGCAGAAGACTATAGAAAAAACTTTGGCTTGAATATTATTTTTATCAATTATGAAACTCGCTTCTTGCAGCCATTCAAGTACTTTTGCGACTGGATTGTGACTGATGGTATGACAGTGAAGCAATGCAAAGAGCTACTGCAACCAGAAGTCTGTCAAAGATGTGGCATTGACGTACCAGTTGAAAAGTATGTTCTACTTAGCAATCTAAGATATAAAAGATTAGATAAAAAGGAGTGCTGTGTTTGCTTGATAAGATCGTTGGCCCAATATCCAAAGGTTTACTAAATTAAGGCAAATTTCAAAAGCACATTTTTGAGTTCTCTTGAACAGACTTTTCAAAGTAAAAATGAAATATGGTAAATCTTCAGCTTGATGAATAAATGAGAAACCTCAACATGAATATGCAAACAATTTTGTCACAATGTAAGCATGGGATAAAATCTGAATCCTCAATGGATTCCAACATATGATCCAAGAACTCTATTCACTGAGGTGCAGAGTGACTCTAAGTGAGCTAGGCTATTTACTGAGTTCATATGCGTCCTGCATACTGTTAGGATCAGTAATATTCCCGAAAATATCCATGTCTCCCACTGAGGCATTCATTTTTTTTTTCTAACCCCTTTATAACCCTCTGCAAATTCCCATAGAGCTTCATGCAATTCTTTATTACTTTTTTTTTGGCCATAAAACAGCACCCACCCTTCAGGAAATTCTTCTGTGAGGGTAGTATGGATATTTCTGGAACTGCACAATATCATAAGCATACATGTGTATAATAAACTATTCAAATGCCATGTTGTTAGGGACTTAAGCTTTTTACAATGTGAAGCAATGCAAATGAACCAAAAAATTGTCACTGAACCTCTTTTACTTAGAGCTGTATTCATTTTCATGACATTCCACAGCACAGTCCTGTTTATTTTAGGAAGTTCCACAACATAAATATCCTTCCTTTATGTTATCTGTCATTATATTTCTAGTCTGCGAATGCGAAGAAAAAACTGGAAAAATCCTGCAAGAGTCTATGTTGACAGTCAGGTGTTTGAAGAGAACATACAAGTGTATGCAAGCTTTGAAGTGTTTCTGGAAATACTGGAAGGTATATTATATTGCAATTAGTTAGTAAAACACTTAGATAATCAACACCTTTCATACAGAAGCTAACAATTTATTTGGAAAATAAAGGTAAGGCCAGGTTCAAAAGATCGAAGTGATACTGTAAGTTAAGAATTTTTGGCGGTCCAATCCTATTTCTAACATAATGTACATTCCCATAATTTTAAAGTTTAGATGCTTGAGATCATTTGGTTTCATCACTTTTCTTTTTTTTATTCACTTTGTTCGCATTCACAAAATGTTCATTTGTACTGTCAGGCCCTGAGAGAATGACTACAACAGAACAGCTGTCAGTCTATGTACGGCAATGGCACCCTTCAACTTTAACTCTTGACCTTCCGAAAGAGGTTGTTTTGAAGGATAGTGTGGTTGAAGAATTGAAAGAAGAAGTAAGGATCGTACAAGTCATATTATCTTTAGTATATAGACCAAGCAATCCTCAAACTGAAAAGTGGAGATCTTGTGGCTGTCGCCTGACTTAGGCATACGTTGTAAGGCTCTCTTACAAGAAAATTTTTTTTCCTTAAATTATGTGTCCAGCCTGCTAACATGGAACTTTGATACAACCTTATTTCTGTATTTTTTGTGCCAAATTATATAGCAGTCATCTTCATTTAATCTCAGAACTGTTTTCAAAACAGTATACCTTGAAAATGTCGGAAGAACTTGAATTGCTTAAACAAGAAACCGCCATTATGCAAATCAGCTTCAGGCTATGAAAGAAGTGAAACAAAGCCCAGTTGTCACTCCTTCGACTATCGAAAGAAATTAAGAGATGTCTGAAGAACTCAATGTGCTAAAGCAAGAAAACCGCCAATATGCTAATTTGCTTCAGACTGCGAATGAAGAGAAACAAATCCTTATCACCTCTTTGCGTCTTTTGGCTAATGAACTGAGAACTTCCGATTTACATGCAATACTACTTCGGTGTTTTATTCTTCCTGAATGTTGAGGATCTCAGATATTTCTTACCATATCCTTAGAAATTTCTTTTGTGCTCTGTTTTGTTGTCATGACTGGTAATGTGATGTTTTTTATATTTTTCTTACAGATAAGTAAACTTAGTAGCATTCCAGTTGAAAATTTAGAGTTATGCAAGGTAAACATAAATTGTTTTAGATGAAATATTTAGTTACCTTTTCTAAATGTATTTAACAACTGAATGAACTAAATGATATACCTTGGTCAATACTCTCAATGTGATAGATAGCCCTACATGTACTCATTGTTTTCTGTGCTGCAATTATGTGAAAAAAACAAGGCTTGTCAAAACATTTCTGATTGAATGGATGTGATCAGCAGAAGCAGGATTTTAATTATTAGAAATAGAAAGGAAAAACTGCAGCTGTCACTCATATAGACTAATTTAATCAACCCAGACTGAGCATTTATTGATGTGTGATCTCTGTAGGGCCGTGGACAATTTCCCTGTGACGTGCCAATTCTGGAAATTCATGATGAATATGACTGGTCAAGTGATATGACATCACTTGGAGCAAGTCCTTTGCTAATTAATGACGATGGGGCAGTACTATTCTTTAGGTATGGATAACAAACACAGTGTTAGCTCATGGTTTGGCTGTCTTCTGAACAGATTGGGATGTAGATAACGTTTGGTTTGGTTGAAGCAGAGTTGTGTCATTTACTGTAAAAATGTCCAGAGTTCTAATTAAAGCAAAAGATACACGGTTCAACATTTATTGAGCAACAAATGTTGCAGCTGCTGTTCAACAAATGTTGAACAGTGATCAGTGTTGAACGTTGAAATATGCCATTCATCATGTTGAAAGTAGTTGAACAAAACTGGAGCTTGGCTCTATTCCATTCAACAAGTTGCTGCTTGTTGAACGGCCTTAACCTGCAAAAATTAACGTTTCAACAAGTCACAACAATGTTCAACATTTGTTAATCAACAAAAGTTGAAATATGTCAGTTGAACCATGTATTAAAGGTTAGTTTGTCGTTACTCCAGATTAGTTAAAATTGACATAGTGAAATTAAATTTCAAATGTGGAGCTGAGGTAAATTTAATCTCTGCAGCTATAACTTATAACTGTAGCCTACATGTACATATCTGGTATCAAGTGCTCAGGTAAACTTGGCAGAAATTGTAATCACAGTGACTATACATCTATTTTAATCTATACATGTTTTTAACTGCTTCTAAAACACCATTAATTGATTACCTTGCTACAATGATTGGGCAATTCCAGAAAATACCCATACGCGAGGACGGACTGCTTCAATATTTTGACCCCCCTTGCCTTCGGAAATTCCAAAATGCGTTACCCCCCATGCCCTCAGAATTCCATAATCGTTAAGCCCCCCTCCCCCTCAGAATCTCCAAATGTGTTAACAAATACACCCAACTTTGGTTATTTTACGTCAGTTGGCTTCACATCGCCCAATTTTTGTTACAGAAGGAGTCATATTACTGTAATTGACTCCAGAAATTCTGGGGAAAAATTGGAAAAATAAACGATTTCTAGTTACCCTGCTATCTACCAAAATTTTACATTGCTCCAAACTGTTACAGAACATTAAAATAAAAATATTGTGTGATATAAGTTTGTACACTCGGAAGATATTACGATCAAGGGCGATCACAGGCAGCCAAGGTCTCTCTATGAACCACACAAGCAACACAATATGGCATCGAATGATTATAAGGGTTTATATGGGATTTTCTACAAGATATCCATGGAGGTAGTTAAAAGCGAAAATTCTCAATAAAAATGGCTTACCTTATTCCATACGTGTGTTGTTTACTCCTGGTGTGGTTATTTTACCCATAGAACTTGATTTAAGTGACTTTTTTGAATTCTGATTTTCCCTTTATAAAGAGAGGACAAGGTGAAACACCTCAGTCGGAACAGCCTGCCAAACAAAGTCAAAAATCCCAGGCTAAAACATACCCATGGCCACAAATCCACCACAGAATTCAAGGGCAAAGGTTGATCTTTCATTTCAATCCTCAAAATTTCATACGTGAACAAAGATCTGTTCAAATTTTATTAATCTGATATTCATCATCAGGAAATTCATGAATTTGATTTAAAACCCAAGTTTTATTGGCTTTCTTCAACACATCAGATCGATTGTTGCTTCTCCTGCACTTTCACAGTCATCATCAGTGTCACGTTGTTCGGCAGTGCTTCATTTACGAACTGGTAACATCCACAAAATTAGCATTTTTAAGCCTTCAGAATTCCAAATGTAAGTACTCCCCCATGCCTTTGGAATTCTAGTTCATAGAACCCCCCCTTCCCCTCGGAATTCCAAAAAGCCGTCCATTGTGGTGTATGGATATTTTCTGGAATTGCCCATTTGTGAAAAAAGAACATGTCTGTAACCATCATCAGGACTGCAGCTGTGTTAAATGATCTTCATTAATAAGCCTAGGTTTTATCTCACAGAAGGACTTTTTTAAAGAAGTCCGTTATGCCTTCATTTTTGTCATGGGCTAGGTTACATAGCATGTCAAGAGATAGCATGTCAAAAGATGTTGCCTATGTAGGTAACACTAAAAGTGGATCTAAAAAGTCTCCAAAATTACTGAGTTAATCTTGTAAATTATCATGTGTTTAATATGAATTAGCTATTAATTGTTTTAATTTACTGTTAAATTAGTGCCACAGACCCTTGATTTCATTTACCAGTATCTTTTTCACTTAGAGATAAAACAGAGGAACTCATGGAAATAACAGAAGAGAAGAAACAAGAAATCTTGAAAAAGGAAAATGCCAAGTAGGCTATGCTAGTGTTCATTTATGATATAAAAAATTATGTAATCAAATAGTACAGATTATAGCTGGAATGTGGTTGACCCATTTGGCCAACATGTAATATTTACTGCACCATTTTATATAAAATTATTAATTACAAAATTATAAAGTAGAGGTGATTGAAACTGCAGTTGGCTAACTTTAATCCAGGTTTCAAATATTGAGAATTCTCTTATTATTACTATCTTAACACCGCATTGCAAAGGAGATGAAAGTATTATTAATTAATTTTTGACTAACTTGAGCCTGAGATTGTTGAAAATACTTGAATATTTATTTTTACTTACAGCAGTTTATTATTTTGACACAGAAACAGCAGTTCAAGCACAAGAGTTGGCAGGTTTTCGTACAAAGAAAGAGCACTGAAAATATATACAGATGATGACAGACCAAATAACTGAAAATGATGAGATACAGTTTGCAAATGAATCATCATGAAGCATGGTTAGAACAGCTCTGAAAGTATATAAAAACGTGCAAGGATGATAACAAAGCAAACACTGGAATAAAACAATGGAGTCGTGCTCAAAACAGCTTTCAGAATTAAAACTTCAACCAATCAGTGAATTCCCAGAACATGTTGCAATTTCCATCAATTTTGTGGAAATATAATTTCATAGAAGACAGGAAATCTGATAAGTCAACTGGAAAAGCATCAGGAGGTAAACTTGAAAGACAACTTACAGCAGGTCTGAATGGATCCTTCAAACATCACACTGCAAAAAAGGCTCTATCAACCAAATATGTCTTTACAATATGTCTTTTTTATAATTCAATTTTGATATTGGTAGTCATTAAATGCAAGCGCCTTCCCTCGTAAATCATAAGGACACAGATTTAAAAGCATAGCATGTTCACTGGACACTGATTGAAATAGAAGACCAGAAACAAAGATGTCGGAAATTTAATGATGGCAATATGTATAGAGCATTTCTTATTTCAGTGTCATAGAACCAAAACCAGGCCAATTACTTACTGATTAGACTACCAGCATTCAGCCAATATCAAATGGTAGTAAAACCAAAACCCATTTCCTACCTTCTATTGAGCCTCGAACTCAAACATGATTATTTCTCCTTTTGATGGGACCTTTCTCCTCACCTTCTAGGAGTATTAGCACAAGAACTGCTACAGCTTTTTTTCTTGCTTGACAATTAACGCCATTGTGGATTGCATGATTTAAATGTGATTGCATGAGAGTTTGGTAGCTGCTCATCAAATCAGCTTGATAATGTTGCACACAATGGTACATCATGTATCCAAGCCTTAAGTTCCTCTCCATTTTATTTTTTTGGAGGGGGTTTAAGGAAGGAGAGAGGCAGAAAGAAAGCCAGGTTGTTGTCTCATCATTTAAGAATGGCCTTACCTTAATTAGTTTTGTTTCATGTTTTTAAATAAGTAAATTTAACTCCCTGAATGGCATCTGAAGTAAATCATTATAAGCTTGTTTTGCTGAAACTGGCATTTCAGTAATTATTGAGGACATTGTGACTATGGGCAGATGACATGACTAAATGCCTTGAGGAAGGCCTTTCAAGGCATAGATATATTATAATATTACTTGGGTGTCCTGCAGCCTTTTGCATTGGTAGTATGCTCTTGATAATATTTTCCTGAATTAGTTAATTTGAGTAGTAGGAGACCCTTCTGTTATCTGAAAGAAGTCCCAGATGTTGATCAAAGTGATACGTTGTGTGACTTGATATAACAGCTAGACAGCTGGTTTGTTAGTGTAGCTACAGTGGAGGATTTATCTTCAGTTGAGTCTCTTCTTCATATGTCTGTGTAAGCAGCATGTTTTAATTTGTACTGTTGTCTTATTCCTTGATGTGGTAAAATAACTTGCAGACAATGCTGCTGTGAAGGCCGTAATTAAAAAAAAATTGAAGGCTCTCTTCCTACTGAAGAAAGCTTTTATCTGGTTTTCAAGCTGCGCTTGAGACCCTTCCCATTTCAAGACAGTGGAACATTTCTAACAATATACAGTTAGGCAGGCTCATTCAATAACTTGAAGATATTTGTACAATGTTTCTTGTTTGTTACTAATAGTAAGTGATGAAAGTTCACTGTAAGTTTTGTATATAATAAATATTGTGGTCTCTTACTGATAAGAACTGCATACTATAGCGGTGAAGCGTTCAGGGTCATGTCACGTTAATTCTAGCCTCCCACGCAGACGTTCTTAGGCTTGTCATGCGTTCCTCCCCACAAACATCATTCGTAGGGAGGAACGTGTGACTTACGAAGGCGAAGTCTGTTCATTTCAGATAATTGACCATGAAGGCCTTACAGGATCTGGGCAAAGATGACCCCATTAGGTATGCAAGCTTATTCTAACTACAGCATTTCCCAAATTCTTCTTGGGGCAGTACAGTCAGCATTTGACCTGTTTAACTGCACCGATCCATGTTGTGCAAGTCAGCATTTACAAATAATTTATTAGAAATTTTATGGCCAGTTTCTGTAATCAATTGCAAACAAACATGCTGCACAAGGCATTTAGAAAAACCTTCACTAGTTAAAAGCTCTATTTGTAAATGAAACATTTTAGGAAATGATCAAATAACCTTCGACCCACAATAAATACTTGATAAAATATTCTCAACCCTTCCACTACTGAACCAGCCAGAGGTGGCAACTGGAAATGGCTTAAATTAAGTTCCTGAAGTGACCAAAAGTGTATAATTACTAGATAATGACTACCTTTTGCCGATCTGCCCTACCCCAAAAATGGCATAGACGCTGTAAATCAACAGCAAGTCCAAAAGGTATTTTGATAAAACTTTTGAGGTATTTCTGTTAACAGCAACTTTGCTGGGCTTTTAACCATTGTGCGTAGTTTCAATTTACCACACAGATATGAGCACCAATCAAAAGATAAAGACTTCTGGAATTGTTAATAAAAGCAATTTGCATTTTTGTCCCACCAAGAAAATGCTCTGTACTTACTTAATTTGTGAACATACAAATTTAAAAATGCCTAAACCCTTTGAAAAATGACAATCTCCTCTGCTTCAACTAATGAGTTAGCATGGCCAGAAAGACCAGTACTGAATTTCCTACTAATGCCATCAATTGATAATGACCATTATTCATGACACTAACGACACTTACATTTTATCGGTTGGTGGCTGACACTCTGGGCAAACTTTTTTACCACCAAAGAACTGCATATCAATTATCCATGTCTACATCAAATTTCTAACAGGACTCCCAGACTTAGCTTTCTATTTAAAATTTTCTAAGATTCTTTTGTCAGGTAAGAAACTGGATACAAAGAAAACAGAACCAAATAATTTATGTGACACTAATTACACTTACATTGATTTTAGAACTGCATGTCAATTGTCCATGCTGATGCACATAGTTAAAAATTCTAACATGAACCCAGGCTTTCTACTTAAAATTCTAAGATTCCTTTGTCAGGTAAGAGACTGGATACAGAGAAAAACAGAACCAAATAAATAAGTCCAGCAAGACTAAGTGTGATGTCAGAATTTTGATTTGTCAGACAGATGCAGTTGCTGATATAAGAGAAACACAGATGGATTTTTGAAACATATTTCATAAGGACATTTCAGTGGCACGAAACAGATAAAATACCTCCAGGAACAGGAGCCAAAACTAACTGAATAAAAAAAAATGTTTAAAAGCAATCAGAAACCATCAGATAGCACTCTGGAATGAATCTTGCACAGCTGTAAGAAAAATTTAAATAAGCTTTTTCAAAAATATTCACCATCGAATGGTAAGTAATAATTTAAATAAGTAGGCGTTTTGAAAATGGTTATAAGTGAAAGTGTTATAAGGTTTCATGTGAATGGCTTTCCTTTCTTGCTCGAGAAGCTTTCCCTGCTGGTGTGTTTTTAAAATAATTATTATTTTGACAATCATCTCAACCGGAGTTTCACACCATCCATTGTTGCTAGATAACTGTCCACACTTTCACTTTTACATTAAATGTTAAGTCAATTCTTCATAAATAAGTAAATCATTGCGAGTCATTATTCACAACTGGCCACTAGGGAATTGTTGTAAAAATATGTCATTGTGGTGTTTCTGGAAAAGTTTAAGCCATTCCTCCTTTTCTTTAAGATTCATCTGCAGGTTGTCAATAATAAATGTCATAAGCTTGTTCAAAGAGAAACTTGTTGTTGATGTTGCTTGGTTTCTGTACTCTGTGACGTTCATCTGTTGACAGACTGTGAATGATAGGGGTGGGCACATTCCCCTCTGTGTGTATGACAGGTGTCTCCTGAAATCCTCTTTGAGGTGAGTTGGTATGATAAACATCTGCTGTTGATTCTTCACCATGAATGAAACCAATTTTTCACCAGAATCCTGAGAGAGAAATACAATAGTCAAAGAGTGGCCAGTCCAATAATGTCCCAAAACGCACTGTCTTATTCAATTAAAACAGTTATCAACCTTAAAAAGGTCTCGTCTTTGCCCTTTGTACACATAAATTTTTGCAATAATCATTAATACTGCATATATGGAAACTGAAATGGGGATGCACGGTGGTCTAGTTTTTAGTGCATTAGAGGTCGGGTTTCAAGCTGTGGCTTGGGTCATTGTGTAGTGTTCTTGAGCAAGAAAAAAGCCTCTTCACCATGTGCATAAATGGGTACTGGCAAATCATATCCTAGTGGTAACCCTGTGATCTACTGGCACTTCATCAGAGTAAGGTTCAAACACTGCCTGGGATTGCTGTGTTATGTTCTAGGCCTGGCAAGGGATACAAGGCCTCTTTTGACTTGGCTAAATCCCTGCAAATCAAATGCTGGGGCTAGTTTACCCTGCAATGGACTAGCATTCCATCCAGAAGAGGGAATACATGTAGCAATACATGTACTCCTAGTTATTCCATGCTATTGAAACCAGCAAAAAGGTCCATAATTCATTCTTTTATATACTTCAATTTGATTTAATACAGGCTAGTTTCCAAAATCTTATTTCCAATTCCTTCTTAACTAGGCCTAGTGGGTGATTTCAACCCACCTTACATTTGACATCTTTTGGTAAGATAGCACACATAAACCTCTTGATGATGAACCTGCCACTCCTTGAACCTACAGACTGTGCCAGGAAGCTTAACAATTTTCTCAGGTGTTTTCTTCGACTTCTTTGCAGCATCCTGATCAACGTTTGCAGAAGTGTAACAGCCTTTGTCCAGTCATCAACCAAAGCACTGAGAATACCATCTACCAAGTCTGTTAGGTTTGAAGGAATCAAGGAATCAACAAGGGAACTATAATACTGTAATAGAATCTGTTGAATTCCTGCCTCCTTGGCATTCATCAGATTTGAATACCCTTCATTGCCTCGCTGTGGTAAAGGACAGTCTCTTTGTAACTGAATACATTCCATCCCTAATGTTACCCAAACATTGCTTGACTCTGAGTTGTCTGTAGTTTCTTTATTGCCGCCAATTTGTTGAGAATGCTGAATGCATGGTTCCGGAACACTGTTTGAGATAACTATTCCCTCCCTATCATCTGTAAATGTTTGGGTTAAAATGTCCTCAAGAAAGGGCACATCTGTGTATTGAAGGAGTCGAGATAGAGCCACCTCAAACCAGATCTTTCTAACTAAATCACCTTTATCATCTGAGTTGGATAAGGTTGCCAACTTGTTCTTTCTGTGTGGAAACAGATAAGCAATCAGTAACCTCCATACACTTTCGGGGGCACTATCATAAAATAATTATGATTCCTAAAAGAGAAAAAGAGGTTTACTCGTGACAGCAAATACAGTGTGTGTATTTCCACCTACTTGTCAGGAGTGACAGTGTCTACAAGGGGTCGAATTGTAGAGGTTCAACTTTACTGTTATTACATATTCAAAAAGTAAAGACCACAACGAAAGTCATTAGCTGCATTTACTATGTAAATTAATTTTGGGATTAAACATGTTTAATCAAAAGCAAAGCACCTTAAGCCAAGGCCTGCATCCAAACTTAGTCGTCTTCGCTTCTTTGGTATTTCGTCTAACTTCGCAAGCTTATTTACAGAAACAACCTCAGGAGATTGCGTCGACTTGAGCAAATCAGCGAATCGCTTTTGTGCCCTTGGTGTAAAACTTGTTGACTTTCTTCTATCTGCTTTTTTCTCCTTTTGACCAAGAAGTCTTCTTCTTCTACTCACTTTCCTTTCAACTTGTACGGGTGAAATAAAAGCATGTTCCACTGTGCCTTTTCCAGACGAAAATCTGTACAATCTGTTGTTATCCTCGAAATTGTCTTTTTTGCTGCTCTCCACAGTCACGCACTCAATGACTTTTTTCTCCAACAAAATCTGACACAGAGATCTAACCTGACAACGTGTTGCATCATTCGACAAATGAGGATTATTCTGGACATAAGCATGGAGAACTTCAACAACATCTCCACCGCGAAAACAATTCTCGTAGTACTGGAATTTCCATCGCCTCCGACGCTGTTCGACCTTCGTTTGAAGATGTTCGATTAGTTCGTTCCAGATTTTCGTCGCCTTAAATGGTGCACGATCTATGACATCGTCATTACCGCCGCAGTTACAGTTTTTGTTCTCAGTCATAACATATGTGACATTTCAGACCTCAAAGGAATCTTCGGTTCTAGCCAAATTTGCCGCGGGCAAAACGATTTGAATCAACCGCCAAGTGACCTAATCTGCATATGGACGAGGATTACCGGAACCTAGCAGAAACATTTTAAAGTTTCAGTCCCAGTCTTCCATCGAGAGAGGACAACCTGATTGACCGATTGACCGACTGTGTGTCCCCACGCTGGAAAACTGAACAGAACGGCGGCTTGGTTTTTTAAAGTTTAACTATGGATTTGCACACAATTTGGCGCAAAACTCACCTAAGCAAGCCAAAAAATTAAATTATACAAGAAATTGCATCTTTTCAGCTTGTGCCTCTGTTTATCGTGAGATTTGTCTGTCTCGTCGTGAGACCGTGAGACCGTAAGTCTCACGACAAAATCGTGAGACTTGAGAGGACAGGTCTGCAGTTGATTTAAACTGCTAAGAGCCAGAAATGTTTATGCTCTATTAAGAGCATTCATTTGATTCAGAAAAACTTAAAAAAAACATAAAATGCTTTACGGTTTCATAGAGACGTTTAGACTTGCTATTGTACAGAATCAATATTGTTAGGTCTATTGTGCACAAAATGGCATAATTGCCATGGTCCATGAGGAGTCCAAGGGGTTGGGATTGTGCTTTCTGTGTGAGCATGGGTGAGAAATTTGGCGGGGTGTGCCTGGTAACGTGTACATGGTAACACTCAGAATAAATATTGAACCCCCGGGGGGGGTACTCCCAGAAAAATTTGGTAGGGGTGTGCGGCCCGCTTCCCAAAACCCTTACCCTATCTATGACCAAAATCTGCGATTTTCCCTACCCTATTTATGACCTGACCAAAAATTTGATACCCTATTTATGACCTGACT
>OMLO01000858.1_pt1 | contig 21841 bp, 13 predicted proteins | sample 1674811 | NCBI WGS metagenome assembly OMLO01 (sample SAMN06265003, study PRJEB25207) | coral metagenome | isolation source: Coral host | place: Mexico:La Bocana,Puerto Morelos, Mexico | collected 2008-11-13 | reverse complement strand
ACAATTTTCTAACATGGTTAAATAAATATTATGTATGTATGCATGTGCTATTTTTGCTCAAAAGAAGTTCTCTAAAGACTTAATTACCGGTACTCTTGTAATTTGTTTTTCAGCTTTGTTCTGTCAATGCTAATTTGATTTGAAATTACTCAACTGATTACACCCTGACTTATGCTCCGGTCTGTCCAAATTACATATGGATAAAATGGCTGAATAATGACTAAGTTCTCTTTTGGCATGCTCATAGACCAAAATGGAGTCAAGGAATATAAACACGTAAAAAAAACACCTTGACTGAAAAAGCTATCCCTAAACTGCTGCTTAACAGCCCTGAGCTTATACAACTTTGTAAGGGCTTTAAGATGGGTTTATAAATGGAGGGGCTTACATCTGTGGGGGGTTATAGCCCCACCCCCCCTCCCCCCTCCAAAAAAAAAAATTAAAACAAGCTATAGCTGAACATATTGATCAAAATAGCTAGCTTCTATTTGCCGGGATATATAGAGGATGCATTTTTGGGTTTACAGATAGATCTGCCTATCATCATGGGAGTTTGTAAGAGTAGGGGGGTGGGAGGTGTAAGTGACAGAACAAATTTTCTTGTGAGTCACAGCATGTAGAACCCAAATGGCAGGATAGCACTGTTTTGCCCACTGGTGTAGCCAATCACAATGCCAGATTTGGCTAATCTTTTCTACTCAGGTAGTTAGCCATATAATACTATTAATAATATCATTGGACTGCATTCAGGGATTTGTAATAATTGAATTCAAAGCTGAACCATCAGCAATTAACAGGAGGGGTATATTTAAAGACCAGGCACTGGACAAATTGACTGGTGTGAGGTTTGCATGTTTGATCTGACTATTTACCTGTAGAGGAAAGTAAATTCAGTTCAAAATGTAGGAAAGGAAGAAGCCAAGGAAGGAAGAGACTGCCTGCATTGCCTAGCATTCTGAAATACACCCTGAAGGGGATGTGACTTGCTGTGAGTTGTCAGGATGTGGATGTAAATATTGTCCACAACTGCGGCCAAATTTCATATGGCAAATTGTTCTTTCAGGACATTCAGTGTTCATTGCCCAAACATGGCCTAATTAACAAGCATTAGCTGAAATTACACTGACCTTGCCTCTTCCCTTAAACCAGCAGTTGATGCAGCTGAAAGACCCATGATTCTGGCTTCTGAAATGTGTTCCTTGATAATGCTCTGTAAAGGCGACATAGACCATGTGGCATTCTTTTTCAGCCACAATAACAAACAGTTTGAAAATTGGACTTTTCCCAAGTCCTGAGGATAAGACAGCAAGAACATAGTTTCTTTCTAGCAAGGAGAGCAGCCCACTGCATTGCTCGACCTTTAAATTAAAATATTCTGAAATTTTGGCACAAGCAGCTCTCCACTTCATCTCTGCTGGCCATCATTTTGCCTTTCCAAAAATCAATGTTTTATCTCAGCTAACCAGTACTTTTTCTGTCCACATGTGGACAAAGCAGTGCGAAAAGCCCGTTTGTTTGCTTCCCGAGACTCTTTGTTATGAAGAACAACCTAGCAATTCAATAGCCTAGACTATGTTATTAAAACACCCAGGGGGGTACTCCCAGAAAAATTGGGTAGGGGTGTGCGGACCGCTTCCCAAAACCCTTACCCTATTTATGACCAAAATGGCGGCAAAATGGCTTAAATCGATACCAATTTATGACCAAAACGGCTGAAAAAACATACCCTTTGGGGCCGCACATACCTATATAGCTCATATAAGGGAGTACCCCCCCCCCCCCCCGGGTTAAAGCACTAATGAAGTGTTGCCATGTGCTCAAAACTCTCCCTCCATTTACATTAACTTCTGCAAGTTACTTTTCATTCGAAGAAATAAATCTTTATCTATGATATAATACCAAGATACTGCAGAAGAGCAGATAAAAACAGGAAAACGCCAAAATGCCTTACCTTGCAAAGAAACATCACCCGCCATATTTCCTACTGGATACGTGATCTTAGATTATGCTCTTGGTGTATGATGGGATACTGAACCGGATGTGACATATCTCTTCACCAGGGCTTTTTAGGTCATGAACGCTAGCTGAAACTCGGTCTTTTAAAATGGATATGTTCAAAGACAGACTCAAGAAACAAGTTTAGTAAAATACTTTTGGCAATACATGGAATAATTCAGTGTTACCCTAAAACAGGCATAATAAACTTCTTCATCATTGTTTGACATGTTCCAATTAATTAGCTTTAGGTAATACTGTAGTAAAGTTAGAATTCTTGGGCGGCCTGTTAAGGGACGGGAATCGGGATATCTTACGGGTGTCTCTCAAAAGTGACACGCGATTGGCTGTTTGCACGCGAGCTGTTAATCATAACAGAACGTCCACACGAATCGATTATTCCTTCACAACGAAAAGCATAATAACGCAGGCAAAGAAAAAAATTCAACTGTTGCAACGTCATTGTCTCTTCTTATGGTTAATATGTGGACCAGCAGCCAGTCTCCTGGGGTCAGATGAGAGAACACGAACGCAAAAGGGCGGTATGAAAGAAAAGGGGTTGAGGCGAGACGACGAAAAAAAACCGCGAGGGCCGGGACCAAAAGACACTGAAAAGATGTTGTAAAGAAACAATGCAAGGTACGAATGTTTAATCTGCTGTGCAATATGTTTTTAACTTTGAAAAGGGAAACCTAACCGTAAAAAATAAACAAAAAACGTATCTCGCTGTCTTATTTACATTCTGTGCAATATGTTGAAAAAAAAACCCTGCACGTAGATATTCAGATGAGCTGTATTTTAAAACACTTTCGTGACAATGCATGCTTATTGTGCTATAACCAGTCTATTTTTTTTTCTGTTCTGTCCATCTTCTGAGCAATGTGTTTTTAGCTTTGGAGTTTTGTAGAGAAAGTAAACTTAGATGTAAACACTTAGTTTAAGTAGTTCCATGCTGTATTGTATGTAAAGCTGTGCAATGTGTTCTTAACCTTGCGGTTGTAGAAAAGGTCGAACACCTTAACTTGAGTCCATACTTCTCCTGCTCCAATCAGTTGTGCAAAATGGTGCAGAGTTTATCAAAAACTCTTCGCCTTCAGGGTCTCTTTCCTTCAGTGTGTACTTCAATGTGTTCTCGACCTTGAGTTTGAAGAGAAGGCCAAACACCTCAACTTAGTCCATTGCTTAATGAATTCTTATTCGATCTGCTTCAGCCAGCTGTGCAAGATAGAGCAGAGTTTGTCAAAGGTAGCTCTTCAGTGTGCACGTGCACTTCAATGTGTTCTCGACCTTGAGTTTGAAGAGAAGGCCAAACACCTTAACTACATTAATGCTTATTCGATCTGCTTCAGCCAGCTGTACAAGATAGAATAGAGTTTGTCAAAAGAAAACTCTTCAGCGTGTGCTTCAATGTGTTCTCGACCTTGAGTTTGAAGAGAAGGCCAAACACCTTACATCAATGCTTCAGCCAGCTGTACGGAGAGAGTTTTTCAAAAGACCTTTCAGTGTGTACTTCAACGTGTTCTTACCTTGGAGTTGAAGAGAAGGCCGAACACCTTGCCTTAGTCCATTGTTATCTTATTATGCTCAATTCAGTCAGCTTTTACAAGATGACCATTGCAGCGGTTTTAAAATTGCTATCTTCCGAATTCACATTTTTTTTACTCGAGGTGTTTCCAAGTTTGCGTTTCCTAAATGGAAAGATTGTTGTGACTATTTCAAAATGAAGGTTTTGGCCTGTATTGCGTCATTATTCTGATACACAAAGTGACTCTTCTTTAAAGTTTGTTAAAAATAGTCCTTTACCAAGTCACTGATTTCATTTGGAATAAGTTCTTAAACCACGACATAATCTTGTTAATCTTAAATTTTGTATGGTGATGAGAGGAAAGTGGGGAGGGGGGTGGGGAGGGTAGTAGTCAAAAATGAACTCAGTAACCCAACCCAATCGACTGGTACTTGGAACAACGATATTCCATATTGCCGCCTTGATAGTTATGTTATTGCAGCGAATTTAACGTACTTCCTGAAAAGGGAAAAAAACACATTTGGGAGATTTCAACCAGTTCGATTGTGCCTATTGGTGAATGATTTCTCAAGCATTGCATAGATGATACAACACTCTTTATATGGCTTGCGTATAGTAGTCAAAGAAAAATTTGAAATGAATAACAATTTATTTATTTTTTCTAGTATTTGCCCTCTGGGAAATTGCTTGCCTAATTTGGATAGAGGAGCCCAGGGTCCAGTTGTTTGAAAGATGGATAACGCTATCCACCGTATAAATCGCTAGCCAGTGGATTAGTGTTGACAAAACAAACCACGCTATCCACTGGATCAGATAGTGATTTATCCGGTGGTTGGTGTTTCAGCCTTTGAACAATTGGGGCCAGGCCTTTACCTTACATTGAATCTCGCTCCCAAGAATGGGGCGCTGGGAGTGAAGGTGCCTGGGATGTTACTTCGTTATGTTCCGTTGCATTTCATTTATACGCTTCATTTTATGGGCTTATAAACAAATAAAAACTGAACTGCTATAACATTCCCCCGCCCCCCAAAAAGTGTGGGTGGTTATGGTTTTCGCTATCCTTTAGCCGCACAATACTTTTTAGCTAACAAACCGTGACATCATCCGATTTCAACTTCTCGTTCACTGCTATCAAACGTACTTTCAGTCCATTAACACTAGAATGTCTTTTGTACAGAGCGGAGTACCCCGTGATTTGTTCACTCTCTTTTTTTTGTCTAACTTTCATACTGATCCTGAACGTCCTTCTTTTCTCCACCGAACTACACAGAAACAACCTCGTTCCCAGGGCTTTTCCCTTGAAGATGGGAGGGAAAAACCCTAGGAACGAGGTTGACACAGAAAGACAATCGTAGCGTAGGCCGTACCCAGTATGAGGCAAACTAAGGCTATTGCCTCAGTCATGTTTTCATTCAGTTTTGTTGTCATGGTTTTCTTTTTAAAGGGGCAATAAAACACTGCTGAATACTTTTTCTAGCTTTGCCCAGAAGTGTGTCCTTAAAAGCACTTGGGTTTTGGACTGTCTAGACTCAAGCTTCACTTTTACCATATCTCATGCAGTTTTTTTCAAAAAGTTATCTTTTCGTATTTTCATGGTCAACATTCTATGACAGCGGTTCTAACAAAGAAAAAAGGCATCTTAGTAGGGAGAACCAAAGCTTGGGCAAGAAATTTAACGTGACAACTTAAAAGTTTGCCTATCTTGAAAAGTTCAGCCCAGTTATCAAATTCATGGTCTGTAATCCATGTCAAACATCTCCATCTTTAACCATCCTTGTTTCTTAATCGTTTGTTATTATCTCTTTTGTGTTTTACTATCTTTACTTAGTAGACTATTATTTTCAGGTTTTCTTCAATTTAAAGGTAATTTTGTACGTGCCCAGAATGACTCAAAATAACTTGACTGATTCCTTTAATCTTGCTGCTACACTTCGTGTACCAAACTAAGATGTTACCAACTTCAAATGCTCCAATCGTTTTTTTTCCCAAAGTAAAATCTTTGTCTTTGAGCCAAATTAGAACTCATATGCATATCACTTACTAATTTTGAATTTCCGCCAAACTGTCACTAACTCCGGAAACGTGGGATATTTTTTAGTCAAAAATGTTTGCCAGGGCGGTAAATGAAACGATAATCGAGGAACAAATTATTTGAAGAGTCAACGTTGCGGAAGTCAACGGGCCCACGAATTGACCTGGCACGGGCGAATGACGCAATAGCAAGTGCGTCATGACACCCACAAATTAAGATAATTCTGATAACCCCTAGGTGACGACAAGGGGAAATCATGTCTTAAAAAGGGAGAAAAGGCACTCGAAATTTTAACATTCAGGAAATTGTGGTGCAGCTTTGACCTCACTCTACAAGGGCTATCTTTAACCCAATTATTGAGGGATTTCAGCTCCAACGCCTTGTCGAAGATTCTGTGAGATAGCCAGGTGCAGATAAAGCCCTTTGTAAGAAAATTAGCTCCTGTTATGACGAAGACATTTTCCCAGTCCATTGACACTTTGTTATATGTGGGTTGCACTACACTCGATATGTAAGAGCAAAGCGGCAGTATTAAGGAATAAATCACTAAGCGGTTATGACTGACGAGAGTTAGTAGATAAGGAAAGGGAGTGGTGTCTGATCTTGACGAAACGGAATCAAAGTGGATTTTAAAGTACTCGAGATAAGAGGAGCCGAAAACTACCATTTTAGTGCCGCACTATATGAAACACATTCATATTTCGCAGCACTCTGGGGAAAACCTCACATACGCAATATGGGCAGAGGGTATAGTTATACTGACGGGCTTACCAGTGCACTGTACAAAAAAAAATTCCCTGGGATAAAACACTTTCAGAGGCAAGAACAATAGGGCCCAGTTTGATTGTTAGTGTTTGGGGACGGAGTGAAAATTTAATCAATGAGGTCTATCCGCATTACCAGTAACAGATGATGATTTAATTCAGACAGGAGAAAGGTTAGTGACCTCACTACGGGGTGGCCCCACGGAGGGGTTCTATTGCAATCGACTGGAAAGGTTATCAGAGAGGTGATATGAAGCTGTGGATTTTTAAAATCTTTATGATCAGATCCCTCTTAACACCGAACTGGATTGAGGTGCCAGTTTCTAACAATTTTTCTTCCTTTTCAGATGGCAAGAGAGAGCAGACTTACTATAAAGTCACTATAAAGGTTGATTTACGTTTTAAACTGGTATTTCGAGGACGTACCCTTCGTCAAAGGAAGTAGGTTGTCCTAGAAGGGCTGACACTCGAAACAGCGTTAGTTTACCTTGTCGACAAAGAAATGTTACGTTTTCACGTTCCATGTTATGGAACAATGCCAACATGATACATTACTTCAGTTTCATCAATAAAAGCTCTTAAAACGGGATTGCAATCTTGCGGTTTCCTTTTTTCCTCATAAGCGATAAAGCTAAAATAAACTAGGTTAATTTTGCACTGAATTTGTTTTAACAGAAACAGAACTACACTGCTGGCAGGAAATTAATACCTGAGAAGAGTAAAAAGTGAAGAAGACATTTGTAAACAGTTCGTGTTCTGAAACGTTTTTATTCAACGCTCTTATTTAACTTTTGGGTGCGTTATGGGGCCTTGTAAACCGAAAATTCTTTACGAAGACGACTCTGGGCATATATAAAACTATAGGGAACTTCGACGCCTAAGTTAAGCGGTCAAAACACGAATTTTGATCCAAAATTTACTAGTATTGAACTTAACAAACGATTCCAATACTTTTACCTATAATCAGACTGAGTAGGATGATGTTGGACCAAAATGCTGGCACCGTTTGATCAGTTCTTTAAGCAGGTGTACTCGAGTCGTTTTGTAAATGTTTTACCGGTGTTTCTCTCGCGCGCGGTTTTCCGACGTGCAGTCAGATGGTTTTGTGGTTAGAATGACTATTAAGAATAGTTTTTGCACACGCGCATCCCTTGTGGAGTAGAAAGGAAGAAAAACACGTGGAAGAAACACTCGCTTAGTGCGGCGGGGATACAGGTCGCGAAAGGAAAATTACTTATCGCTATGCAATTAGCACGGGTTTAAGCAACGTGCCCCATTTAAGCATGTGGGACGTTTCAGAAACAAGGAATATTTCATACAGACACTAAAAAGCCCCCTTTCCGGTTACAAACGACCGGAAGTGGACCCAAGCGATTTCCTGCTCCCCCACTCAAACGCGTTATCACCCACTCGAGATATGCACTGGTCGCTTGTGGCTTAAAAGCTCTACAGTTATTGACGCAAAGGGACTTGAACACTGCGCTGTTAAGTAAGATTTCGAAGTTGCCGGAATCAATTGTGACGAATTTAAGGGGGCGGTGCCACGTACGTGATCTGGATGGCTCACAAGACCAATACAAGGCCCAATTTAGATTTCACGCTTTATGCGCTTATGGACAATGCATATCGTAGTTCTCTGAGGGAACAAAGGAGCTTTGTTAGACCTTTTCACTGCCAAGAGTACAATTCAATATTAAAAGAAAAAACTTTTACTATGACAGTACTATACGAATGAACTGCACCTGCGTACCTTTTATTTTAATGGTCACACACTACGGTGTTACCCACAGACTCTGGAAGTGTAAGGGCTGAACTTACTCTGACAAAGCACTAGATCGCATTGTGCGAGTTCTAATTCAGCTTAAAAAATAGAACGTTGTGTTAGAAAGAAAAACTAGAACCAGAATTTGCCAGACAGTGATTTTAATATCAGCTTCCTAGCATACTGAATATCAATACACTACTGTATTCATTAGCACACGTTAACAGAAACGGTCACAACAAAATATAATAAAATGAAATTGTAGATGATCTGCGTAAGAAGTTTGGAGATGACGAGAGTTTGCCATGTTATCTATCACCTATATTACGGTTCATAATGCAACATTTGATAACAAAATTATTTTCTTCAATACACACATTTTTTTCCTCCAAACCCAAAACAAAACCAGTTATGTTTGCTTGTACGCCTGAAAGGCTTAATTTCAAGGCAATTTGTTGCTAATGAGCCGTGTTTCTTTGCTAAACTCATCAGACAGTTAATCCTATTTAAGTCCACGTATAATGGCTAAAATATGAGAATAATCTCGTGGCCTAAAAAAACGCCTTAATCATTCATCATTTGAATATAATTAGTCTACCAAAGAAATAGGCTCGTAAGAGTGGGCCTAAAAAAAGTGCGCAAATTTCAATGACTATACACAGGAAGGGATAAGAAAGTTTCCGTTCGATGTACTAGCGCAAAATAATAGATTCTGCGCTTCACCCAAAGCTAACTGTTAAATGGAAAACTGGCTGTTTAATTGCTGCCAAGAATGACACCAGTTGTGTTATAAATCATTGAGGCATGTTTCCTCAATAGCCCTAAAACTGTGATAAATGTTGGACGCACACCTCATCAACGTTACGCATTAAATTAAATGAACAATACTTTCACGCTAAAAGCAAGTAAATGATTGCCACTTCCATTTTGCAGCTAGGAAAAAAACTTAATCGTCAGATTTCGAAACTATACTTACTAACCGGTATACACTATTTTATTTTTAGTTTTATTTCTTGAGTGAAAACTTCACTCCTTTAAAGTTTGTTAAAAGCAAAGTTTCTAAGCTGATATTGACCCCTCGAAAGATAACGTATTCAAAAGCATCGAGCGATACGAAAAGCGAACCAATGAATTATGACTCGGATATAACTGTGATATTAGCGTCGTGTCAGCTTCCATTGGGCGATTTTATTTTCGTTTTTCTCAACCTATTGACGTCTTTGAAACCACAGGGTACATTTAATCGAAAGTAGAAGTCCAAACATCTCGAGACTGATGGCAACTAACACTTTTTACTCGCGAAGATTAATTCACTAGCTTAGCGTTGGGCTTTCAAGAGTTTCGATAGTAACAGACATTTTATTATTTTTCAAGGCAGGAATTGAATACCAAGTGACGAGAGAAAAAGAAAAATAGATGGCGGATGAAAATGAATATTGCACGACTTATACTGAATGTTTATAAGCTCAAGTACTGGCTAAAGTGAGACAGTTTTCTGACGTCAAAAGCGACAGGGAAATATTTCACATCCAAACAAAGGTACTATTGATGTTTTCACTCGCGATAAAAATCCATCAGTTCGAGTCTAGCAAATAGCTTAGAAATTATAAAAGCTGGTGAAATAAATAGAAAACAAAACAAAAACATTAGCTGGTAAAAGTACGACCTATTTAGAGGCAAGCAACTGAAAAAATGCTTCTCTAACAAAGGTGCGAAACTACTTTTTGTAAGTAAATCCACGCCTGCCAAGACAAGGAAATTAAAATAAAGGAACTCCACGTATTGAAATATTCACAAACACGTACAAATGTTCTCATAACACAACGAAATATTGCTTTGTTGAAACGATTCAGGTATTATACTCAATTTTAGCCTTGCTCTCAGACAAGTGCAGAAAGAAAAACTACTTTATTTTCCTTTCCAGCTTACAAAAGCGTGTACTACCAGCCGGAGACAATCATTGTATTCGCATTAATTCGCGGGATGCAACGGCAGTGGTGAATTCATTGACGCTAAATTAAGCCTTCTGCTGGACACTCGAGAGAAATCCTCCGATACCAGCGCGAAAAACGGTGTTTATGCTACCAATTTTTGCTTTTCTTAAGCTCTCAATACCGTCCCTGCCTTCAAACGGACTATACATAATAATTTTCTTTATACTCGTTGACAACAAAATACAGGAAATTGTCCGAAATCATTGTCTGGCAATCATTCAAATCAATCTTTGTTTCCACGAGCACTTCGATCATCCACAGTGTTTCTCTCTCTTGTGTTACCCGTGCGCGCATCAGTGTTTGAATCCCGCCTTCCAAATTAAACACATTGAAGTCCGCTTAAAAAAAAAAATCACTCCTAAATTAAAACGAATTTTAATGTTTTACTACACGTGTTGGTTTAGCTGGTAAGCGACCTGTAAACAATACAGGTGCTTGTATGCAATATTGACACAGCACAACCTGATCTATCCACTTCATCACTTAGAACTGGCCAGCGAAATTTATAAATGCTAGTAAATAAAGACACTTGTGACATATTCTTCGTGTTTTTTTTTATTAACAGGGCATTGCCAATTTTCCCGGCCTAGTTCCTATTCATAGGCGCCTACTAAGCTCGCTTGGAGCTTTCTTCGTTTGTTCCCTTAATTCCAATCAGCTTTCATCACTAATTTTTTCCGATGTCAAAGTCTGCACAAATATTAGCAGTTTGAGGTAAATATCCTTTGATTGCCCAAGGAAGGGAAGTTCTTTTTGATTTACAGAACACACAAATTTTATACGCAATATGTTCTACTAAGAGACCAAACTTCAAGGAAACACATTTTCAAGTTCTCATTTCCTTTTAATTAACGTTTAATTTTGCCTGGTTCTTAACTTCGCGACGAAAAGAAAAAAACCTTCTAAAACTGGCATCATTGTCTGGTACACTTATTCCTTATATTTAGACATTTTTATTGCCTTATTTTAGGATTTAACTCGCAAACACATATTTACTGGACACGTAATATTTTCGGGCGAATTAATTAGAAAAAAAATCATTATTGGCGGTCCGGTGTTAAAGACATTTTCTCATGAATGTCTAATTTTCATTACTCTCTACAGCCTGTCTCCCATGGCTTCTAGAAGCAATTCGCTCACAATAGCTTTCACATATTACTAAAACACGGCACGAAATTACAACCTGCAAAAGAAACAGCGAAAAGATCACAACTCAATTTCCTTACATGCGCTGATTCCTACGAACAGCGCACTTAGGAAAGATTAAAATTTCATGTACGTAAAACCAATACGTGAGAATAATGAAACATAAAGAGTTAATTCATAACGAAGATCGATTTTTTTATTATCGGTTTTATCGGCTTTATTCCTCTACGGAAAATAAAAGAACAGTTACTGAACACTGTTCTATACAAAGACTAGTTACCAGATTTATTTTCAGCAAAATCGCAACAAACTTTTTTGGCAAATATTTACACCACAAGAAACAAAAGCGAGCTCGAGTCATTCCCACAAAAAAAAAAAACAATATTTTTCCAAGAGTTGCGCGCCACACTATTTTCCACACGAGTTTATTCATCGCAATATTTGGATTTGGGCGTTCGCTTCAAATCAGGCACTACACTGGTTGTATGTGCACCCAACGCAAGGTTGATAATATAACGAACGTTATTAGAAGAAAGAAAATCGATATGTCTTCCCCACGGAGCCTCGAGGCAATTAGGCGCTGAGTGGGTGGCATAGCTGTTATCAAAATAAAACACACCTCAGTTTATGAATTATTCAGTTCATTTACGCCTGAAAATCCGACCAAGTGTTAATTACTTTGGCCAAGCGAAAGCGACACAGCAAGCTCCGCCTTCGCGATCTCGTCAAACAGGGAACTATTCAAGCGAGCATAGCCCGAAGCATTTCGCTTTTTATAAACTATAAACATCTTCTCCCGATCGCTACATTTTGCGTTAGAGCCCGACGAGTGTAAACCGCGAAAATAAAGTTCTCCGATCAATGAATGTTATTTAACAGGTTTCCAGCGTCTAAATCTGTACAACGTGGTTTTCGCTCGCTTCCAACTTATTATAACAACCATAAGGTCCTAAAAACGAATTCGTCTGTGGGCCAAAACTTTTCCCACTGTGGCTGCGCTAAATTCATGCCGTGTGCAGCGAGCTACGAAGATAGGTCAGGCTGTGAGTATCTGTGATCACTAGCTTCTGACGTAGAAAATAAAGCAGCTTTCAGAAGCACTGTTTGCATTTCCGAATATTAAAATTAACTTTACCAAAACGTGTCACTCGACGCGACAACAAGTTCACTAAAAATATTGTCCGTTTAACAGCTCCACGTCTTTTTAAGTTGTCCCATAAGCCGACCCTGGCGAAGAAATTACAATTTTTATTGCAATAATCGGATCGCAAAGAATATGATAGTTAATTTACGCTAAGCATCAATGTTAAACACTGTTTTAAAACCAGCAATTTAATCATGTGTCTACAACCAGTCAAGGTATCGCAATATGTTTGTGGCTAAAACAAAAAAATCTAGGATTTCGTATTGGCTCAAAACGTGTGCAAGTCACAATTTTGATGTGAAATAACGCCAAGCATTTCTTTCTTTGTAAAGTGTTTGATTTCAAGAGCGACGCTGATAATGGATTTTTTTTGTTTTAAATCACGCCAGAGACCGTAGGCGAAAATCAATCTGACCTCGCACGGATCGCCAGAGTAATTTTAAAATAATTTTTCATCTGCTCTCTTCTTTTGTGTATGCGAAACCCAAACAAGCCCAATGTAAGTTTGAGACTTTCGGGGGTGCTGCATTCACAGTAAAAAGCAGATGTTTGCAATCCTGTGATACGATGCAATTCACATGAAACAAACTGAAAGTTCTAGATCTGAGGGATCCAAAAAGCCCAAAACTCTCGAACGAAGGTAGTGACGTACGAGAAAACAGCGCCATTTGCTGTATCAACAAAGTTTGCATCAACAAAGCTTTGTATTAGTTAACAGCGACTTTGGTTGAATAGTTTCGCTCGCGACTTAAGCCCCGGGCTTCAGTTTAACGAAAACCAGTTTGCTTTAGTCTTTAATCTCACAAATGTTTACAGTTTCATGGAGTACGATGGAGTTAAGGAAACCAGGCATCACACCGAGAAATTAATTAGTTTTCGAGATCACGCCTCTTCGCACCGTGTGAGTCAGCACTGCGTGTAGTCGATAACAGCTTGCCAGCGCCTCACGCCTTTTCCGCTCGTAAAGAGCAAACATAAGAGATTTCTATTCATTTAAAGATGTTTGCAAGAATTAACGCCGCACCAAAGGCCATGTTTTTCTAAAATGCGAAGCGCGAGGTCAAGAAGGCGACACGATATCGCGTTCGATAAACAAACCAACGAAAATTTATTTTGGTTGGAAAGTTCACATTGGGAATAGTGACTACACAAGAAAACAACGGCGCAAACGATAACTTCACTAAGGATATTAGCTAAAAGAACTGTCTCGATCTAGATTAACTGTCTATACTTGAAAGAATTTTCTCCTGTAAACTTAAGTAAATAAATCACTGGAGTAAAAGGGTTAGCTAAAAAAAACTTACGTAATTAAAACGCAGATGGATGAAAGTTCTTCTGCGAAGGAGGCAAACTCGCTAACTTTGCTCTCGAAGAACGTTACAGCTCGTCTTATTTACGCGTAATAACAAAGTGTAAACAGAAAGTTTTCTTCTTTGATAAAGACTGTTATCTATTCACATTTACTTCCTATAGAAATGTAATGGGGTTTTCATGCGACATCAAACAAAAGGCTCGAGTAAATGTCTAGTCGTAAAGAAAAGATCGATAATTCAGTGTTAACTCTTCAAAGAAGTAAGGAGTGGTGTGTATTTGCTTACGGTCTTAAGTTACCAAGATAGCTGACCGGCACAAAAGCGATTTGACCTAATCGAATCACAACTAAACGTCTGCCCTTGAAGCTATATAGCTGCGAAATGATTCTTTCATACACTCGTAATTTCATCAAACCTGCATTATTGATAATGGTACCATCAGCATTTTATCAAAGGTTAAGTTCGCTTTGTTCTCCGCTAGCTCACTATTCAACCAATTTGCCCTTAGTTAATCATGTCTGCATTAAATAAATGAATATCTATTCGGAAATTTTTATTTCGTGCCCACTGAAATTGTCAAGCGCCTCCGTCGACACGAAGAGCCATCAGTAAAGCCGCTGTAAAGTTTTAATTCAACACGTCTCGGTTCACTTCATATACATTTGCATTTTCGCTTTGTTTCGAGACCAAAAATAGTCGCGATTTCCATACGTAAGTTCTTCGAAACTCGACACCGAAAACAAAAATAATGACAGTCACTTTCTATTTGGTAAACATCGATTACTAAGCCATCTTTTAGTTCGTGTATAGATATGCGAAAGGAACTTAGAAGGGTTTTTTGAATTCTTCCACAATTTCCACCGGAAACTTCGTCCGCTTTAATAACACCCATAATTTGCTAGTTTTCCTCTAGCTGTCATTAAACTGCGCGCCCAAAATAAATTTCCCGCGATTCGTTTTTCTTTGTTAAGCTCTAAAAACACATTAGTCTTAAGGTTCAAGTTCACGTTTCATGGTATAATCTAGTTCGATTCGAATCCGAAGCACAACAAACAAACTTCTTCTTGTCGCTGTAAAAATATTCACAAAGCTGTCTTGGGTATACTACTTTGCATTTCACGCTCCGCTCACAATATCAGATCCTTTAATTGCGACTCGAACAGTTTTAGGGAGCCACTAATTTCCCTCACTTTCAGGAGTTCATTTCGAAAGGAGTCGAACTCTAAATGAAGAGATGCGTATTAAAGTTGAATGGTGAAATATTATTTGGACAGGGCCGTAATTGTACAAGCGGGAGCTAGCAAACGACTTCAAGATCTAAATAAAAGACTGCCATACCCACGGTAAATAGTAATAAGGTAGAGCCAGAATTTTACTACTAATATTGGCGCAGCGCCAGATGCTGTTTGCTCAAGTAAATTTTAAAGAAATTTCCTTCAAACAGCGGTAACTCCTTCGATGACCGACCGGACAATGCAAAACCAACTTTCGATGCGCCTAGGAAATGGCGGAGCGGGAAGTTTAATTTTAGCAACCAAATTTCTGTATGATCTGCCGACACCGATAAACATGTGCTAATTGTGCTAGCAGAACTTGTCAACACATATCAAAACACCGGGGAAATGATTAAATTTTTTTTTGTCCTTCACCAAACGGGGCTCGATTCACGAGGAGATCGTTGGAGGCACAAAAAGCGCGCCTGGATTTTAGAGTAGAGCGTCAGAACCCTGGAAAAAAACTTGCCGATCTCTCGAGGGTTTCAAAGCTGCTTACAGCTGTAATTCTCAGCTGTCTCTAGAGCTTTTAGTATCCATGGGAACCAAGAGGCGTTAAAAAATTGGCTAAGCGAAGATTCGTGGCAAATCAAGACCCTTAACTCTGCGGCCCGTTGTGCCTTATCGATCAAGCTTCTCGATGGAACTTATCACGGATGTATTGGCGAAAGCTCGGCCCGTTCTCGTAACTTGTTGGCAGTAATGAAGTTGAAGCACATTCCAGGAATGTTCTGTTAATAAGCCCTAATGATTATTATTGAAACGGCTGATAACACAGCTGCCATCATCACTCAAAGCACAGCCAATCAACTGCCTGAACGACCTGTCAACACCTCATTTGACGCACGCCGAGTCAACCTACACGCCGATTTTTCTGTGTTCTCAACGCCTGAGTGGAAATGCGTTCGTATTTTAAAAACACAGCTTTTTCCCTCATCTATGCATATACTTGTATTCAAATGGCCCGTTTGGCGAGAAATTGGACTCTTTTGTTTCACGCTCGCGGGCTTTTCAGCAAATAAAACAATATTTGTGCAATTTCGGGACGTTGTTTGAATTTCGTGCGCGCGCGACCCCAAGCTTGAGAAGAACTAACTTTAGAAAGCAATGTGTTTAGAAATGACCGCATGTTGCCCATAGCGTTTCGTTCACTTAAGAGAAGGTTAAAACCCCTACGGAAGCTAGTCAGCCGAAGAATTATTATATGTGCTTTTTTATTTCTTCAAAAGGAAAATAAACGAAATATTATTATCTGCTCTCTTTGATCTGAAGTTATATACAAGTTGTTTCTCCTCTCTTCATCAAGATATCATTACGGAACTCGGCAATACTAACTTAATATTAGCATGGTACACATAGGGTTTTGAAATTCATACAAACGTGCTTAATCTTACAAAGTAATTCAAACATGCAAGCCAACAAACATTAAGAGTTTAAAAGAATGATCCAGCCAGCAAATGAATGCGTGAACATTTGACGTTCGACTCGACAAGACTGACAAAAAGCTCGACTAAAGCAAGAATTTTTTTCTCCTAGATACAATCTTTCGTGCGTTGAAAAGTACACGAGTCGTTTCAATTACTTAAGTTCGCTTCACTTCTCAGTAGAATTATTCACATCCAGAGAGGACAGCGAGCGTGTGTCACTTGGGTCCTTAAATAACTCATCAACCTGATCAATAAATTTTCGCTCAACAAGTAAATTCAGTTCTCCGACAAGTTCGCCTCGGTTTTTTCTCGTCTTCTTCGCATAGCACCGCAGTGCCTTGACCCTCCAGTTGAAAGTCGAGTCAAGCAACAACTTATCTAGTTGCTGCTTTTTTTTTTCTTTCCTCCTTCATCTCTCTATAAACGACTGTGAAAATGTTCGGGTAGCAAAATACAGAATGAATTTACCGTGTTTGGTGTAGAAATGAGCTCGGCGCTTTGCTAATTCCATCACGGTAAGTGAGTTAACGGCATTGTCCCACTCACTGCCGAAACGTTAGAAATGCTGGCGGCAGATACTCCGCTGTGGACAGGCAGATTGTTCGCCACTGAGCCCGACTCCTGCCACTGGTTATAACGATTCGGTGGAACGTGGCTTCCAGCTACTTGGTGATGGTGATTCGCGCTCGCTATACTCGAACCATCCCCTGGAAGGTAGGTATTAATCATATCTCCCAGCTGATCGGTGCAGCTCCGTCCTCGGCCGGACTGCGAGCCAGGGCTCGGCATTTCTTGTTTAATGTTAGGTAGCAGGACTTGATTGCTAGGCTGCGAGTACAAAGGAGTAATCGAGTTCATCGATTGAGTTCCGTTCATGGTGTAAACTGGACCCTGCGATGAAACGGCAGGGTAGATCTGTGCGCCTCCCATGGCAGTGTAGCCCGAGTGATGCATGCCATTCGATGCCTGAAGTTGTGTAGGGGTATGCGGTGAGAGTGGATGACCAGCGTACATTGTACTATAAGGATCATTGACATTCATCTGGCTGTAAGCTGTAATGGGACCGTACGCCGAGAAACCGTTCATTTGGGCGAAATGTTCGGCCGGGTTTTGCGCCACAGATCGCTGGACTGGCGGGCCGCCTTGAGCGCCCAACATTGACAGTGTATATTTGTTGTCCTTCTTGAGCAAAGTTTTGCTTTTTCGTCTCGGTCTGTACTTGTAGTCGGGGTGGTCCTTCATGTGAACAGCTCGTAATCTCTTTGCTTCGTCCACATACGGGCGCTTTTCTGCGTCCGACAGCAGTTTCCACTCGGCTCCCAGCCGCTTCGATATCTCGGAATTGTGCATCTTAGGATTTTCTTGCGCCATTCGACGCCGTCTCTCTCTGCTCCATACCATGAATGCATTCATGGGCCGCTTAACGCGGTCCGGACTGCACTTTCCATTGCTCTCGCCGTTCGCATTCGAGCCCGTATTCGGCGACGGCGCTAGAATTGTGGTCGTCGACATGGCAAATCGAACGAGACAAATTCAAATAAAATTACCTTCGAGTTGGCGGGCGCTAAATTTTCCACGACAAAATTCTGACGGTTTGTCGAGAGTTCGTTTGTCGTTCTGTCGTGGTACGCTCTCAAAACCTCGTTACACGCTTATGAAGACCACACGTTATTTTTGACTCTCGCCTCCTCGATCCCATGTGTTATTGATTGGCAGAAAGCGAGCCAGCACGGATTGGCCAATCAGCGCGCGGCCAATGACACTCTTGATAAATGAACCTTTAGTTGCGTTACTCATGTCAAGCCGTTTGACAGGCCGACAGCCAATGTGACAGGCTGTTCAAGCGCTCGTCAAAGGGGGCGGGATTCGACGTTTTGATTCCGAGATCTCACCGGCCTGTCGACAAATCAGCTAGTGTGATGTAGTCGTCAGCTGGTCCAATTAAGCCCTAATCACCCGAACCCAAGGAAATGAACTGTCATCTGTCCGAACATGGAAATTAGCTCGAAGTTAGCAGGTGCTGTTATCGAGCTTGACCGATTGACCGCCACTGTCGCTTACTGCACGTGCGATGGTCACCTGATTTAGCTTCATTCTCCATTGTGCGGCGCCCGTTACCCCGACAACGCACGGCCTAATTAGCGCTAGCGGTGATGCGATTGGTACACCGGCAGAGGGGCACCAATTAATTAGTATCTCGCGCCAAAAATAATTACTCCAGGCTTTTGGTATAGGAGATATCGCTGGCAGAAGCAAAACAAAAAAATTACCACTATCTGGAAACGTGCGCGATCTTAAGCGATGAAGTTAAGTTTATTTGCGCTTCTTAAGACGCGATTGCGAGAAAATCTTAGTTCAGTAACCGTGATTTTGATAGGAGAGTGATCTGAACCGCTAACATACCATGGTTAGAGTAAAATCGCCCGCAAGTTAGCTCACAAACAAATCCACTCTTGTGGTCAAGGCGACTAGAAATTATGCAAAAAGTGAACGTGTTTCAGAGTGAGAAAAGAATGACATAACGACTCTAGATCAGGCCACGTTTCTTTTCAGTTGAAAAAAAAACACTATCGTTGCGAAAGAAGCAAAAAAAGCAAGCAAACTGTCGTAGAGCAAATATGTATTTTTTTATTGAATGTAATAGAAAAATTTCTCATGCAAGCAAGGTGTTAATATCGTATGTAAATACCAAAACCTTTAACAAAAATAACATCTCTGAGGCGGTGGGATGTGCAACAAAAAAGTATTTCCTCCGTTAAAATGTTAGTTACACGGCTGAGAAATCAGTGAGAATCACCGGTTAGTGACACAGACGAAGACACAGACTTATGGATAAAAAACGTCATCTATCACACTTGCTAGTCACCGTGTCTATCACCTTTCCAAAACCAATTTTCAAAGTCGTCGCTGAGCGTAAGTGACAACAGGGCATTTTTAATCTCCCTGAAATTAATCAGGAAACGTAACTCTTCCATGTATAGAATGTTTACTTGCACGCAAAAACACTCACGTTGGCGAGAAATTCTTGTGGAGAAGGGACAAAAACCGCGTCACGTCGAGCAAAACAAACTCGCTAAGACGAAGGACCTGCAAGCAATAAGGGAAAAGAAAAACTGAGAGGTTGAAATCAGACAAACGTTGTGTGTGGTCGTGGTGTAAGACGGAGAATATTAGATGCGGGTCACTAGACAAATTCACACGTGCTGCTAGGATAGTAATTAGCATCCATGTTATGTAAACTAATTAAAAAACACAGTTTCCACTCTTGAAACTTCCACGGGTACACACACAGAACATTGCAACAACGCCAGCTTGTACCGGCAACCTCTTGAGCGATCACGGAACGGTTGTTCAGGCGCTGAACGCGGAATTAAAAGCAACAAAAGATCTCTTAGCGTGGCGACGCAAAAAGTGGAAGAGCGAAGGAGCGATTTTTTTTTTTTGCGCGATCGCGTTTTTCCATTCCTGCAATGTTTACGAAACTTGATCGGAAATATAGCGCATTTAAAGAGGAAGTGTAATCGATGGCTGCTAGCGAGAGAGCAACTTTAGCAGTTCATTATCAAATTGTCAATTGAAAAAGTGCATGCCACCCCTGGCTAAGAAATGTCCCCTAAGGCTCGTAAACAAAGGCAAATTTAGATAAGATCGGCAGCAATTTATCCCCTTGTCATCAGCAGTTTTAAATTAGATTCTATCGACCCGCCTACACGACTAAACCTTCAAGATGAATAATTGATTAGCGTTGAAAGATTTTTGATCCTTAGAGACCGACTATGCGAATTTTACTAGGTTTGCGCACGTTCGAGATTGGCGCTTAAGCAAAACCAACCGCAACACTCTAACTCTATTATCGTCGATGGATTTTTGTCGTTCAATGCAAGAAATAAAGGGTGCAATATCACCTAGCCCTCGAGATTTTTACTGTTCTCGCCAAGTTGATTTTAAAAAGACCCTTTGGCAATCAGGCGCGCGATCGAAACACCAGACAAAGGAAGTTTCTGCATGACATGAAATGTGCTCAAAATAACAAGAAGTTTGCAAGTTGATGCGCTTCAGTTGGGGTCCGGTCTAACGAGAAACACACCATTAAAATGCAGTTAAAACCTTGCGCAATTTGGAGGATCACTTACGCACAAACCACGGAAACGTTAGATGAATCAAAACATTTAACGGACAACAGAAGGTAGCGGCGCACCTTGGTTTATCATTATCTGATAATTTTCGACGCAAACCCAAAACGTTTACACACTCCTCTAACTACAAAATAAACAATGCAAGCAAGCTCTGCTCTGCTTGGTCATTTTTGCAGTCGACAACGAATTAAAATGTAACACACGCTACGCATATCTAGCCTTTTCAGGGGGCAAAAGTTACAATTCTGCGGTGTAAAATTATTCACTGGATCGACCTTGTGGGTAGAGTGAATTGAAATCATTTGTGTAATAAATCAACAAGAAACGAATGAAAAAAGAAATAATTTAAAGGGACGGGGCAGGTCCATTGTCAACTAAGATAACGCTTTTATGCATGTTTCTATTCGAAATTTGCCCTTTTTAAAACGCGAAAAGAAAATCACTAGACCTTTTGTATTTCTTTGAACACATATCCCTTTAGGCATGGAAATACATCGATAAACATCACTATAAAACCACACATTAGCAAATTTAGCCCAGGCCGGAAAACACAAAGCGGACTCTTCTCGTTATAAACACAACGGAGCTCTCGGCAGTCGACAAAAATATTTTGGCCTCGGTAGATCATTTCCACCGGAGGGAGTTCCAGACATAAATGGATATTTTAGAGGGTATGTGTTTTTAACGCGACGAAAAATTCAACATTGAAAATTCTGCTCCGATGCTCTGATCTTTATGACAGAAATTAACTTTGCTTCAATGGACTTTACGAAGCTGAAATCGGTGCAATAATTAATTTAAACATCATAGAGAATAGTTTGATTTTTCTGGTTTCTAGTTTGGCGCATTTAATTTGGCTTTCCATGTAAACTTTCATGTCCGCACAAGATTTGTTTTGGTTGTAATTCGCCTTACGGGGCCGACTAGAAAGAAAGAAAAAAACAGACGTTTTCATGACATGAAACTCAACCTAGCATTAGCTTATAAACTAGATCATATTAAGAAATAACTGCGAATACACGTCCTTGAAGTATGCACAAAAGCGTATTTTAGAAGTCAAAGTAATTTGCCGAAAAGACCACAGAAAACCGAGCCTCGCATAACGGTAATTGTGAATTAAACAGAATTATGGCTTGAAGGCAAAATATTTTCTTTGGCATGCAACATTTTATAACTTATAAAAGCTAATAACTTTTAAAACCTAAGACCGGGAGATACAATGTTTAAATGCGGGTACAAGCTTTTCAAATCTTTCTCCGAGCAGAATGAGTAAATACAAGTGAGATAGTGAAAGACAACATTTCAGTATGTCTAAACACAACAGCTGTC
>OMLO01000857.1_pt1 | contig 21874 bp, 24 predicted proteins | sample 1674811 | NCBI WGS metagenome assembly OMLO01 (sample SAMN06265003, study PRJEB25207) | coral metagenome | isolation source: Coral host | place: Mexico:La Bocana,Puerto Morelos, Mexico | collected 2008-11-13 | reverse complement strand
CCAAATGATCAAGACATCATGTCATCGACCGCCTGTTGAAAGTCATTCACCCCTCCGACAATCACAGGCTCAGCAGGACGTTCATCAGGAACTGCCGGAGGTTCATCAGGAACTGCAGGTTCACCAGGAACTGCAGGTTCACCAGGAACTGCACGAAGGGCGGCATTAACCTCCTGCTCCACCGCTTCCCATTCAGCGTCAAGATCAGCTTGATGATCAAGCAACACAGGAACTGCATGACGACTATTGCAGCGTCCAACAGGACACTCATCTCCAGACAGTCTTCCCCCACTGTTTTCAATCATCTCACGGTGACAACGTTCATGGTAATGACCACATGGCAAGGACAAGTTCTCACGCCAATTTGCAGGATCAATCGGATACTGACAAATCGAGCAAATGATCTCATTTGATCCCCTCCTGATGCCAGCGACCGCCCTTTCTCTGGCAGAAGCCAGAAGCTCATCCACCCGCATGACGGGTGCTGCCGCCAATGGGACTGGAGCTGCCAATGGGACTGGAGCTGCCACAGGCATATGACCAGGTGCAACTCTGCTAAGGGCCTTCGCTATGACAGGCGTTGGAGGCGGCACATGAGCCACAGCACCAGAAGGTGCTGGTGGCAGCAGCTGACAATGCCAATCCAATGTCCGTTTGACCCTCGCCCTGATCCCCATTTGCTTTGGCCTTGGCCTTGGCTCCACCACTCTTGGCTGAAGGTCGGTCCAGAAATGACTCATTCCAACCAGCAAGTTCAGATGCCAAGCCAATCACATGAAAATCTTGCGCCCAACTGCCACCAATCATTTGAGCATGGGGGTCTTGGCATTTCCCGTCCACTGACATGCCACATCCAAAACCAGAAAATGATCTGTGCTTTGCATTATTTCTTTGGTGTTTTTGGAAGTTGTCCCTGGAAAGGGTCAATCCTTTTTGAACAAACCAGCAAATGATTTGTGGATTGTTCTTTTTCTTTGGTGTCAATTCTTTGGAACAAACCAACAAATGATTTGTGGCTTGTATTTTTTCTTTGGTGATGTTTGAAGGTACCCGTTACCCCTATTACAAAAAAACAAAATTCAAAAGACTATCAATCCAACAGTTCATTTATTCAGCAATTGCAGTCCACATCGTGTGGCAAAAAAAACAACTTTCAGATTCTGCAGGTGCTTTGTAGGAAAAATAACTGTTGCGACACTGAATAAAGGAGAGGGCAAGCAACGGCCGCTTCAATTTCCCCATGTGTGTCCCAGTCATGCTAAAAAGATAGCTGCATGTAGGAGGAAAATCGGAAAACCCAAACCACCCAAGTTCCGGCGCAAATCAGAATCTGCAAATTGCATTTCAAGCAGGCGCGCCTGAAAACGCACATTTCAAACTGAAACGGTGCTTTTCCATCTATGCCACATCCTTCTAGCCGGCGCTTTACCGCAATGAAACATTGAACTACAAAGGCACATGTGCCGCTGTCCTTCATCATTTCACAAACTCAAAAGGCCTACGCCGATTGCACGTATGAAATTCATCATGAAAGAGTTCAATGTCCACAAATAATCAGATTGACGTCTGAAAGCCACGCGCGGCATCCATTCGGTGGTAAAGGCTCAACAGGTGAATTTAGTTCATAGGCCAGAGTCACCAAGGTATTTCAATGGCAAGCCATCACATGTATGTTGCGAGCAGAATTTGGAAAGAAATTGCAGCAATCAAAAAGCCAAAGTCTTCAGGTGCAACGAAATGAAAAGACTCGCTGGTGACCCAAGTTTCTCCCGCTCTGCCGCTCTTACAGTTGGGGGTGGGGGAAAGTTCGTTGAACCCACAGTGTTTGAAGCTGAAAGATTACCCAGCTGTGGGACTTGCACTTTCTGCAACTCTGGTTACTTCCACACAACGTGTTCTATACGCATTCCTACATCCCGTACACAAGCAAACCTGGACTGGCAGAGGGGATGGAGAAAAATTGGGTCGACAGCCAGCCTTGATCTTGGTGAGACCCCAGCCCCATCACGCCTGCAAATATTGCCACTTCAACTCTGCACAACATTGCTACACCCCGTGTACGCACGCAAACATAGACCTTTTCGCATTCACTTGCTGAGGCGCAGGATGACACTGAGTCGGTAGAAGCAAGAAGAGCCCTTGTTTACATGGAGGGATAGGAATGCGTCTTCCAAGAGACGTGTATGCCAATCAGCATGCGGAGCAAACCGTTCAGCCCCGAGATGTGGTGGGTCTGTCCATGCTGGAGAGCAGTGCCGTGGATGGCGCCCAGTTGGGTCGAGCATTGATTCGGAGGCGGCCTGTGGAAGAGGTGGGTCGTCTGCATCATCATTCTGGATGTTGTGTGGTGCCCATGGGTCAGTCCTGAGTTCGTACGGCGGCTGAAGGAACTGGAATGGGCTGTGGGATCTGCTGTAGATGGGCACAAAGGAAGGCAGGTGTGGTGGACGTTGGATTGGAGCAAGGGTGGTTGGTCGCGCCGGTGTGTTTGGCGACGCTGTACTCTGGTTTCATCTTAGTAATTGGACTCCAATGGTGGAAGTAAAGAGTAGACGTCCTCCATGTCGCGGTGATGGAACTTGGCCTTTCCAAGCACGCTTGAAATGGACTTCGCGAGTGATGAAGGGTTGATGGGTCAAGCAGAACTGGACATCCTGGTAGCGGGCCACGTAGAGAGGAGTCTGGCCTTTCAGATTGGGGCCACAGCAAAAAAATTGTGAACCACGTGCCGGGGTCGTTGTGGCCCAGCCACGGTAAGCGACCAACTCGCAGTGGAGAAAACCAGGGCGATGGAGCTGTCTGCACGCAGGTTGTTGGCAATGATCAGAGCGAAGGGATCCATATTTTCCTTGATAGGCATGGCATCCCCATTGTCTAGGTGTCCAGATGATGTGGCCGTCTTGAGGAAGAACTCGGGATGGAAGAACCTGTATTTGTCAATGCTGCATGGACATGGTCGGTGGTGCAATGTATGCTCGCAAATCTGGTTTTGGTTGACATTGGCAAAAATGGTGTGCCCTTGGCGGTTGGTGAAAGTGGATGGTGGGTAAGTGAGCCTGTCAAACATGTAGCGGTTGACTTTGTCATAGTCCACTTGGAGCAGGTTCCAGTCTGGTGAAGGAATGACCATCTTGTTGGAGCTGGTAGAGGCCATGGCAAGGCACAGGTAAAGTGAAATTTTCTCTCTCAAAGGAATCAGGGCACTTGTACCCAAAATGAGCCACGAGCAAACAAGTCCAAACTTCGGAGGCCTCTTCACAGAGGCACTAGACACATTTGTGATTAAGCTACAGCGCACAAACAAGTATGTGCTAACCCAAAAAAAACTTGAAATGTGAAGCCAATTGTTCCACCTTTTTCGTTGTAAGAGTTTTGGTGCGAGATGGCGCACGCGCGGGCGCACCAAAATGTCTGGAAATTTGGGCTCCATTTGGCGCGCATGCTGCGCGCGCAACATGCATAACAAGCAACAAGCATAAGGCAACAAGCAACAACAACAAAACCGGCAACTACAACCGAAACAACTTTACTTTTGTATATCTGGCCCTGCCTGCGGGAGCCTCAGCTCTTAAATAATGTCTCCTACACCCCCTTTCGCTGCTTCCCATTCAGCAATCGAAGTGTCAGAGCTCTTGCACCTTCGCATTGCCACAGTAATGGCTGACTTGTATCCGGCTCCGCTCCAGCAGTGGGTCTGGTCGGCAGGGACAACATCACACAGTGCACATCACAAAGGTGGAGCAGTTTCATGTCCACAGTTGTCAGTATGCAAGCTGCGTTAGCTTGCTACCACATGGTCATCATGCTGCATACATCTTCATGATATACCATTATAATCCATTATATGCAATCACCTCATGTTTGACACAACAGCTATGTCCTTTCACAGCCACAGCCTCTGCATCATTCGGAGAGTGCCACCACAAACGACTGCCCATGTATGGCTATCCACCTCGCGATGACATTATATCTGAAAGCGGCGCTTGAAACCGAACTAAAGAGACCACTGATGCAAATCAACAGATCGGCCTGAGACCAACCGTCTCCACGCTCATTGCCTCAGTAACCATGTCCACAGTTGGCACTCCAAAGAAAGTTGTCACCGCATCTCTGTCAGATAAGCCCGCAGCTACAGTTCTGGAAGCGCCTGCCTGTGAAGTTTGAAGCTCCTACGTCAGTCTATTACACTACATTGTCACATATTGTCACTACATACATCTTCACGATCAATCTTGGATCTGGGGACTCTGTCTCGATGGTCTCCTGATTTGCCCAAATTTGGCTGAACTTCCAAAGTCGAGAGTTCCACAAGCTGGCTTGCCTATGCATTGGACTTCCGGCGGTGTGACAAAAGCACCAAAAGTACCTTTGCGCGTGGAGCAAAATGCGGAGCAGGTGATGTTCACTTCTTCGTATTCCTGTCGCACTTGATACGTTCTTGTGTTCCTTCTCACTGCAATCCTTTCCTGAGGTTTTCCTGAAGTCTCAGACTGTTTGAAGGGAATTGACACACCTCTGTACGGATTGCCGCCCGAGCATTCCCTCTCACCAAATGTTGCCCAGATGCCGTCTAGTGGATGAGTTTGCTTTTGTCGAAGGTCGGTATCAAGCTTGACCCAACCGATGCCTTTCGCAGATTTACCATTCGAAACATTCGAAACGAAATGAACAAAAGGAATTCAAGAGAATTCAAGCCTGTGCAGTTGCGGCGCTCGATTCCGAACCTCGGACCAGCTCCACAGTTCTACTTTTGAAGTGAAAAATAGCAAGAAAGTGTCAATGTGTCAATGTGTCAATGTGTCATAGATGTCAGTCAATTATCTCTAGGATGTCAATTATTGTCAATTGTCATGCAGTTTTTTTTAATATCAGATCTTTCACATTGCGAGTTTCCCTCTAGGAACTTCACTCGTTTGGGGCAGTCATCCAAGCTATATTGCCAAAGCGTCCGCCCTGGCATTTCATGATCAAATGATATCAAATGAATGAAATGTGCAAGTGCCATGATTGGGAGTAAGAAATTCCATGGAAATTCCATGTGCAACTGGATGCTGTTTGGCTGGCCCGTATAGCCTCTATTGTTTAGCTGTTTGATAGTGTTTGATTGTGTTTGATAGTCGTCTAGCGGCTTCCGCTGGAGGTGAGCTTCAGTAAGACTTGTTCAATTTTCCAATCTTAAAAACACGATGTAATATGATGTAATGGTGTATGATTTGTATGATCAATATTGATCAATGGTAAATCAAATCAATGTAAATCATAAGTTCATTGACAACAAGTTTGGCAAGCAAAGTTCCAAGATGCCAAGCCGAGGTTTACAGAGAAGTCTACTTTCACATGACGTCACATCACCTATGAGAAAGTCTTGCCTCCAGCACCCGGAAGCGAAGCAAAGAGGCAATTTCTGTGGTTTTTTGTCTCAGAGCTGGACTGAAATGGTGAAATGGATTTGCAGTCAAAACTGTCAAACTGTGGATGTGGATTTGCAGAGCTGGACTGTCAAATGTGAGGTTTGAGACTGCAGAAACGTCAGGTTTGAGACTTCAAAGAACTGAAGTGCCGCAGGTTTGAAACTGCCAGAAAGAAAAACCCATTTGCCGCAGTTTTCTCCGGGGCGACCGCAGCTTTTGGGAGAGGCTCTGCTCTGTTTTTTTCAAATGTCTCTTTTTTTAGGCAAACTTTAGGCATGTTTCAAATGATGTTTTCTTTTTATTTCAAAAAGTTAAAAGCTTCAAAAGTTTTTTGATATCAATCCTTTGGCCTCTAAGATCTAGGCATAGCGCGTGACACTGCGGTGAAGTTTTTTCTGGCTCCACTTTTGGCGAGCTCAAAGCTCGCAAAAATGAAGGGTTTGTTTGACTCAAAAACTTGTTCTACCAGTGCACCCGACAAGAAATACAAACAGTATCTGTCTCATTCAGTCAGAACACTGATCAAGCAAGATCACAATCCAAAGAGTTTGCCTTTGTTTTCTTCAAGTTATCCGGCCCTGAAAACTCTGACAACAGCTCACGCAAAGCCGCCTATCAAGCAGGGCGCAGTATACAATCATTCTGACCATTTGCAAAATTTCGAAAAAAAATCAATTTGTACCATTAACAAACACGCTTAGATCTATATATACATATCCATCTTCCAAGAACCACATTCCATGTTTCCAAAAACCCTTGAATGTTTTGATCTCCACATCACTAGTTTCGATCAAACCTTCTCCAAGCCAAGCCACTTAAACATCTTGATGCTGTTGGTTTTTGACATGTCCTGCAGACAGTGAACACAATTGCCTTTTTTGCCCAGAAAAAATAAATGCGCAAACTACGAAGGAAAGGCAACGGTAAGTTTCCTTGTGTTGAAGCAACCACAACAAAGCAAAGGCGGGTGCTGTGCTGCAAATTCACAAGGAGTGCAAACTACAAACAGTCCAGTGAAGGCATCCACAAGTGATGCCTATGTCGAAGATCTGAGTTCAGCTCTGTTCGGCCGTGATTGCGACAAGCTCAATGCAGCTTTGCAAAGCTCGGCCGCAGACTTCTGATAAGGAGCATCCTCCATTGCCAAGTGAAGAAGCAATGACTATCTCCAAAAGATCTGCCAAGACCTCCAGGCAGAGTACCATTTCAAAATCACTCATCAGCCATGCAAGCACTCTGAGACTCGACTTCAGGCTAGTGCCGCCTCAAGATGAACTGGAAGCATTTCCCCAAGCAATCTGCTCCACGCTAGCCAGGCCTGTTGCGAGACTGCTCCATCCACGTGCTCCTGACTCCCACCAGACAGGATACGGCTCAGAGCGCCTCGCGCAATCTCCGCAATCGTTGCCAAAACACGCAGTTGCTCCAAAAAGTCTACATACATGATGTGTTTTCATGTGTTTTCAACATTACGCCTTCGCATGTTTTTGTTTGCGGCGTCATTAATGACCCGTGGCAATTAGCTCATTTTTGCTCTGTGTAACATGTGGGGTGGGTTGGGGCGTGATAACATCCGTTGTACATGCACACATGGCTGATGCTACGCAACACATGGGGTGAGGGCGTGGTCAAGTTTCTACATATCGAGCGAAAAATAACAAGTGTCGTTCATTCCCACCCGCCCTCCCACTACATACGTAAACACGCGCCTCGTTGACAACGACTGGTGATGTTCACTACACGTCGTATGCAACCCAAAATTGAATGTTTTCGCTTCCATGCAGCCACACTGCACTGTGCACATGCTAAACACAATTTCATTGAATTGCTCTCGTATGAAATTGAGCGGCTGTCGTTTTTGGGGTGGTATATCGTCTTTCAGCATTTGGGGCGCTTCAACTTCACCACCTCCAAGTCTCCAACAAGCATTCTGTGGTATGCCGCATTTGACATCTCAACCTTTTGGTGCGGAGAGACATGCGTTTTGAAGAATTGTGAGTCACGTAACATAACATTGCCTTTTCTCACAAGAGCGACCTGCGTATTGTCAGGAATTGAAAATCAAAAAACCCAACATTGCCTTTCCTTACAATGCTCCTCTGTCAACATTTCACTTCCTTGCTGGCTTGGGCACGACGAATGAAAATTTGCAACGTCAGTGAATGTCAGGAGTCCTTTCTGCGAGGCACGTTTTCCTGGGAAAAAATTCGGAGTCATGGAGCGGTTGGCCTCATCACATGTGAATTCACATTCACTTGTGAAGCCAAGTCACATTCTTACCTGAGAAAACACAAGGAAAGTTAACCCGACAATAGCGGCAGGATTCCTGCGCATCTTCTTTGAAAAAAGATTTCCAGTCACATTCAAGGCAAGACGCGCTTTACTTGATTCAGAAAAGACAAAGAATCAGGAGGGGTTGCTGCGACCTTCGTTTTCCTGAAAAAAACGGAATTTGGGAGCAGTTGGTCGCATGTCCTATACATTGACAGTCACAGTGAACGCAAGACGCATTTTGCCTGAAGAAAACACAAGGATCTGTGGGGTTGGTACGACACGTAGTGACGTGCGTAATGAAACTATAGGGCTACGCCTGGAAGCATCCGCCAGGAGCCCCAAAGCCTTCGCCTACTGGCGGTTAACCTTGTTGCAACCTTGTTGCGGGGGGTCTGATTTTGACAAACTGGCTTCTGGCCACAAAGGGTGTATTTGTATATATGCATGTACAGTTCAAAAAAAAATGATCGTCCGCCACCCGGTAGCAATGTTCTCTATTGTTTTTTTGATTTTTGAAAGCACGCTTTTTTTCCACCATGGCCGTGGTCGAAACGTTTGCTTCTTGCAATTCTCCCCAAAGGATCGGATATTGAAAAAACAAGATATTGAAAACCGAGAAACGATATTGGCCTTCAGTATCGATATTTGGCTTCAATTTTCTTGTCCCCAAGTTCTCAGGAAAATATCAATATTTTGTCACCAAAATATCGATATTCAGTGACCAAGTTTTGAAAGCCAAAATCAATAACTGTCAACATAAAATTTGGAATTCATACAACATCACCTTGCAGAAGGGCGAAAATATATTTAAACAAAGATAAACTTCAATATATATTTATATATTATATATAAATATAAATTTAAATACATATGCATTTTTCAAAATCCCTGCAGAAGGGAGAAGATATAGCCTACAAATCTTTTAATGTACCAAATGATATATTTATATTGCAGCCGTTTGGCACAAGGTTCTAGCTATTTGTAAAGCTCAAGCCATGAGGGCTGCAGTTGCTCCTGCTGACCAAGAAGTGCTGGGCCAAGAAGCTCTCAAACAGCACCAATCTTGGGTCCATGTTGGTGCCTGTGAGACCTTGAGCAAGCATGCTTCAGATCCAAAAAACCGCAAACCTCAGATCCGCAAGTTTGTAATAAAGGATAGCAGCCATAATCTCTGGACCATATTGATTCCGGGATTCCTCCCAACATGCTCTTTGGGAATGAAGAGGTCACCCATGAGCAAGTCATTTTCCCTCCTAGCCATGTTGATGCCCATGCTCTCCACCATACACTCTGAACTGCAATGGGTCTAAAAGCAAATGCAGGAATACGGCTCTGATCTTTCTTCGCTAGCATAACCATCTTCACATGAGAAACAGCCACAGGAGACAAACCAGTCTCCTCCCAAAGAGCCATACAGTCCCACAAGCCTTTCTCTGCTTTGGTTCGCTGCTTGAAGAGCGCGACATTGGGCCTTGAATCTTGCGAGGTCGCTCCATTGATAAGAGGCTTCAATGTACCCAAATTCATCTGCTTTATGATCAATTTCCTCTTCTGACCACTGTTGATTGCTCCAAAACTCATGCCAATAGGCTTTCAACTTGGTGGCATCACCCATCTTTGAGACGGCTGACCAGTTATATCATCTACACATGGCGTTTTTGTTGAAGCTCTTTCTATTGAGCCACTCTGCCTTATGTGACAGATTCTGCACCCTTTGTTTCCATTTGCTGAATTTCTGGCACTTCAAGTGCCCCTGCAAATTCTCTACCTCTTGTCTTTTCTCTCTCTCCACTTGTCACGGTTCGGAAAGAAAACGCTCAATGTCGCACCCAAAAAATTGCGTAGCATGTTTTCTGCCCTCAGCACCAAATCTCCTCCGACTGACCTGCCGAATCAAGCAGTGACCAAGTTCTTTCCATTTCTTTCTCATGTTCTCATTCTCGAAATGTTTCTTAGTGTTGATACTGCGACTCATCAATTCAACCTTGTCCCCTTTCATTTTCTTGCAGTTGGCAAGCTTTTGGACTCTGCTGACTCCTCTATGCCTGTTCCAGTACTTTTTCCCTCCGCCTTTTGGACAAGGAGCTTAAAGCCTTTGTAACGGTTTTTGGCAATATGGCATTGAATTCCTTTCCATTGATGATCAGTTGCTCCAACTTCCTGAAGCATCTCAATGTCCAATCTACTAGCCCCTTCAAAACTGTGGGCATTGAGTGATTGCACCTTGACCTCTTTTTGAATCTTCTTGCCTTTCCACCCACTGTAGCTTCTTTGTGATGCAGTGTTGGACCCAAACATACCGTCCCAGGTCGCCTCCTCCGCGTCGCCCGGCGCGATATGTTGGGTCCATGCAACCAAAATCTCAACCTCTGAATCTTCATGGGCCCTTGCCTTCAAAGTTGAGGTTTGAGAGTAGAGATGGCCTTCTTCTCCATTGCTTCATCCACAGCTTTGAATGTTCGAGCAACTTCTTCGTCAGACATACCAAGCATTTGTTGCATCATATCAACTTTATTTTCCGAATGCGCTACCCGCCAGAATTGCAAGCCAGGCGCAACTTTTGATGATTCGTCCAGTTCACCACTGCATCCTTGATGAATGCGATTTCTGCTTCAATTGCCTATATCCAGCCTACACTTTTTGCAAACCACCGTACAGGTACCCTAGGCACCAATCAACGAGAAGTCCAAAATGCAGACAGTCGGCACATGACCTTTCACCTTAGCATAATCCAATCGTGGCTCCAAGTTGAACCCCTGGATGCTTTTCAAACCTCGGGAACTCCTTGTAGAAGAGCCCCATATAAGAAAGCAAATCAACCTTCTTCGCATCTTCAGCTGGACAGTCAACTCCTAGATCCCAGAGATCACAAAGTGGGCAGATGAAGCCCGCTTGTTCCTTTCTCTCCTCCTCTGGGATTTGCGCAAAATCCACTGGCCTTACTAGCAACTGCAGGGCTAAAGCTACTCTTGACCCTACCCATTTTCAATTTTTCCTCACGATCTTTGAGCCAAATTGCAAAATGATTTCTCTTCATATGCTTTGTCACTGCGGCTCTATCCTTGTGAATGTCCTCATTCACCATGGCCTCCTCTTCACAGAATGAGCAAACCCATTTGACAACGCTCTTCTTCTTCTTCTTTTCTTTTCTTCTTCTTCTTCTTCTTCTTCTTTTTTCTTCTTCTTCTTCTTGACTCCGCCTGACTGTGCCTTCATCCTTCTTGCAATGTTTGGAGCTAACTGCTTGCACCTCCTCGACGAACCACCTTCGAACTCAAAGTTGAAGTGGCAGAAGATCTCATAGAGGAGCATGTTCTGAGCCAATCATCATCCTCCTTTGGTTGTGAAATTTTCTTCTTGGGGGCGATCATTTGATTCTTGGAGACCATTGCAGCTTTGACACCTCCTCTAAGAACTTGATCCGCACCATTGGTCTCATACTCTTGGCTGCAAGGAACTTCAGCGTCATCTTTCATCCGTTCTTTTGGCCACTGAAGACTTTTTGCAGGCTTACGCCTTGCATAGTAATGTCCACGGTCCAGAATCAACGGCAATGTTTGCAACTTTTGCCAATTGCTAGAACCTCTGAAGCGAGCCACAATGCCAAAGTCGTCGATCGCTGCTGAGCATCATGTTTCCATAAAACCAGATTAACTCGTTGCATCTGTGCCAATTCAGCAAGAATCAGTCCACATGCCCACCTGAGTGGGCGTTGCAATGCCTGAATGAAGGCCTCAATGTTCTTCGCCACCTCCTTGGCTTCAGTAACTTGATTGGCCCGAGGATCTGGGGCCCAGCTGGGCTCCCAAGCCTTAGCGCTACTAACCAAGCACCTCTGTGCAAGTACTAACCAAGCACCCCAAAAGCCTTGAATTCAGCTAGCCAGGCACTTAGCAAAAATTGGGAAAACAAACCAAACACCTTAGCGTGAGTTGCTCATCTTGACCTTGGTGAACGACACCCAATGATCTACTGATTTCGATTCACTTGATGAAACCTTTTGAAAAAATCTCGAAACTAACATGTTGCATAAGAGTGCTATGTTAGTAGTAGTCTGGCAGGCGCATCTAACCTGAAATGTGGAATTTGAATGTTGTCTTTTCCAATGAAAAATCTTTATGTTAAAGTCTTCAAAAAATGCTTTGTTTGTCCAAATCAAGAAACGAACCTTTTTTGTTGGGGAGTCAATACCTGAAAGGTTCCTTCCGGTGGGAAATAGAAATGGGATGCGTACCATTTTACATAGGAGCGCTATGTTAGTAGTAGTCTGGTAGGCACATCTAACCTGAAATTTGGAATTTGACTGGTTTCTTTTCCAATTAAAAATCTTTATGTTAAAGTCTTCAAAAAATAATTTTTTGCCCAGATCAAGAAACGAGCCTTTTTTGTTGGGGAGTCAATACCTGAAAGGTCTTGGTGGGACATAGAAATGGGACGCGTACCATTTTACATAGGAGCGCTATGTTAGTAGTCTGGTAGGCACATCTAACCTGAAAATTGGAATTTGAATGTTTTCTTTCTCAAAAAATTTGAAAAGGCGCCAAAATCATCACCACTAACCAGGCACACTTTTAACGGTGAAACGCTGGGGAATATCGGCGCAACTTTTTTTCCAAGGAAGATGGCAAAAAGTAAACGAGGCACCCGGGTAACTTGGTTTGCCAAGCCAACATCAAGCCTATGTTTTTCTTAAGACTACTAACCAAGCACCTCTGTGCGTTACTAACCAAGCACCAAAATATCCGGGAAATTCAGATAGCCAGGCACTTGGCAAAATTGGGAATAACAAACCAAAGCTTGATGAAAACCCTTTAAACCTGGCACCTGCCACAGCGTGTTCTAATGGTCTACACTTCCTTTTTTGGTCCCTCCTTCCGCTTGTCTACCCGAATGGTGATTACGCTGGGAAACCACATGTGCAGCACAGACCGGGATTCGGCTTGGTTAGCCAAATTTCACAAGCAAAATCGTGGCGCAAACACAAATCATCCTCAGAACCCCCCCAGACAGAAACCGCCGAAACATCGAGCTACAAATCACCCTAACACACCCTGGAAAACTGAGCGCTGCGTTTATTTTTCATGTGTAATCATCGTCCAGCAACGAATTACTAACCAGGCCAAACCAAACAGATTCGATGGTTTCACTAGGCTTAAAGAAGTTTTAAGAATGTATATAATTGTTTTTGCTCGCAAGGTCTTTGACAAGACATCAAGCTTTTCAACAATCTCTTCAGCATTCTTCTGCCCATCGGCCTGGGCGAGCATGAAACTTGCAGCTTTGCCACCGGTGTCCAACAGGGTTCCCCCCACTGGAGCCGGTTGCCCACCTGTCAATCGTGAAGTCTTGCACTGCCCTTCCTCTTGCCCTCTGCATCATCCTCCAATTGGGATCCAATTGAGTCTTACCAACTGCAGGCTCAAATCTCAATGTAGGAGATACGTCAACATCATCGACCTGCAATTCGGCATTTCGATCCTGTGGGTTTGTGCATCTTCTGGGAATCAACTTTGCTCACTGTTTCCCACTTACGGACAATGATGCGCCTAGGATCACGACCTTCTTCAGCAGGTAGCTGGTATGTGGCATGCTGTCTCCTTAATACTAGGTTGATGGCCCATGAAAAGCCAACCCTGATTCCGACCTTGACGTGGCGCCGACTTGATATCTGCCAATTCTGGCCTTGAAGCCATTCCAAGAATGTAACTGGCCACCAGCTTTTTGGAACACCATAGGTCGCCCGGCACTTACGCCTGTCGGCGCTGTCCTCTTTCTAAATGCCTAGACAAAGGCCGCCTCCACTTCTCCAGGTCATTGGCACAGAAGCATCTTTAGCTTCCTTCGTGACCCTCTCAAAGAATGCTTCTCCCTTCTCATTCGCCTCCCTTGCAAACCACGGCCACATCCAGATCTACTCAGGATCTTCTGAACCAATCGTTTGGGAACCCCACAGTAACCAGTCAAGAATTGCTCCTCTTCATCAAACTACCCTCCAAACCAACGGCATGCAAACAAAGGTCCGGAAACTGACGGATCTTCTCTTGCTACTGCTTGTCAATGTTTTTTCGCCGCATCTTTGCATTCAATCGGCTTTTCCCCTAGCCTATCGGTGTTACTTCCTTACCATCTGAAGTTGCCACGACCGTCTTAGACATCGCCAAGCTCCCTTGGTATGGCAAAGCATCCCTCGGCCTTCAGTTCTCGATGTGGTGAAGCTTTGCTTCGCCTCGCAACCAAAATGACCGATTTCTGGATCGAGTGTTCTTGCACAAGAGCCTGCAATTCACCGATTCTAGCCACATAGTCACAAAGGGCAACTGTACTGTGTGGTTCCTTGTCGAGTTCAAAATCTCTCAACACCAAATGCCATGTCGTGATATCCCTCTGCGGGAAAGCCCTCTTGAGGTCCAAGCCTGGCGAAGTTCTTAAGGGATCCACCTAACCCTCGCCACCCTTCTTGCCCTTCCCAGATGACTTGTCACCATCCGTAGGCCAGATGCAGTTGACTTGATGGATTTACAGCCGCTCAGCAAGATAAGTTCTTCATGTCCTTCATGATCTTGTCGATGGCAGCATCATCCTAATCTGCATCCTCCTGCGTGTCTGGCACGTCATTGACCATGTCAGCCATATCCTTCAAAGCTTGGATCGGATCTGTTGTTTTCTAGCTGTCGCTGCAGCACCACCAGCTCCTCCAAGCACAGCAATCTTCTCCATAGTGCTTGTCATAGAATGATCTGCGCTGTGATCTTGCTTCCACAACCATTCCACCTCTGGGTTCATCAAACCCATCCGGTTTTTGCTCGAAAGTAGCCTCCTTCTCATCTGCTTGTTTTTCCTTCTTCTCATCTTGCAAAGCCTCAGCATTCTACTGACCATGCCCTTCAGCTCACACCTGTTTTGGAACTCCTTTTCAAAGATCATCTGCACATCGAAGGTAGCTGCAATTGCCACACCTGTCCATTGTGTGCCAAACTCATCAAAGCCAGCAATCTTCTGCGCGATGATCTTTTTCCATCTCGAAGAAATGCACCAATGTCTTCTCAAAGCTCGTTTGCCCCTGCAATCCACAAGCAGGGAAGTCACCATCATCAACCTTCACTTGTTGACCTACTTCAGCATGCGCTTCAGTCGATGAACTCATGCTGCATGCGCCGCTCGAAGCTGTCATTCTGCACGCGCCGCTTTTCGAAGCAGACAGAGAGCAGCGCTGTGCGGACCCCCGTTTTGCATGTTTGTCTTTTCTCTTGATTTGCCTTTTTTTCAGAAATCTGTTTTTTTTGAGATTTGAAATCCAACCCACACCACTCCACAAAAACGAAAAAATGATTCTCAGGAATATTTGGGCCAAGAAATTTCTTTACAGGAATTGCTTTTCTTTTTGTTTTGTGGTTTCCTCCAATTATTTTGTTTTTTGGCTCCGGAAGCATTTATCGGCTACTAAGACTACCAAAAACCCAAAAACCTCGAACAAAAACCAAAAAAAACAAAAAAACAAAAAACAACAAAGGATTCTGAGGAATGTCTGCGCCAAGGACTTTGTTCAAAGGCATTCACCAGAAAAAAAAGGGTTTCAGATGAGGGGGGGTTAGATGAGGAAGGTAGGGGGTTGGAACCCTAAGATAAGGACAAATGACCTATGTATTGGTCCAAGATGTATTTTTTGTTTTTTTTGTCGTTTTTTGTTGTTTTGTTTTGGATGTTTCAAATGTTTCTTTCATTTTTTAAATCAATTTAAATGTTGATTAATCCTTTTTTCATGTGAAAGCTTTGATAGACTTTTGCCTGATTAAATTTGTTAATATTTTATATCACAAAATTCAGCGCTTGGCCTTCAGGCTTCAAACTCACATGAGAAAACTCACTTGGTTATTCAATGAATTTCATGTATTCTAAGTTAAGTTCCTTTTTTTTCAAACACAAACACAGCAAACAGTGTCATCGAATAAGGTCTTTTTGTCTCTTCAATTCAAGTCAACATCACATGGTTCACTTCACAAATGACACTTGAAACCATTGGTCCTAAACCTGAACCTGAAGTGAATCAGAGTGAACAACAGCAAACATGCAAAATAACAAAAGATGATGTCACAACCATCACTCACATGATAGCCCAAACTCTTGCAAGAAGACCCACATAAAAAGTTTTGCAGGTTTAGAAAGCGGAGCTTTGGCCATTTCAGCACAGCATCACTTGAAGCCATCCTGCAAACAAAGTCAGTGGAAACACAAAACATTTTAGTCTTAGTACACATCAGAATACAGACATCAATTCAAATCACTGACAATAGAAACCAGATGTTTGGTTCTCAAATCATCGCAAAGCCAATTGAATTTAAGTTCCCTGCGATCATCAAAATAAGGAACGCACCTGGCATTGCCATCCGCCACAATAACTTCAACAACAGCTTGAAAATGAAAAGTGATTCCCAAACCTGAAACCTAAAAGAACAGTAACACATAGTTTATCAGCGACCTTTGCAGCTCATGAAGTCACGGTTCCAGACTCTGTTTGAACTCCTTACACCACAAGTTTTTTTCTCCGAGTTGCTACACAACTGCTCAAGTTGTTACACAACTGTTTATCCCCAAAGTTGCGACACAAAAGTCAAGTGAATTATGAATTAAATCATTTGTTGTCACATGAGCTTGTGACTTGTGAGACCGCCATGTGGGCACACTGCTGACATCACTTGATAAAAAAGACACTTTGAAACACACATGTGACATTGAAATTTTGACCAATGTTACTTTCAATTAAATGATGTCACACCACATGACGCTTTGCTGCAAAAGCAGCTGCAACTGCTCGTCCAAACATGATCGGGTACACTTCACTTTCAACCAGTTGGTCTTTTTTCCCAGTGTACTGATCATTTGGCCCACGGGTGGCCAAAGACTCAGGCATGTTTCTGGGTTTTTCCCGAACAACAGCATCAAGTGATAAAGTGGACATCAGCTGTACAGGTTTCACTGAAGAGGCCCCAAAGGCACCCAAGTATGTGACTGTCCTTTCACAGGAGAAGTAGCTGATGACACTGCGCATAATGGGGTGAAGAGGCATACATGAAGTCAAGGGCTGCTCAAGAGCCACACGATGACCAAGTGCACATGAAAGACACATGAGCACAGCTGTGATCATCAACAATGAGTTCCCTTCCACCACAAAGTCACGTGATGTGTCACCATAGTACAAATTCTCCAGTGACCTTTTGGACACCGAAACACAAATGCTCACAAATGAGCTGCACTTGGTGCCCCACCAGTGCAAGGCTCTCGGGTTGCAGCTGCTGAGTGCTTGAAACCACAAGCGAAGGCCATGTGAGCAAAGACAATTGTGGTCATCAGAATGGATCAAATCCAAGGCACAACACTTAAAGCCCTCACTGATCAAGCCCCTGGTCAAGTTGCCAACCCCACATGCAAACTCAACCGCATCAAAGAGCTCCACGTGATCCTTGCGATTCGCATGAGAATCATTGCCTCCACTCACATGACCACCTTCTGCGCAACCAAAGTCCTCCATGTTGGCAATGGCCCTGTGCACCAAGCAGCTCAAAATATCATCCAAAGTCAAGTGATTCAACTCTGGAAAGGCCATCTTGAGCAATGGTAGCCAGAAAGACGTTGCACGGCCCTCGAAATGCAACCTGTCAAAATCAAGAAACCCTCGAAGTTTGCCCATTGCACTCTCAAATGAAGATTGACCATGGCACCTGCCGACAGTGTGGGGGCAGCCAGGAAATAACATTCATTCATGTGATTCACATATGTTCACAATGGCAAAAATACACGGAAAATGAAATAAATTTTGAAAACAACTGCAGAATATTCCTTTGCATGGTGATTTGCAAACCCAATGCCTCCTAAATGTAGATGTCGATGGGAAACTTGAAAGAGAGTAACCAGAAGCTATTGCAAATTGATTCTCAATTGTCCGAAGTTTCTGGTCCACTTGCTGGGCTAAACTTGGCGGCCCGTCTGACACATAAGATAAAGGCTGCACATGAGGTGTGGTCCACATTGAAGGATTGCTGCATGTGGTGTTGCCCTTGATCACATGGTTCAGCTTCTTCTCCTGGCCCTTTTTCTGCTTCTTCTTCTTCTTGTCACTGTTGGTGGCAGGTGTAGAAGACCACATGAAGGGATTTTGCATCATGGATGATGCCACCATCATTGGCAGCATCAAGTGTGGAGCACCAATAGTCCTCTTCGAAGAAGGCATGGCCCACAACAAATGAGGATCAGCCACGTGGCAAAAAATTGAGTAGAAAGGTCGATTGTCCAAAACATACTTTGCATTGCAAAGATAATATAATTCAGAAGGCCACATGACATGACTAGGACCTTAGTGCTGACAAATACATCCCTGGCAAAATCAGTGTGTTCTTTCTTGTGATGCCGTTTATTTGTGGTCTCAAAACCTGCTCCATGTTCTTTCCTGATTCCTGATGCTAGCTTGGGACAAATTTGCACCTGGTTTGGCATTTGAGTGGCTGACTGCCATGATGAGAATTCATTTGCTGTTGCTTCAAGGCACTTTCCAATGAATGTCACATTAGTTTGTACAATTTTCCAAACAAGAGATTCAGTTTTTTCCAAAAGTCAGTACAAGAAACAGCCCCTGAAGGAAAGGCGGCTAGATTGCTGTGAAGACACACACACAGGCTGCCACTTTTTCACATGCGGGCACACCATTGATATTCACATGAAAGAGAAAGTGACCTGAAGAAAAACCACATGAGCACATGATGGGCATGTGATTGCTGCGGGCTCTACTAATGACCTTCACGTGATCATTTCTTGGAGCCATAGTTTTTCTTCGCAGCAAGTTCATTCTCCATCTTGTGCTTCAAGCGATCAAACACATGAGGAAGGACATGGCCAGGCTCTTGCTTCTCATTAAGCATTGGAGCCTTTTTCTTGACCAGATCCCATTTCTCCCACATGTATTTGTGGCATTCTTCCAAAGCGCTTGGCCACTTGACGGTTGTCCCATTGAATGCTCTGCTAAAGGTCTTGTTTTGATAAGGAGACTCAAACACTTGACCCTTCACTTTGCATTCCACCCTGAACCGCCATGCATTTTCATCCAAAAGAAGGGCAAAATCACGTGAAGGAAGCAGGTCTTCCAAAACATCAGGAGTGTAGTGCACCCTTGGTCCAACAACACGTGAAGAACTTGAAGGCTCTGCAGGCTCTGCAGCTTCTGGGGCAGGAAGGACACCACTATCACCTGAAGCCTCAAGTGAAGGTGGTTCCAAAGTAGAGGACAAGGATGCCGGGGCTCCTTGGACTGGTTCAACCAGACTAGCATCCTCCATCACAATGTCTGCGCTCAAGCCAGAAACATCTTGCTTACCTTGCTCCTCAGCCTCACCAGAGTTCAGGGCCACTTGATGTTCGGTAGAACCAGCTGCCTCATCACGACCACCATTTCCTGGACCATCATCGCCATCATTGTTGTGGTCTTCATCACTGCCATCTCCATCCTGATCATCATCACTTGATGGTTGCCTCTTCCTCTTGGATGATCGCTTTGCTTTAGCCTTTGGGCGCCCTTTCGCTTTTGCCTTCGCCTTTCCTTTGGCTTTGGCTTTCGCCTTCTTGGCCTTTCAGGATTGCTGGCATGACACATGAACAGCGGCAAATTTTCATTCATCATGAGGCAGAACAATTGCTTAACTAAAACAGCAGAAAACCAAAAAATTCACTTATGCAACGACCAAGAACCTTCTTCTCCTGGACCTTCTCCTGGTACCAGTGCATCCATTGTTTTTTCTTGCGCACATGGTCACATGATGCGACTTTGTCTCTCAACGATTTGTAATTGTTGCGTTCATCACTATCCATGTTCTCCAAGACATCCTGAACCAACTTCAGATCAGAGACATCATCTGAGAACCTTTGCGCAGAAGCCTTTTTCTGGTCCTCTTCCACAATCTTGGTAGGGTCCAAGTCCAAGAATTCAGCCAAAGAGATGAGCAATTGCTTACGTGACTTGCAAGCGACATTGCCCTCAATACACAGATAACGTGCAACAACACACAATTGATGGAAAGACAGATCACATGAATAGTGGCGAAGCACATATTCAAGAAAATGTTGTGAGGCTGAAGATGATATCAAACAGAGCCACCCCTCACTCATCACTGGCACAGCAGGTACAACCTGATAGAGGCTTGGATCAAACATTGTGAACCACTCAGCCTGCCCATTGGGGTCCAGAGAGAAATAAGTTGATCGTCCTGGTCCTGGTGTTTCGATCAAAGGCCACGTGATTGCAGACCAAAGATGTTCATGCAAAACAATCATTGGTTTCTGCTCTTCACCGCCCACCTTCTCCAAAATCATCATTCTTCGGCACAAGCTTGTCAACTGAGCATCCTTTACTGCAACAAAGTGCTACATGTGTTTCTAACTTGAGGCATAAGAAAATATGAACAATGGTGTGGAGACATGACAGACAAAATGAAATCCAAAACACATTTTTTGCCAAGAGGAAAGTACAAACAACTAAAGTCTGCTGAATATCAAGTAAGGTCTCCTTCACTTGAATCCCTTGGCTCTGCAAAGAGCGTGAAGTGTAATAGCGGAAGCAAGCCCAAGCAGCATATGACCGAGGAAGACTCTCTTCAGTGACAGAAGTCCAACGACCCTTCGAGGACATGATGCGGCCAAACATTTTAGGCAGCTTGTGCCTCTTGCTAAGCATCAACTTCCTACCAAACTCACTTGACTTTGTCTTCTTGAAGAAATTGAAAAATGAGTATCGGTTGATTGCTGCAGGATGGCCCACATGACGGGAATCAAGGATATTACTTGTGTTCACCACATGTTGGCAACAAGTAGGAGTAATCTTCTCATTTGCCCTATCCTTTGTTTTCATTCGTAGACGTTGGTGCAAGTCCTCCACAGCCTTGGAGTCAGGAGGCTTTTGGATGATGCACATGAGGATGTCAAGAGCTGGCTCCAAGTCCACCTGATGATCATCTGATTGGCACCAGTCCGCCATCTCAAAGCATTGCAACATGATCCTTGTTGGAGCATCAATGCAAATTCGCAGGTCCTCAGCCAGCCCTCCATCATCAATACCAGAAAGCTCAAGTGAAACTAGAGACTTCCAATCCCATCTCATTTGTTTCAAGACTCTGGCACTCAGAGCATCACGTGACTGAAGCACATTGGCATAGCAATGAGGGGGGGCCCCATGCTTTGATAGACTGGAAGCCCTATTGCCCATCAAATGAACAACATATGACAGGGCCTTTTGGGCTGCTTCAGTCTCATCAATGCACCTGTCAAAAAGGTCCGCTAAACTTCCATCAGAAAGTAGTCCAGCCAGACCTTGTAGCTCACTACAATTCATCCAGTGTTTCACCATGGCCACTGAGTAATCAACTTGGTCAGAAGCAGATTTCACATGTTGTATGTGTTCCGTGTAACAAGTCCACAGCACTTGCCCCACACGTGAAATAATTGAAGCATCCTGCCAAACACGATCAGTCAAACACTTGTAGACCAATTGCAGCCCTCCATTTCCAGCATCTCGCAATTTCTTGAGATTGAATTCTGAGTCAGAGGGGTTTGCATTTTCAGCAGCATCATCATGATCATCATCATCATCCAAACCATGGTGCTTCAAGTAGGCTTCCAGAATCATTTTACTCGCCCAGAATTCAGCCAACTGTTCATGTGACGCTTCAACCCAGCTAAACCACCGGGATGTTTTTGGGCAACAAGCTTTGTTATTCCAAGAAGTCATACTCATCACTTGATCAAACACAGCTTGCCTTTCCGAGGGAGTTCTGCAAGGCATCTTGAAGTCATTCGCTATCCGGTCCATGTACTTCTTGAACAGCAATGATTCCTTTCTGGGGGTCAAGGTTTGTTTTCTCAATTGACTCAAAAACAGTTTTAAACTTTAGTATGTGCCATTGCATGCAATGTAAATCTTTGTATTATGGAAAAACAAGAAGCAACAAATTGGCAAGCCCACTACCTAACTTAGAGCCAATACTTTAAAAAGGTTGAAAACACATGTAATAAATACCAAAATGAACGAAAGCAGAGTCAAGTTTCACATGAATGCACACTATGGAAGTATTGCAGGGCCTCTTGCTTTTCACTGAAGAATTGGCCTGTGGAGAAGGGTTTGTAATTGACACCCCAAACATACTGGCAAGCAA
>OMLO01000856.1_pt1 | contig 21874 bp, 17 predicted proteins | sample 1674811 | NCBI WGS metagenome assembly OMLO01 (sample SAMN06265003, study PRJEB25207) | coral metagenome | isolation source: Coral host | place: Mexico:La Bocana,Puerto Morelos, Mexico | collected 2008-11-13 | reverse complement strand
AACCCAGTGATTTTTTCCGGAAAACCCGGCGAGGATAAAGATTCCACTGGGTCTGTTACAGAGGGGTGTTTGTAAGTACGATTTTCTAAACAAAACACAACTCGCCTCATTCCGACAAGTAGTCTAAAGGCTTTAGGGGACGGACAAGCATTTGCTGGAGTAGGAAGTAAATATTTACCTCAATTTGGTGCAAGAATGAACTTTTATTTTAACTAACAATTTTAAGCTAATATGTGCTAACAGTGGCTTGTTCTGTACTAAAAACCCAATATAAAACTCGAAGCTCCCCTAATGTTACTTTTCAATACTTGGAAATATCTTACAGCGTGACTCATACTGTCTTCCTTCACAACATAACGGTCCAGAAGCACCAGTGAACTTCTATTCCTTGTTGAGAACAACTCAAATTTATGCCATTGCCATTATTAATGGCCAATAGAAGTTAAATTGAATCCAGCAATACTTGAGCTCACAGCTTACACAAGGTTGACGCGATAAAAATTGTTTTCACCTTTCTATATATACATTAAATTTTAGTACATACCACAGAAGTGAATAGTGCTTTTCGTGCACGCTGATTGGCTAGCTCGGAGGTGATTAGCCAAGTACTATTCACCATCGAGCAGCCGAAGAAAAACAAAATGGCTTCCCGTTTCAAATAAAGTTAATCTTAGACAAGTAAAGTTACTGTTTGGTCTGGTAGTTATTCAGCTTGTGTGGTATATACTAAAACAATTATTAACCTCAGTGTCGGTGAAAGTGGTGGATATTTACCTCCATTTCGGTGAATAATTGTTAAATGAGAAGCCTTAGAGTGCTAGGTCGCACAAATTTTACACGATTTGCTCTGAAATGAAATTAACTTTACAGTAACTAACATAAATTTTAAAAATGAAAAGAGCAGAAACATGGCGCGAAAATACAGCATCTCAATAGTGGGCGTACTACATACAATCTCAGTAAAACATTTCTGTGAATTTTAATTTCTAAAATCGGTCAATATATATTTCTATTGACTTGGGACCCGTGACATTTTGTTTTGGACGATTAGAGTACGTCATTAGTGCTTTGTCATACTGATTCCCACTCTCTGGGCCACGGGAGGCATGAGGTTAAAACTGCGATGTGATTCTGTTGAAATAAAGCGACCTAACCTCCTTTAGACCAAGAAATTTCAACGCTATTAACACGATACAAACAATATTTTTTGCCACCCGAAAATGAATACAAACCAAGCGAATGAGTTCAATTTCGCTTTGCATCTAAAATCTAAACCATTACTATATTGTCATAAAACAACTGGGATTTTAGAACGAGATAATTTTTGTTGTATAATGAATGGTTTTGACTTCCTAATTAAACACTCTTTTCCGTGTTTATACTCTGATAAAATATAGCTTAGCCTATCGGAGCGGGCTCAGAATTCAAATTGTATCATAATTCGAAATATAAATACTTTATTTTCGAAAAAAATTCTATGACAGTAGAAAATATTTGTATGTTGATAATTTTAAAGCGATTGCCAGTACTATCGGTGACTTCTATTTTTCATTACAGACGGCCCCTGATGATTGTTGTGGAAGCATTTCACCAGTTACACGAGCAGGAAAATTGGAAAGCGAATAGTCTAAACAGCCGAGGAACGAGAACGGAACGAAGCCATTGTGGAGCTACTTTCGACACACTTCGTTACATACCCGAAGAGCTTCCGATTCTAATTGTCGAATCATAAAATTGCGCGGGCATATCACGTACGAAAACGTCATACTCCGAACAGAAAATAGACTTGATTTTCCACGAGGCTTAAAATAGCTAGATTCCTTTAGCAAATTTGTTACTTGGCTTGTTTCAGATAGTCATGAGTATGATTATTTCAATTTTAATAAATCCTATCTATCTAGGGTCGCATGAATGTACTGATTTTAGACAGGCAAAGAAACAATGTTTCTTCACGTGTTCTTAAGTTAAATAGTATTACTGCAATTGGCCATTTACAAGTTTCTGTATCAGTACGAGTCTTGGTGTGAAACCATTCTCATGAAAACGTGTTCCGCCTAGACGTTCATTTTTATGCAAATCAAACTCATTTTCAAATGAAAGATTTTGCACGAGGACTCGTTTTGAAAAAGAGGTACAAGGTAACTCGGGAATGTCCTATTAGAATAAAGCTTGTCCAGTATGAGACGCTAAGGACCTACAACAGTTACGCGAGAAAATTCACTACCTGCAACTTTGATTAGTTCTCGTTGAAGTTTAAAAGCGTCCTCGCAATTTCTCGCAAAGACAACAACGCAAGCCTTGCGTTGGATTTCTACAGAGAGTTCGCCATGCGCCAGAAGAATCACCCTTCCCTTTGCCTGAAGATTAAGATGGTCTATGGCTTCCAATAAATGTTTGATGTTGGTAGGCAAGATTTCCATGACATATGAAACGGGGTAATTCAAAGCAGCCATGTGAGGTGCGATAAGGAGAAGATTTGTTGACGATGCAATTTTAAGATTCACGTCAATAACGAAGCTGCCTTTGTCGTTAACTAAAACTTCTACGCCTGTGAAACCAAAGTAGCCATTCCGGTGAAGGTATTGTGTGACCGGTAGTACAACGTCACGCAATCGTTCTTTCAGCTCTTCCTGTTCATCCCAATCAACGTCGGGAGTCGGGATAAGTCCCGCGGGTCGCTTAGCAAAAGGCATGTTCGTTTTGCATTTCACACCCAGCCAATGAAAGTGTCCGTTTTGAAAGAGATATAGCTGAGTTATAAGACATTTGGTAATATCCTCTATGACTTCCGTCACTACAAGTTCTGCTTCGCAATGATTGCTGAGCTCTTCGAAGGCTTGTTTTGCCTCTTCTTCTGTTCTTGCAAGGAATGTTCCTCTCTTTCCATGGCCTTGCGCTGCCTTTATCATGCAAGGGAGCGTATAATTATCACGTGACATGTACCGAGGGCACGGAGCTCCCATCTCGGGGATTCTGGTCTTGGAACTGAGCTTGTAATGAATGTCGGGATGGACAGCATGCTTTTTGGCGGGAAAACTTTGAAAAGGAAAGTTCACAATCAAAGGTTTCTCTCCAGTGTCTTCCTTGTCGAAAACACGTATGTCGGGCTTAGGAAAGAACGGAAGCCACTTTAGCCAGTGCTAAACATTGTAAAACAGAAAAGAAACATAAAAAATTAGAATGTCAACAAAATCTACCTAACTCATGATTTGCACGTGATCAAGCCGTGCGTTGAAAAAGCGCGCGAAATTTCGGTACGAGGTGTGCAAGCGCAAAGTTCACAGTTCACAGCTTGCGTTTTTCCAGTTCCTGTTCGTTTTGTAGCTTTCCTGTTTTCAGTTAATGCTAAAAGTTTTTCTATTAATGTGTTGTATGTCTGCGGAGAGGATGTAAACAAGATTGCCATGAAAACAAGGCTGGCCCCATCAATTGGTAAGTTTTAGCGCGCTTTGTGTTCGCCGCCATTTCCTCGCGCAAATAAAGTAAGATTAAAATGTTTTTAAATGAGGTTATTTTTACATAAATAACAACGAATTATCGGTCAAAGTAACTGCTACTTGATCACAGAAGCAAGCAAAAAGCTTCATCCATGCTGTTTCGCTAATGTAAACACTGTGCATCTAAGCTAAAACTAGTAAGCTTATAAAGTGGAAGGGTTTGCCATAATTTCTGCCCGTGAATGCTCGAGAACAAAACAGTTTCCCACACAAAACAAAATTACTCCGCAAATTTAGTGTTGCTGAGTTGTGAAAAAAGGGATTGTAAAAATTAGAAAATGTAGAGAGCTCTCAAAAAGTGGTTAGGTCTAACGAGAATTTAACAATGTGACATAAGGCTTTCTATGCACAAGTAAGCAGCCATGCCACCCATCCAGGGGGGTTATAAAAACGGTGAAGTTTCCTAAGGAAAAGGAAATCCTATACCTTCCCTTAGTCCCTTAGTTCCCCAAGGGACATTCCCTATAATGGCATATACAGGGAGTCCACCCAAAAGGAATGCCTTTTTCAGGCTTCAGTTATATTTAAGGTAGGGGTTTTAAAAGCTGAGGTATATGAAAGGATAGGGAAATCTGTCATTTTGGTATTAATAGGGACTTCAATTAAAATATTCTGAACAGACACATCTTACATAAATATCACTTCATTTATAAGCTCTATATCATTAACTTCATTTCAAGGGCTCAGAAAAGAGTTGCAATGTTCTTACATATGTATGTGAAAGAGGTACCTTTTTCACTAAAAGCAAAAGGCAGTGTTGGAAGTTAGTGCTTGCTCACTCAACAATGCGAATGTGAAAAGGGTCGGGCAAGTACAAATCATTGATCATTCCCCCATTTGGCAAGTATGATTTACAATGTTGGGAAATTTTTTAATCCTAAATGTTGGAAACAGTTTTTTTGTTTTCCATTTTAGCAAGAATATCTGAAAACGGTGGTGTCAAAAGTTGATAATAAGAATGAGAATGAGAATAAAAAAGTAAAATTGGTCTGTGATACTTAGGAGGCGTCAGGAGGAGGGTAGCAAGACATAAACTTGCAATCACGGAGGCCCAGCTTGCCATTTCATGTTGAGCTTTCTTGTTCTGGTCCATTTACAAGACGCCTCCTTAGTATTTCAGACCAATTTTACTTTCTTATTCTCATTCTGACTCTTATTATCAACTTTTGAGGAAATATAATTTTCTTTTTATTGTTAAGGTAAAGGTAGGCTATTATTATTTATACAATAGACCAAGTTATTCTCGCATTTTGATTGGTTCTTGCCTATGATCTATTAGAGGACAGACACACGATTGACGTCATAACCACAAAGGTTTTCCTTCTGCATTTTAAAATGGCGGAAGGTTTTGAGAATTAAGATAATATTTTATGTGACTGGGTGAAGATAAAGTACAAAAATGTCTTGTCGAGGCATTGAACAGGTACGAAAAGCTAGAAGAAGTAAGAAAAAGTCATTTGTTTTTTAGAGAATGACTCAGTCTCAGTGGGCAATTGAGCGAGACTAAACCAAACACAAAATTGATCTTGCTTCGTCTTGAATTTAACAAATCCAATACACAAAATGTTTGTTACATTAATTTATTTAGAAAATTCAACTTTCCTCAATATTAAAATAGTTGTTGACACAGATTGATGTCAGCCGAATGAAACATAAAATCATCACTTCTTAAATTCAGTTAAAATAAACACGTAGCCTTACTTTCCGACGCGAATGTTCCAGTCCGTTTCAAGGCACTACAGTGAAAAAAGTATAGCTCACCACAGCTCACGGCCAACTGTATTGCAGCCATAAGGTGTCTCCGATACTATGTTAAACTAACTTGAGAATCACCAACCACAGAGGACACAAATTTCCACCATGGGTAACCCTCCTTTCATTCAAAACTCAAATCAAATCACCCGACGTCCAGTGTTGACCGCAACTGCATGTTTTCCGAGCGTATTCTTTCAACTCCAGCTATGTTCAAGGCAACATACAAGCTTTTCAGCTTACAAGGCTGCCCTGAGGACAAAAACTGTCTTGATTTTTCCAGCGTTTTCTTAACATTTGTAGATTTTGCAGTTCAATTCTGCTTTCGCTGTAAGTTCTAATTCCACAAGAAGCCATTTGAGTCAAGTTTGAGAGTGGCATGATTTTTCTGGACCAGTCACAATTCCTTGTTACGTGTAGCAACCAATGAGATTGCTTCATTTCGTATAGATAACAGATTACAGTGTAAGTCAAATGGCTTTTTTTGTGTTTGCCAAAGTGGGCAAAGGCCGGCTTTCGAGTAATTGAGAAAGATTTTGAAATAAAAAAGCGGTAGTAGTTTGTTTCCTTATTGTGTAAAACAAATAGATTCCATGTCACCTTGCATCTGTTCGGTAATAGATCACAGAGGACCTCAATATGTGTTCTTACTACATTTTGATGTCGTCTGTGACTTATTACTGAACAGACGCATGGCAACATGGAATCTATTTGTTAAATGGACATAAATCTATTGCTTGAAAAAGCAGAAAATGATGTAATTAATATCCTCACTAGTGAAGTTGTGTGAAAGTTCCCAGATGTAGTTTCATATGGAGTATATGAATTATACAAGTGGTGTATTTCCCAGTAAAAGGCCTGTCTATGTAATAAATATAAATTCTAACATTGCCCCTAGGAAAAGTGGATTGTACCAAAAGAAATCACTTTGAAGACAAGGCAAGAATAAATTGTTTCATTTGTTCTGGTCCTAGATATTTAAGTAAATTTATTTGCATAAATTTTCACTATGGATGTTCTCACCTCTCTTATAAGCGGGTTTATGTCTTGTGTTACTAGGATGGGAAATTTACTTCCAGCCACTGGACAAGACTTCATTGCCTTCAAGTGCTTGCTATCTTCTGTGAAGCTGGGTAGGTAGTCATAAATAACATACTTTTTGTCATTGATAAATGCTGCTTTGCGGTTGAATGTTGAAGGTCTTTCAGTAAAGATGTATGCTTGGGGTATGTCTTGAGCCAGTAACCAGGACAGAGTAACTACATTGTTGTTTGTCATTCCTATTACTGAAGGAACCTTAAAAACCACAAAAACAAAAGTGATCAACATATTATATTCCGGCTCAAAAACCATATCCTTTGGGGTGGCACATACCTATATAACTTATATACAGAAGTACCCCTCCAGGATACATCCACACAGTATCAATATAAAGAACCACCAACGGTCTAACATCCACCTTCCCCTCACATTTATTACCTGGTACATACAAAATAACAACATTTCACTTACAACAAAACTATGACATGCTAAATGTACTGTGAGCTTTGCATCAAAAGCCCTGAAGAACATCTCAGTTGTTACTTCATGGGGTAACTATCCAAGGCTCTACTGAACTTAAGAGTTCCCCCAGTTTGAACTATTCATTGTCACCCCAATATGTGGTCAAACAATTATTTACATACTTATATCACAGACATCAATTCCAAATAAAAAGAAAAGCATACAATTTAATTCAATAATTTAGTTCTAACCACTTTCATTTTAGTTAATATTGACTTTTTTTTTGTCCATTCATTCACACAAAAAGGAGTACAGTGTAAGATCATCTATAAATAGCTTGATGTATGCTTACTACATAGCTTTCTTTAATGGATTCCTCTGCTTTCTCCAAATATCTGCAACCAGTATCTCTTATTCACATTTTAAGAATAACTTGGTGTTAGACCATGGTATGACCCTGTGAGATTTTGGTTGTATGTAAACACACTTGTGAACTTGTCTCATTAGCAATTCTCTAGGCTTGGCCCAATACTCTCAGGTTTTCCTTCTTTGACCAGACAAATTTCGCACACTTCTAGTTGTGGAGGTTAGGGCTAGAGTGTTAATTAGTTTTAGACTCATAAAATTGTATTTAGTTAATAATTAATGATTTTAACACTTTGCAGATAAATGTAAATGAGGTACTCCAATTCAAAACAGAAATGTTACTAGAATAATATACATGTAATGTCTCAATGTGCAACAGCATAATCCAAAAAAAACAATTAGAGGGTTTCATAATCAAAATAAATAACATATACCAAAAAGAATTGTAGTAATATGAGTGGATATGTTTGTATTTGTAATTCCTGTTGGCAAAACTACATCTCCTGTAGCTATAACAACTGTATTTTTAGTACATTTTAATTATCGGATGAAAGATAGAAAATTGTAGCAATAAAGACAGTGGTTTATGAAGATAATCCTAAAAAAGGCTATAATCTGTTGCGAAGAGACCACTAGTAAGCAACTTCATAGTTAAAACAATCTTTAAAATCTCTTGAAATCCACCATTCAGATCAATGCCATAATTTTTGCTTTCCTGTTAAGGCCCTGAAAAGGGGGTGAGGGGGGAGGGTCGCTACTGGCACATCAGTTGTCTGAATTTAACAAAAATGTCAGAAGATGGGAGAATGTTGTTTGTTGCAATTTCATCTCTTGAACTCTGGCAACCTTTGGTACCATAACAGGGTTCTAAAAACAGAATTATTGTTGACTGTTGTATCTATTTTTTCTTACACAACCACAGATAATAATAATTAAAAAAACGTAAGCTCCATAAATTGCTTGGTAACATACCTCTACCTAAAATTACAAAGATTTCATCCCCTGTAAAAATTATAAAACATTCCACCTGTTGTAATAATATTGTTGTCCAGTGGCAATAAGTTCAACAGTGAAGGTCAGTAAAGAAAATTTATCATTAAAATTATCAGACAGGCCTGTTTCTAAAAGTATGATCAGTGATAAATACATTTCACACCTTGAATTTTCCCTTCAAAACTTCGTGAAGTCTGGCATGTGCTGGCTATTCTAAGCGAAAGGCCTTCCGGTATGATGTGTGCGGAAGACACGTCCGTGCGGAACTCAAAACTGGTTCGTTCCACATGCATAATATAAGTTAAAACACAGAACCGTGGCTTCCAAGATCAGATAAACTGAACTTTAGCAAGCTTTGGACGTAATACAATCCGCACATTTAACCCGATCTCTGTCACGCAATCGATTTCACTATCCCAGTACATAATCCTCGCTGCAATATTTGTTAGAGAGTTCGTACAAACACAACGAAGCTTTACAACCATTAAACCATTTCCCATGGGTTATAAAGTAATCAATCTTTTGCAGCTAGGAGCGGCGCCAACCTCAACTGTATACATACAATATTAATTCAGATCTACAGTCGGAGTTTGCGAAGCTATTTAACAAATGCAAACAACTCGTATACTTAACATAAATAGGTTGTGAGCAGTGGCTTTGTTTCCATCATGGACACTATCGAACCTTGTCAAATATCGTCTTACAACATGATGAAGCGATTTCGACTTCGATGGCGTACCTGTTTCCGTATTAAAAAGTCACTACTAGCTTATAACAGAAATTACTCAATGCAGATTAGCAGTTAAAAATTCTCTCTAGCTTCTTGGGATCTCGATCGAACGAAACACATAGTTAAAAACTAAATGTATTTGTGTAACGAACACAAACTAGGCCGCTAGCACTTGTTAGATGCAAATGATCTTTTACTGCACTGTTATCCATGAATTCCCGACATTTTTAGCGATGTTTGGCTTCGAAAATGTCGAACCAGCGACAGGCCTATAAACACTTATATTGCACTCGTTCAAGACATCAAGGGCTCGCTACTCCATTAGGGTCAACACTTAAAATTCCGTGACAAAATTTCGAAATGCAGGCTGGAAGGGTTTTCAACCGCGGACGACTCGACGAATCTGACATCAGAATTACGATTTCAATTTAAATATTAAAGAATAATGGTTTACCTTGCGATCGAGTTCCTTATGTCTTATGTAGCTTTCTTTGCCGTATTCGTTTCTTCTTTAAAAGACACTCATCGAGGAAACCGATCGCCTTTCACGTTTGTTGTATGTGCGGAGAAGCGATCACTGGGTCGGGGTACGTGCTATGACGAAATCACAAAACCAAAATAGACCCACCCGCATGCGTGCGTGACTGGGCAAGTTATTTGCATAAACACTTGAATACTTCAACCGCACATCTCCAAAATAATGTAATTGCAGTCAAAATTAACCTCAATTTTTCTGAAAATCAACTAATCAACGACAAAGGTGCACTGATCCTTGTACAATGGTTTCCTTTTGTTACTGAAGCGAAAAAACAGTCACAGTGTACATGCACGGAAAAGGGATAATGGAGTTTTCTGTTTTTTTTCGGTTTTGGTTATTCTTGAGGATGGTTTTCCCGTATTTGTGCCGAAGATCGTCGGTCTTTTTTCGCATTTGGTTTTCGGTTTTTGTCAAACGTACTAGCGGGTTTTCGGATTTGGTATCCGATGTGATAATTTCCGGGTTTTCCCAGGGGGGGCTTTCCTATCTGGGTTCCGGTTTCTCTTCGATCTCAGCGCCAGCACTGATCTTGAATAGCGGCGAAAAGCAAAAGTTGTACTGGTCAGCTTCCTCTTTGCAGTCACATAAAAAGGAATACCTATACTTTATGTTGTCGATATAATCATCCATCTAAGTATATCAAACGATTGTATGTTTGTTAGGTAAAAAATGAGCGATCCTGGGGAAAAAGTTTGAGCATAATAGTGAGACTTTTTGAGCATAATAGTAACAGTTTTTGAGTATAAAGAATCAGCATAATAGTGAAAACCTTGCAAATGGGTTGAACCCAAGAGTATCTGTAGTTCGTATAGTGTGATCGTCCGGGTGAAGGTAGTTCTGAAAAGAACTGTTGTTGGTGACTGACTGTTTCGACAACCTGAGCGGAAGTCATCTTCAGAGTCAAGTGAATAGTGTTTGTCAGGCGATGATGTTATATGTCTGGTTCGTTGAAACTGATTGGTCAGTTTAGCCATGATGGTATTGGCTGAAAGACTCGTGTAAAAACTGTTAGCATATGTGACAACCGTATCACCGATTCGCAGGTCACACGTGACTAATTGATCCAGCGCTCCAATTAAATTTCCCAACTGGCTTAGGTCTTAGTTCGCAAATGGAAGTGTTAGATTAGCAATTTTCGATGAAAGTTTCCAGAAGTGTAGCTTTTTGCAACTGCAACATTTCCGTTTACATAGAGGAATTTTCTTTATTTAACTGGGTTCTATTACCAGCTGCTTCACGAAAGACTGGGCTCGAGGCTCGTGAGAGCGGTGGAAATAAACCCAGTTCACAAATAACGTTGATGGAATTTTTGTAGTTTACATCTGTATGCTCCAGTTATTAAGGTTCTGATAATTCGGATGAGAAAATTTATTGGGTTTATACCCCACTCACATGGCAGTCAAAATGATTGAGAACACTGTGCATCCAACATGAAAAACCCGACTGGGTATCCCTGTCACGCGCATTTCAAGCCACCGCGTTACGTTACTGAAAATATAAAATATACTGTGTTCGTCATCAATACAGCGTTGTGTAACATCTATATTGATAGCTGTTTTCCTTCCAACGAAAGTTTTGTTTTAAGAAGCCGCACCACTCATCATGGGTTATGCGTACTCCAGAAGACAAAGTTTCAAGACTTTGACATCACGCAATCGACATCACACGTGACAATATGAATAATGCAGAGCTGAAAGCTTTCAATAACATAACGAAGTTTAACAGCTGAGGCAGTAGTGGTCGCACTTAATTGATTTCACGTTGTTCAGGTAAGAAGTTTCTTTTCGACATACGAACCGCAAAGAACCGACATCTGGTTATTTCTTTCATTACAGTCAAAACGGCTGAAGCGTTCCACCTAAACAATGATTTAATGCTTTCATTAATTAATCTAGAGCTGCTTCGATTCTTCAGATTCTTGGCTTCAAATTTCGAATACTCAATCTCAATATTGTAATTGTAATCGGCTCTGTATTATTGAAAGCATTAATCATTGTTTAGGCGGAACGCATATAAAGATTTTGGATAAAAAAGCAACACGGTGAGTGATCCCTTCAAATCATCAGCAGTTTCTACATATTCATCACTGATCATGGTATTTAGACAATAAAATCGTTTTACCGTAACGCTTCCAGGAATACACAGAGTATTGAGTCGGTGATTCTTTACCACGGCGAAGAAAACATCGCGATTCGAAGGAAACCAAAACGAATGTGCACAACTGCAGAATACCCCGCCACTATCGTTCCTGATTCTATTTGCGCACATATTTTTAAAGAATGAGACATGTGCAGGAATAAATTAACTAAGTGGCTGGGTATTCTCTCGTTGAGCACGAATGTGTGCTACAAATGGATGTTTTACAGTTTCATTTGATGATTTATCGCAACTCTTCATGTTTTAAATGCCCCCAAAACTACACCCCTTACCTGAACCTAACAGAAATCCAGAGTACCTGTCCTTTGCTCTTCTCAGGTTTTGGCAAAGATCTGACTTTTTAAACAGCTGCAAGTATGCAGCTGAAACAGACTGATTAGCTTACAACGTTTGTGTACCTTCAGGAAATTAATTCACAAAAAAAGAAATGGCTTCCTTGCCAACGTTGCAAAGCCGAAGACTTCTACAAACAGAGGATCAGAATAAAAATGGAGAACATGACTTTTCTGTTGTCACTTACAACATTCTTGCAGACGTTTATCTTCAGTCAGCTTTATCAAAGGGGAGATATAAAAACTGCCCTCAAGAGTTTGTTACACCAAAACAAGACAGAAACTGTCCAAGACACAAGCTACTAATGACTGAGGTAAGACATTGATAGAGACCCACATTGTCAGAAATCTAATGCAGGCCTCCCTCTACACATCTCCACAACACTTTTTTAACAGTTTGCTGTGCTTATTTATTCTCCTTTTTGGTGCTACTCCTGGGTGGAGAGAGGTATTGTTAGCCTGCATACAAATCAAGTGGCCCATCAGTCCAGCATTTACCTCAGGTTTCTGCAGTATGAAGGACTTAGGAATATTTGTACTAGCTTCTATTGCCCCCTTGATAGGAAGCTAGTCCATCACAGGGTTATGGCCTCAGCATTGAATTAGCGGGTATCCATTTGTAGACCTTGGTGGAGAGAGGCACAGTGAGTGTAAAGTGTCTTGTCCAAGAACACAACACAATGTCCCTGTCCATCCCCTCCCACCCAGTTGTTCTTTGGGCTTTTCATACAATCTTCCTCCACTATGAACATGTGGTGAAATACAGGGCTATTTATGTAGCCCAATCATAGGGCACTTCCCAATCAAGGGAGCAAATTGGAACCCTGAGAAATTTTGCATGAGACTTCAATGATTACCAGTGTGGCCTTTCAAAGCGTGTAGCAGCATTACAACTGTCTATTTAAGTCTGTATCAGCAAGAACCTGTAGAGTACTGTAGATGGATTTGTTCATACACAGACATTCTGTTAGCTAGTTTCTCTTAAATGCTGGAAGTCTTTTGGATTGCAAGCCCAGGCAAAAATACTGCAGCCTTTCAATGATTGTGACCTTTAAATTATGTTTAAATCCTCCTGGAGAAACTATAGTGCATTTTGTGGTGAAAAAGATGAAGTATTTGTAAATCTATGAACTCGAACTGAATTCAAAAAATTGCACATTTGAGTTATATTTGTTTTGAAAGCATTGGCATTGAATTTGACCTTACATACAACAACCGAGAACCTTTTCAGTTTATGATTGGCTTTTTATTACATGGTGACCTGGCAGGGATTGGTTCTAAAGAAATTTTAACTTGATCTCCAGCTGATCTTTATGAACAAAGGGAAAGGAATGTGCTGTTTGCTTCAGCAGACCTTCATGGATGAGGAAGATTGCATGATGAGCTCAACGAGGCTACCCTGGCTGGGGGTCAATACCTGGACCACTTGATTTTAGAGTTGAGTGCATTAACCATGAGCTACCACATTTCCTGATCCTGGCTAGCCCTGAAACCCAAATTTCATAATCAAGAGTTTTTCTTTAGTCAATCAAACCAATGTGTCTCCCAATTGTTAATTATGAAATATACTTACTTTATTGTTATGTATTTATTAGCTCAAGTGGCTAGATGGTGATATTGTCTGTCTCCAAGAGGTGGATCCACCCTACTTTGCTGGGATCCTACGAGAAGATATGTCATTGCTAGGGTATGATGGACTGTTTGCCAAGAAGTCTCAACACACAGGTCGAGAAGAGGGTGTGGCCTTGTTTTTTAAACAGGACAAGTTTGATCTTGAAGAATCAAAGACACTTGTTATTGATGAAATTGTGGCAGATATCCTTGCAGAAGCTCAGTCCAACAAATTTGGAGAAGTTTTGTTACTTGCAGCATTAAGACACAAGAATAGCAATACTATGGTGCTGACAGGTACAGATTTAGCCTGAGTACAGAGTCGGCCATGGGGGGTATATACTAATATACCTGAAAATAAAAATCCAGTATACCCAAAACTCATTCATGCTTGGGAAAAACAAGGTATACTTTATACTCATAAAATGCCCAATTTTGGGGTCAAAATACCATATATCTACTTAATTTAAAATCCCCAGGTATACAGTATACCCGAAAAACACGGGCTGACCCTGCTGCTTTGTCAATCAGTAAATGTCCCTATTTATCAGTGTGGGAAGTCAGTGATGGCCCAATGTTTAGTCCCCTGGATCCAGATGATGCAGTCCATGTTCGATCCTCACATGGGATCATAGTGTTGTGTTCTAAGGTAAGACACTACTCTCACAATGTCCCTAGGTGCCTAACCTAGGTGCATATGTTGTAATTAATTTTTATTTCCAGTTACATTTTAGTTTTCCTTTGTTTTTGTACACACATTACTATACATTACAGTGTAATGTATGTACAAAAACAAAGGAAAGGATAAGAAACAAAGGATTGTAATGATACATTACAAGTTGTAATGTATGGCAATATATGTATAAAAAAAAAAAGGAAAACTAAAATTTAACTGGAAATAAAAAATTAACTACAACATATACATGGGTACTGCTGAATTTAATGCTACCTGTAACCTTACAATGGACTAAAGTCTCATCCAGGAGGGAGTAGAAATACTTCTAGTCAGTTTTAAATGGAACACAAACCAGAGATATATCCTGACCATATGTGCCACAAGGCTTGAATGTAGACTTAACCTTTCACTGCAGTAATCGCCCATTACCACTAATATTAGAATTTACATGGGAATTACAGAGCTTTTTTAAGAGATGGTAGTGATAATTGTCACAAACCTTTTCAGCAGCAAAGTTACTAATTTACTTTCTTGTTTCTTTGCAGCGACTACTCATATTTTGTGGAAGAATCTCCTAGAACCTGTCACACAAGTGTGTGAAGTGGCATTTGTCACACAAGCTCTATATGACATGTTGACATCACTGAGGTCTAGAGCCAAGCATGTGGCTTTCATTCTCTGTGGAGACTTTAACATTGATCCTCATTATCCTGCTTATCATCTTCTGAAGGACGGGCAACTCAGTGAACAACAGTTCTCTATACTTCAGACTGTTGATTATCTGCGATTCCCAGCAGACATAGAAAAGCCTCACCAGGTATTATATGTTATGCAACTAATTCATTCGATTACTACATAGAGGTCCGCCAGCGTTTTGGTTATAGCGTATGCAGTAGAGTTTACTGAACATGCAGTGAGGAACGTGGGTTAAACAATATTCTGATGCAGAAATGGGGTATCCAGATTTGTTGGGTTATTGGTATATGTTATAGTATTTCCTTCATCAGGAAAATGTTTTAATAGTTTTGGGAAAATTGTCGGGTCGTTTTTGAGTAGTTTCCTTTTGAGGCATATTCATTATTGGTACACCTCTGGAACAAACATCTAAAAAATATATTAATTTTATATTTCCCTTCAGCTGCCTATGAAGACACGTGCAGTCCACTTTCGGGAGGGAACAAAATCCTTTACCAGGCAAAAAAAACGCTCAGAAACCTTTAACTTAAGCCGAGAGAGGTTCCTCGATGTTTCTCCTAAGAGAAGTTTTTACTTACAACCCAGACGAAACAACAAGTAAACACTAAAAATATTAACTTTCTCCGCCTTCGATTAAATTAAATTTTCTAAATGCAGGTTCAGCCTGAACAGATGTCACTGTTAAACAAATTCAAGATGCATCTTCAAAATCCTCTGAAAACTACACAAAGCGCTTACAAGGTCGCCCTGGTATGTACAAATGTCCAACGTTATATTTGTCTTGAGGCAAATGTGAGTCTTTTCCACTTAGATTACGCCCCGAAGTAAAATCTCTTGGAACGTCAACTGTAGAAAAAACTTTTAAAACTCATTTGTACAATTGAAAGTTCCGAGATTTTAAAGATTATTCATGTGAATCAATGTATGTACAGTTACAAATAAATAGACCAATTACAACTACAGCGGAACCGTGGTGTCCAACGGGCCATGAAAACTGAAAACCACACCTAAAAGTTAAAAAACTGAAATGGAATTTCTAGCTTAATCGGGCTTGATCGGGTTTTGAACAACCCGGCCTGTCCTTTAATAAGCATCCAGACTGCAAAAAAAACCCTTCAACATGAAACTTCAAACAGTTCATACAATATTAACATTGGAAAGATGAACTTGACTGGTTTGAGTATCTGTATAAACGGGGTAAAATTGTAAAGGACTATACAGCCTTGGATTTCAGAATGTTGCTGTTGGCCGTATTAACGGGGTTTTCTTATGTTTGTTTTATTTCAGGGTTTTGAGCCTGAGTGCACAGGTTTTGAGGACGATGCAAGTTATGTCTGGACGTTAGATTACATTTGGTTCGATTCAGAAAATTTGAAGGTCACAGCTGTGTTGGAAACTTTACCCGAGTCAGCCATTGCTGCGTACAGAGGATTTCCTAATGAATATTTCTCATCCGACCATTTTTCACTCAAGGCGAATTTTAAGTTCATCGAAAAACTTTGATTGTGGCGAAAATAAACTACGATACTCCCTCAGTAGCCCTATTAAAAATAGCCAAGCATAAAAACATTTACTATTTCTTTTTGCTTTTGCAGAACACGGCATGTCCGCCTTTGGGTAAGGAGCAATTAGTTTAATTACTCGCTAACCCAAGCCTAGGGGTGCCGAGCTGATATTTGTCCTTCTTCTATGCAATCTCCCTATGAGTAACGCATCGTTCTAATTGGCGCGCTATATAAAACAAGCTCTGGTTAACTTTTACCAGTACTTTAAAGTTTTGGAGACATATTGCGTGAGAATTCTTAAGCAAAAACATAACGATGACAAATATCTTAGGACATGTCTATCAAAAGATTTCATGAATTCGGCCCAAGGTCATCATTACACGATTCTTGCACGAGAGTGCGGTTGTTTACGAAAGCACGCATGTCTGGAACGTCCAGTCACGCATCACAACTATGCGAGAAAAAGATAAACACAATTCTTATTTAGCACTTCAAATAATCAAAGCGCCTTTGCCCGGGATAAGTATTCAGTGTATAAAAATTGATGTTTGTATCAGTTATTCACTTGATCCACAGGGTTAAATTGCGGTTACTGTCTCTAGTGTAGTTTGCGGTCAAACGAACTCACGAACGTATAACCCTTTTATGCCGGACTATCAGCTGCGTAGATTCTCCCTGTTTCCTTATAGCTTTTGCGTACTTTCTAGTTGGGAGAATTTGATTTTCGATGAGGGCATGGTTGACACTGATCGCACTTGGGTCTTACCAAGATCAAATTTCGGATAATCTTATCTAGGGCACGTTTCCTCGCAGTAATTGATTTAATTTTTCTGTCTATTCCAGCGCCTTTAAATTAGGAAAATTTTTAGCTGGTTTTCAAGAAACTAAGTCGAAAGTGATATTACAATATCAACACTTAGTTTAAGTACACAGGTGAGATGAATAAAGGAAAATGCCGAAGAGGTAGATTTAATTAGTGTAAATTCTTTGAAAACTGACAGAAGTTCGAATTAGGCCTAAAACTACTGTTAAAAAGGGATGATGCCCTGGATCGGGGAGAGCTCGGATTATAAAGGATTTTGATTTTATTTTGATTTGATTTGATTTGATTTTGATTTTGATTTGATTTTGGTTTTAGGCCTTATTCGAACTTCTCATTCGAACTTCTCGGATAAGGACGATAAACCGTAGGCCCCGTCTCCTGCATCTTCATTGTTCTGGTTTAGCAGGGGACGTTAAAGAACCCACACACTTATCGTAAAGAGTAGGGCGTGTAGTTCCCGGTGTTGTGGTCTGGTCTTTATCCATTATTCTGTTAAATAGTCGCGCGAATGTAACATGAGCTCCTGGCTCGGGAGATTGGGCAACCACTCCCTACGTTAGCGACTTTAATAAATACTATACTATACTGTCAGTTTTCTAAAATGCTACTGAAGGACAACAACGAAAGATTATTAAACTCTTTGAGGTTTCTGAAGATCGTGATTCATAATCTTAGCCGGACGGAATAAAATGTCTCAATATAGTGACCTTTCACCCCTAATAAATTTGCTAAATTTGCATTAAAAAACCAACGCGTGCTATTTTTTTTATCGTTACAAATTAATTATACAACTAGAAGTATTTCATAGACAGAGATCTGTTGCAGTTTGGAACTAGGATGCCTTGAGCCTGCGCTTTGCTGATCGAGGGGCAAGTAGAATTTTAGACTCAAAATGTAAAAGTCATGTCATGTCAGACGGAACTTATCCCGGTTTCTGTAGCATGAAGCGACTAGTAATATTTCTACTCTCTCCACCCTCCTGGGTGGGATGCTATGTAGTCCATCGCAGGGATACTCAAAAGGTCAATCGTTAAAATAAAACTTAGAAAGCGCTGGTAAGAGAAAGGCTCGATCTTAACCAGCTTACACCACGTCAGGTAAACGCCATTCACGTAGTGAAACATGGTCGCAAAATTAGAATTTCTTAGTCCTCCTTACTCCTCCCTTGTATAGGGTAAGGGCAAGAGAAAATGAGGTGGTCTCTTGGTAAGGGTTATGGCCCAGTGGTACACCCCTAGCCAATATATGTTTTAGCGAGTACCTCCGGGGGAGACATCAACGGAAAGACCTTTTAGTAAATAGGCTGAAAGAAAAACCTTGATCCCCTGCCTTGCCGTTTAGAGCATTCTTATATCTATCATTACACCTTACTGGGAAGTTGACTTTCACTGTGACAGTTTACCGTCTAAATCTGCCCGTATCGCCTGTTTTAGACATAGGAAATTGCTATGATATGTCTGCCTCAGTTCTTTAACCCCAACCAGCTGGTGAGCACTCAGACTATCATTTTCGGTGGAAATGAAGTCATCAATATTCTGATTCTACAAACAGACGGCGTTGAGTGCTCAAATTAAGGGCGGAGATGCTTCGCCCACATGTTAACAATAAATGATTTTAGGAAACTCTCGTGCAGTATTTTAGGATGATGTCCCGCAGCCATGAAATAAAATACATTCGCGTGTAGTCACGGAACATAGGCCTTGTTGGTGGTTGAGAACTCTTTTTTTGGTCTTAGAAGGAATATAAAATGTACACCTTGCTCTTGCAGAAAGTGGTAGACCTTAATTTCAACTAACTTTACCATCATTGATAAATAAACACCAATCCTGCCCAGGCCAATCTTTCCTCTCTGAAAAAAACTTGGATTGTTAGCTAAACAAACCTTGCGTGTAACAAGCAACTTACGGAGCAGGTAATTTGACTGTACACTGCGATAAGAGAATGACTACGGATAAACCCATAAATGGTACTTGAGTCTATCCCTTCCGGGTGTCCGCATTGCATCCACAACGTGAAAGTATGCAAACTTTTATCACAACATTGGACACCCCCTGAATATTCGGACACTTGACTATCTCGTGTAGTTTGATGTGTCAAACACCTCGGGGTCAACTGACTGGAGTGAGGTCACGAACTAACACGATTTGCGCTAATCCAAAAAGCTTGTGTCTAATGTGGCTGCTTGTTCACAGTCTGAAATTATTCTTTCAAGTTCCTGAAATCCATAATAAACCACAATAATCCCATAGAAATGGGGGACATGTATTGATCGTTAGAGATGGGGGAAAGCGCAAAATAAACAATTACATAGCTTTTAAAAGCTGTGGGACAAAAAAAAGAATGATAATTGAGGGTGGAGTTCCTGAATATGTTCGTGCTTATGGGTGAGCCATTTTGAGATGATTACGGGACGGTTATGACCTCTCAATCTCTATATCGTACCCAGAATGATATAACGGACATATGTAGTTTCATTGTCTGCTGAGTACCGGACAATTTTCAAAGCAGGCCTGATCAAGCCAAGCTCTGCCCTGAGTCGATATTGAAATTATGGTATAAAAAGGCTTTTGCTCTTCCAGTTTTAGCATCCCTAGTATTTTATTGAGTATTAAAAAACGTGATAGTAGGCTGTAACAAATTAACGTTATAACATTTCAATCTCATCCGGTCTTTCGTCATGCACGTCTATCTGTAACGTAACGAAAATTCCAGAAACTTCCAATTTGACAAGTTGTGGAGTCCAACATAACCATATTACAAATGATTGGGTTTACTTTTGGTGAGATTTTACACAGGAAAGTATTCAGCTGTACTCTATTTTTTAAAAAGTTTATTTTTAAAACAAGATAGTGAAACTAAACTGCACAACATTTCCTGATCATCTGGTTTCCCAGGGTGAGCTAGGGTGGGGGCAACACATTTTTCGACAGGAGACGAAACGTCATCTCAAATGTCACAATCTATCAAGGATTAGAAAAATAAAGGCATTTATAACTCGGTATCCTCTCAGAAGCCGCAGCAATCTCAAGAAGAAAAATCCGGATTTGTGGGCACGCTCGTTTAACCAATAGAGTAGGATTGTGTACTAAAAACAGCCACTCCGTGACCATGGGAAGCCATTGTACTCTTCTCTTCTATCCGATCAAAATGTCACAAAAATTGGTCAACCTCTTGTTGAGACTATTTGTACTCGCGTTTGTTCTTCTGGCCGAGAGTGGAAGCGGTTCGTTTAACATTACGAGATACACCAGTGGTGATGTTTTTCAAAACATAAACTCTTCACGATCTTGTAACGAGAGCGGTGCAAAATGCGTTTTCGACGGAGAAAATTCGCCATTTTGTGGAATTAACTGCTGTTTCTGTAGATGCAACAGCCAAACACCGACATATCTTCAAAAAAACGGCAACTGCTCTTCAGAAGATCAATTGATGTCCATTTTGAAAGTCCAAAGTACTATTCAAGGTAAGCTAACTTTATTACATGATAAGGAAAGTTTTGAAGTACACGATCGACATAAAATTGTTTGTGAATTCGGCATCGAGCGCGCGAAGGTGAGATATTCGTCGATATCTGCCAAAAGGCCAACAACATTTGGAACCTTCCCAGTGAAGGGTTACATTAATTCCGTTTTGTACACATGGCTAAACTGAGTACTCGTCGCTGTCAGAAAAAGCGACGCGTTGATAGAGGGCCTGCTATTTTAGACATAGCATTGTCTTTTAATAAAAGCAAGAAGATTTCGACATTTTTCAATCATCGCACATATCTTCTTTAGCTTCTCGATTCTTTTCAACCGTGGAGGGCATGTTAAACAAAAAAACAAACAAACTTCCTTTCTGTTCTTTTCCTAATATCTTACAATTAAAATTGTTTTTAGGTAATTTTTTTAAGTGGCGTACCACGCGAGATCGTCGCATTGATGAATTGTTTGATCTGCTTAAAAACGTAAAGCCTATTAGGCAAACGATAGAACTGCTTTGTGCCTTCATTCTGTCGCTCATTATTATCCGAACGGCATGTTCATAAAAGAAACAGATGTGAAAACTATGTGGAAATCAAGCCGAAATGTTGTTGGTTTCAACGAATGTTTGATCAATGCTTCGAAGAACCTTCTCTACCCTTTCGTGATGAACTATATACCAGCGACATCAGTGTTACGTCAAATAGAGACCTGTAAAAGACCAAGGTCAGATGTTTCGTCAGTCGATTTAGCCGTAGATTATGATCACTAAAGCTGTGTGATCGACAATTTTAATTAAGAAAACCAGAAACAGAAAGAATCGTCTGCATATTGTCGTCTGGGCGTTCGGAAGACTCGGAATCCTATATTCTTCATTCGTAATACCACGGAAGCGCTGGCGGAAGATTGATATATACGATTACGGTATTTGTGTCAAGGCTGAAATATGTTTATGGTCCATTACTGTAAACAACTTGTACAAACTATAGTTTTCTGCCATCTTCATATCTTTACCAGCTTTCACTTTAATTTTTATAATAATCCTCTTCGTGCATTTCGCGGTAAGAACGCGTTCACTGCGGTTAGAATGGTTATTTTGTTTGCACTATCTTTGGCACGTCACGCAATCTTTTCCTACTCAGTATTGTGTTCTAGTCAAGCAATAGACCACAAGTTTCTATGGTTTATAGCCTGATAAACCACGCGGGATGTTGGAAGAACACGAGAAGAATTT
>OMLO01000855.1_pt1 | contig 21877 bp, 13 predicted proteins | sample 1674811 | NCBI WGS metagenome assembly OMLO01 (sample SAMN06265003, study PRJEB25207) | coral metagenome | isolation source: Coral host | place: Mexico:La Bocana,Puerto Morelos, Mexico | collected 2008-11-13 | reverse complement strand
TCGTGACAGGAGGCCAAGTCTGCTGGCAACTTTTGACCTTAAATAGCTTATGTGATCGTTGAAAGATAAACACTCATCTAGCAAGACTCCTAGGTACTTGAACGACTTTACTTGGTTGACTTCCTTTCCTTCCATGCAAAGCGGACTATGTGATTCAGATCTGTTTTGTATATTTTTATTACTATATTCCCAAGTAGTCTTATTTTCATTGTAGTATACTCCTTACTCTTTATCGTATTTGTTCAAGTAGCAGTATTTAGTAGAATATGAAAGTTGTCTTTTCTTATATTCAGCCTAAGCATTTTGAAAAATCTTAATTTCAGGTGATACTCCATTTTATGCGGACTCACTTGTAGGCACTTATGGTGAGTGTATGCACTGTTGTTTGTTCAGGACTTCTTTGTTTGTATTAAGCAGTTACGGCTTGAGCTCATTTTTATAGAACAATAGCTGTATGATAATATTTCTATGAACTAGCAGCCCACTAGAAGTCACCACAAATTGGTCTTGTTTTCTTCACTCTGAATATCTTTGGCTACCTAGGCTTAAGATAACTGAATTGAAGAATATTGCTATTTGTGCTTACATATGCATGTAGTACACAATCTAATACAAAGTGGGACATACCAGTTTATGATTCAACAGGTGTGGTGGTGGAATGCTTGACAAGGAGTTGGGGCTTAATCCCTTGCTAGATTTAACCCTTCAACCCCTAAGGGGTCTACCTGGTGTCAGACAGAGCAAAATCCATAAGTCATACAATCAGACTTGGGGAGTAAAAATTTACTTGGATTTGCAGTGAGTATGAGCAAATTAAATGCAGGGGGTTAAACCTTGGGGGTGGGGGTATAAATACTCCTAGTTTTTCAAAGGACTGCAGCCCAAAAAGAATTCAAATGGAAACTGGGCTTTCACTTTTCAACATCACCTTGCTTGTTTATTTGACCCTTTGTTTTTTCCCTTCTACAGGAAAAATTATGGATCATAAAAATTCATTGCAATTTCCTGATGACATTGAGATATCAAAGGATGCCAAGCATTTAATCTGTAGTTTTCTAACTGACAGGTAACTACAATATCTTTTGTTTTTATTATCCTTGAAATGTCATTTCTGCTTTGAAAATTATTTTGTTGTCATACCAGTGTGGTTATATATTACTCAAGCATAAGAACGATCATCAAGGTAAATGAGTTGTTTATTTTTTTTTCTCTTTGGTAGAACTCAAAGAATTGGCCAAAGAGGGATACCAGAGATTCAGAAGCATAGATTTTTTGTCAATGACCAGTGGGACTGGAACTCTATTAGAGATGGTAATTACAGTTGCTTAGATTTTAATGAAAGGTGGTTTGAAATCTGGATTTTTCATATTAATCATATAAAATTTTTACTGTTCATCTGGTATCTATTATGCTTTACAACTCTAATTCTTGAGTGTGCAAGCGCAAGTGCAAAGCTGTCAAATGAAAGATATTGAGCAGCAAAACTTTCAAGTGGTCATGTTTTTTACCCTGAACTTGTAAATGGATCCATCTTTTGAATTTAGAGATAGAATCCTAGTGTTCGGCCATTTAAAACGAAGCTTCTGAGCATTGCTTTCATCTGATACTCTCTGTTATACTGTGGCTGGCTCCAACTTACATCTGATCACAAGTTCTTACATTGCTATGTAAATATGTTTGTGAAGCTTGGAGTCTGTATTCTAATCAGTATATATTTTGATTATTCTGGTAGCTGTTCCACCCGTGGTCCCGGAGCTTTCTAGTGACGATGATTACTCTCACTTTGATGACATTCCTGAGCCAGACAGTGGAGAGGAGTTCTTTCCTACTCCAAAGGTACCTCTCCAGTGGTTTCTGTACATGTTTAAAAAGTTTTCATATTACAATGTTTTCTTGTGTGAAATCCATGCAAGGGTGAATAAGAAATGATACTAAAATTGATTTGGTATCACTTTACAGGCTTTTGCTGGAAATCATCTACCTTTTATAGGATTTACGTTCTCAGAAGAAGTTGAGTAAGTGAAGGTTTATTGTTTTTGGTTATCTGGAAAAATATAGTCACTAATATCTTGTACAAAACCTACAGTAAGTCTCAGACTACTTAGTCATCATCATCGTCCATCTTTGTTGCGCCATTATGGGAGGCATAAGGTCTTATTACTAGTAGTTCTCCCAAACTTTTACTCATGTTTCTATAACTCGATATAAACACGGAACTTGTATTTTTTTATTTCTTAGTTAACACGTGGATTGGTTCTAAAAATTGTTTGAGCCAACGAAATAAGAAATCAAGAAAGACACATCTCGTGCTGCTTCCAGGTTGATTAAAACTGTTGTATATTCATTACATGTATGATTTTTGCAGATGGAATTCCTCACCAGGTGCAGGTGGTGCTGATGGAATGGTGAGGAGGGTAAAAAGGACAATCCACTCTCGTAGTTTTTTTAGAATTTTCCTTTTATAATACTTTCTTTATTGTGCAGATGAGGTGATTTTTTGATCTTGTTTTCCTTAGGATGGAAATGGTTCTAATAGTGGAAATGATAGCCGATCAAAGGTATGCAATAAAAGTGAATATAATAATAGAAGTATAAGAACTTGAAAAAAAATTGCTGTCTCACTGTTGCTGACAAGAAGATTTTCATTCTGAGCAAATGATTTTTTCATTCTCGCTTGCCCAGTGGGCAAGGGCTCATTCAAGTGGTCTTCTTGCACAGGGCAAGCAAAATCTGCAGCTATGTGTCCCAAGGGCAAGCTGGAATTCTATTTTGTTTTTTGAGCCCTGAGTATAAGTCATGGTGCTATTTGCCTAAGTGGCAGACAATTCAGTCAATAACTGGATTACTAATAATTATTACAAACTTTATTTATCCTGCATTTAGCACTATTTTATTTTTTGCCATTTAAATATATTTACAGCACGTAAATCGCCCTTCTGTTTAATCATATTGCCAACAAAATTTGTGAAGACTAGAAAGTTTTGTCCAAAACGTAAGTTGTAACTTTTTCAGGCAGTTGAAACTGCCGAAAACATGGTGGCTCTAAAAGTTGATTACAGTGCATAGATTATAACCGTTTTGGGGGTCAATAACAGCAATCTTGCTTTCATTTTTTGGTCCAAATTATTTCCTATGGAAGTTAAAAACTTCCAAGAGACAAGTGGTAAGTTTCTTACTTTAAACCAAACACAAAGGTTTTAGATTTAAAACGAAACCAATTCCTTAAAGTAGATTATTCTCCTGTAAATATTTGCTGAGATATTAATGAATAACCTTATGACCTTTGCCACACCCATTTTTGATTGTCTTGAATTGAGTTAAACACTGGTTTAAGAAATAAAAATTAGTCTTCTGATGGCGACTAGCCTCAAAACTCTGGTTGCCATCAGTTACTCTTTAGTTGCATAGGCGACCAGGTGGTTGCAATTTTGGAGCCTGAGTAACTGACACATGTTGAATGTGTTCCCATCGTACTAAATGAGACAATCTCATTTAATAGTTGTCCATATAATGCTTATCTTTCAGCTTGAAGCCACTAACCGTAGACTGAGAGAATTAGAAGAACAAGTTGCACTTGAAATGCAAGCTAAAGATGAGGTGGAACATAATTACAGGTTAGACAATCAGTGTCTCATTACATGCTTCACTTGTAAGGATGGCAATTAAAGCACCAAAGTCAAGTCACAAAATGGTGACTGTCAAGTAGTGGTTGATGTTTAGAGAGAGTTTTTGTGCAAGCTTGCTGGCGTGTCTGATTGCACTGGAGTTGATATTAGGTTTAGTGAAGTTATAGTGATGTTTTGTCTTCCCACTAGCTGCCTTTAAGCAGTCACATTGTTATTTACTTCTTCAGAATGGTGAGCACCAAGCTGGAGAAAGTCATGAAAGAATTGGACACTGAGGTGAGAACAGTTTGTGCAGGCTAGTGGTTTCTCTCCTGATGTTACATGCTTAATGGACAAGTGAAGTTTCTTGGGGGACTTTGTTTAGGAAATATGGATTACAGATATACTGCAAGTGGTGTAAATGTTTTGGGCTAGTCTGAGTGACATTGAAGCTACATCAAAGTTACAGCTTGCTCAAAGGGCAAGGAGGAAAATTGTCACATGCCTTAGCCCTAGCGGTAGAGAACAGTTCTTTCGGAAACTTATTGAATTCATTGACACTGACATGGGAATCACTTAGCTAGTGCAGTAACTGTTACTGTCATCCTTTCATGCCATGTGAAAGTTTTGAAATTGATTGATTTGTGCGTCTTTATTTTCCAGTCTGAGGCGAAAAGAAGAGTTGAATCATCAAACAGAGAACTTGAAAGAAATGCAGCATTGTTTAAACATGATTTAAAAGAGGTAGGTTTTCTGTAATTACAAAACTAAGCCACGAACACGAGCCTCGTTTTGTACATATGTGCATAGTATACTGTCAGTAGGCAGACTTTGTTTTAAGGTGAGAAAATGTTTCTAGAATAAAGCTGTTGATGAAAACTCTAGAAAAGCAATAGACTGATTATTTCATTAAGTAGTTTCCCAGTACATGCCATCTTGGCTTTTTACAATACAGGTAACTTTTGAATTTGTTGGACTTTCAAGACCTTTTCTTAACTAGGGACTGTATAATCTACAATGTATGTATGCAAACATTTAAAGTCAAGAAATATCTCCACTAAGTACCAGGGTAGTGGTTATTTCACAAACAAGGAGATAACCTTAATTTAGATTGAGAGAAAAAAAACCAGTCATGGATAGTGAAACGCATAGAATTCATTATTTTAAAAATTTTTGCTGCTGTTTCACTAAACAGGCTCAGCGGCGCTGTGAGTTTGAAGCTGAGGCCAAGAGAAAAGTAAGTAATTTGGCTAATTAATCTTGTATCTGAGTGTTTTTACTACTGCTTAGACTGCCCTTTGCACCAGTTGGTGCTATGGAGAAGACTTAGAATTTAGAAGGTTCATATACAAATGAATAATCCTGACTTTTTTTGGAACTTTCAAAGCTTGAAGGCAAAGTGCAGGAACTACAGAGCCGTCTTGATGATGCTCGGGACAGAATGTCACAGTCCTCACAGAGTGTCCAGTCAAAGATAACTCAGTATGAGAAGCAGGTCTGGGAGTTGACAGAACAACTCAGAGTGGAAACTGATGCGCATACTAAGGACAAAAAATTACATAGCGATTTACAGAAGGTATGTTTGATGGATGTGATCTGAAATATCATAAGGACTACATTCCAAACAAGATGACCTGAACTGAAATATTTTGTTCTTTACATCCTGACAGATGAGATGATATATTTTTACAGCATTGTTGTGCTTTATATCAATGATTGTGTTTTCCTTATTATCTCCTGTAGTCATACACAGTTTTGGAGAGAACATATGGGGATTTACAAGACAAGAATAGGATCATTAGTGAACAGAAGGTAATCTCTATTGTCATGGTGTGTTGAAATGATGATATTTTGAAAACTCTTATAAATGTAGGTTTTCTCTGATATTACACGGCATTAAGAATTTCATTATCATTATCATTATGTGAATACAAAAAAAAGTGCGTCCTGTTGTCCAGGATAAGTAGATTCTCCTTTTGAGCAAGTAACTTTCACCTCTCATTGCTTAGTATGGTTCACAAAAACTAGAATTTGTGTGCTGACAACTGCTATGTTATTTACTTGTTTCATGCAGGTGGAAATTGTAAGGATTTTTATCATTATATACAGGCTTCACTCTCTCTACTTTCTTTAATCTATTTTGGTTTTATCCTTGTTAACAGCTTGGCTTAGAGCGAGAACTTATCAAGGTGCAGGGAAATCTTGAAGCTGAAATGAACATGAGAAATCAAGCAAACTCTGCCAAAGCAGATATGGAATGTAAGCTGTCAATTCCAGTGTTATCATGTAAAATGTGATCATGTAAAATCTTAGAAGATGGCTTCAAAGCTAGACACTGTACAATTATCTGATATTGAGTTTTCTGTGCATTATTAGCCAAAATGTATTAAGAAGAAAACAGAAAAAAAATAGTCTGTTTACATGTACATTGTCTGGTGTTTGGTTAAGTTTTCTCTTTTTAGATAAAAAATATTTTCTTTCTCTCGATCCTTCATCATGATATGTACATGTATTCTCTTGGATTATCATTATTTCTCTATGAAATATATCTATCAGCTGGTGCTGGGTGTACTTATTCTCAGTTTGTTTGTTTGTTTGTTTGTTTGTGTATATGATGACAAAGACCCAGCTTGTCAAGTTAAGATTTCTAAGTAACCTTAGGCAATTCATGATGTAAAGAGCTAAACCTACAGTACTGATGTCAAGAAGTGATCCACATACAAATTTTTCTTTTCACTAACACATATGCACTTTTTTCAAGAGTAGAGTTGACAAAGGAAAACAAAATCATCCAGTAGTAGTTGTACCACCTACCACTACTACTAAGAAAATTCTATGCAAATAATTGTATTTGTCTGTAATTACTTGCAGCTCAGAACAGACTCCTAAAAGATGAGCTCGAGCAGTTAAGGGCAAGATCTGCATCAGATGCTAGATTACAGCAGAAACTTCAACAGGATCTTATCAACCTAGAAAAAGTAAGGATGATTGAATTTGAGCTGTCACAACAAATTAGAAGGGAGTGGAGCTTTGTTCTGCTCAATCCCAGCAAAATAGTAGAAATCTAGTTTGCTACATTTCCTGCATTATGGAGCAATTGTGATCTATATTTGACATTTTAATTTTCAGAAAATTAGGGGGACCATGGTGTTTGTAGTCCTCTCCTTAAACATGTCTATGCCAGCTAGACTTGTATCCTGATCTTTTGATTTAGAATAAAGCACTCTGATGATGACGCTACTTGCGGTCTCCTCCTACATATAATCAATGGTTCTTGCTCACAGATTCATTTATTTTTTTCCATTGTCTAGGCGAAGGCCAACACTGAGTATGAACTCAAGTCTGTCCAGAATAAATTTGAAAAAGTTACACTAGAGTTCAAGGTATGACTAGTCTTCTTTAATAAGTTTATTTCTACACCAAGTGTACGAGCTGCACACACATCTTTCTATCCCTCGGTTGTAGCTGACTACAAGTGCGGAATAGAATTCTGGATGCCTGCTAACTTTGCTATGACTGAGAACCCTAGTAACCCAGGCCTGAGCCACAATAATAAGACTAGGGAAGGAAAACACTCAAGAATTTCCAAGTTAACAAAAGAATTATGACATACTGTAATAAAAAATCCTTTTGTGAATATGGCAAATTAAGGTAGAGTCTGCATAGACATCAAGTGGCCTATCAACCTGGAGCTTATCCGGGTTTCTGTAGCATGAAGTGACTAGGAGTATTTCTACTCTGCCCTAGATGGAATGCTAGTCCATTGTAGAATTAATTCCAGTATTAAAGTTGCTGGCACTCATTTATGCACCTGGCTAGAGAGAGGTACTGTGAGAGTGAAGTGCTGTACCCAAGAACAGACAAAATACAATCTTTCAGGCGAGAACACAAACCAGGAATGCTTGTGTGGCGTAGAGCACAGTAACAATCAGGACGCCACTACATAACTCCCAAAATATAAAATTATAATTTAGGAACGAAAAGTAACCCATCATTTTACAGCGTAGCAAGCGTCTTAATGAATTAAAAGAATCAGCGATAAATGTCAAGTTCAACCAAAGATCAAGGACTTCTGTTGTATGATTGAACTGTAGGAAACCTTAATGTTTTATTTTTTACAGCAACAACTTACCAGTTACCAGACAGAGAAGAATAGGTTATCGCTGACTCTGGAAGAAAGGACAGAGCAAGAACGAGCTGAACAAAGCAAAACTTTGGAAAGACTTGAGCAGGAATTGGTGACCAGAGAGAAGGCTGAGGCAGCAGCTGCTGAGGCTGAGAGGGAACGATCAGTTTTAGCTGTGGATCTTAAAGATTTACAACAAAAACTGGAGAGACTTAAAGAAGAATATAATGCCCTTCAAGACAAGGTGAGATTCATTGGGAAAAGCTCAAAATAGATGTACAGCTCTGGCCCTTGGTGGTCAAAGGGTGGATAGAGCCTTCCACTGGATATGTCACTATTCAGTGGTAGTGTTTGTTTGTTTTGTTAACACTAATCCAATGAATAGCTGGTAGATAGCATTATCCACCCTTTGAACAACTAAAGCCTGATTCTGTGGCTTATATCACATATCTCGATTTACTTAAAAACTGTTGTACATTTTTTGTCAGTTGTGGACAACAGTTTGTCAAACCACTCTCCTTCAAAGAAAAGGAGAAATAAAAATCAGTGGGATTTTGTTATGGTTGCAATGTTAACAGCTGTTTCTTGAAAACCACTAAAAAACAAAACTATGGTCATTTGTCACCAGTATGCTGTAAATGTAGCATGCTAACAAAATCAAAAGGTTTCCAAATCTGAGCAAACCATATTTTGAAAACACTTGAAGCTTTTTGAAAGACTTTTTCAGAGACTTTTTCAGATTAATTTCCATGCTTGCAGATTGAAAAGTGTTTTACCTAACAAGTTGCTTGTGATTTTATTTTTAGAATAAAAGTTTGAATGCTAAGTTGGACTCTGAGAACCAGAGAAGAGCACAACTGGATGGTGACTTGAAAATGAATGCGCAAGAAATAGCTGCACTAAGATCAACAGAGAAACAACTTTCCAAGGTTTGAAGCACATACTCTTCATGTTGTTTGGCCCTGGAGGCAGTTCCATAGAAAGTGATATTTTTCATGTAGTCTATAATTTTCATATGAGAGCTTTGTGACCACCCCCTACTGGCTGATTTGTAGTTCTTTAGTTTAGAGTTTAGACTTAACATGAGTTAGCTGGGCTTCATCTCTTGGAATCAACAGTCTATGATTTACATTTAGGAATCTTTTTCTCAATTGACTTTTAGCAAGTTGAAGATCTGATGGAAGAAAGAAAGCAGTTGGAAGATGCATGCACGAGACTCAAAAGGTAATCAGATATGCCAAATGGCTCTTCTACTTCCTAACAATAAATGCAGTTTTATTCTTAAGGGTCACGTTTGCATTGAGCATAGAAAGCAACATTTAAGAGATAGAACATTGTTCTATAGAAGTGGTGTTCTCTTATGTGAAATATCTACACTGTCTCCTGAAAGATTAAGTGGCATGTCACCTGTTAGGTTACGGTAATCCTTGAATGGCAAGGAAACAGAAAATGGTTTTGTAAATGATCTTTGTTCACCCATGAATGGTATAAGAAACCATGTTTTTGCAGTGGGAATTTCTAATAACTGCTCTCAAGAAGAGTGTAATGGGGGAGTGAGGTTTACAGGACACCCCCTGACTGACGGACACCATCACAAAGTTAACTGCCTTGAAATCTCTGGTTTGCTTGAGGTTTTAACTATTTTATCCCCACTTGCATGAGTTAAGCTAGCAAGAGAAACTACATAATGTCTTGATAAAGTTGAAGCTGAGTGTTTTTCACTAGACAATATAAACAACTTGTATACTCATCTTACTTTTACAGTGCAAGTGCTGTGGATGATCTACAAATGAAAGAGCTGCAGGACCAACTGGAGGCAGAAACATACTTTTCGGTAAAAAAAATTATAATAAGTGCTTTAAAATTTGTTATGGAGTGTTTTCACTTGACGACGCATCAGCCATATCGGTGTCTCAAAACAATGAAATGACAGACATGTTGGTGCCTCAGTCTTGTGGCAGCTTTCGTATGTGAACAATTTCTTTTGTTACAATAAATATTTTATTTATATGGCTGATGGCCACGCGAGGGAAAACACTCCATTTTTAAACAACTAGTACATGGAATTAGCCTTAGCAAACAGGCGTCTCTCATTACAGTAGATGCTATCTTCTTAACACCTTTGGGAAACCCTCATGGTGCAAGGCTAGAAATTCTATACTACTGGCATGTTTTTTTGTGTATTTTGTCTGATATGTTGATTTTCATAGTTCAAACAAATAAAGGAAATAAATAAATCACTTTGATAAAGTGTTGTTTAGCTCTACTGTAGTGATTGGAGACCCTGGACAAGCAAGCAAACATTGTAAATTAAACAGAAACTTGCTAAAACCCTCAACTTGTATGAGGCTAACCAGTTGAATGTGTTCAAAATAATTCAACTTGAAGTTGAAATATTTAGTATGCAATTCTGTTCTGATTTTGTTGCCATTGCTTTAAATTAATCTGAGTCGTTTTTTCTTGCAGACTCTGTACAAAACCCAAGTGAAAGAACTGAGAGAAGAAGTTGATGAAAAAGCGAAACAGTTACAGGAGATGAGTAATGAGATACGACAGCTCAGTGAGGAGAGGTTAGAAGCCTTAATAGTGATCAGTGATTTATTTCTCCTAAATATGCCCATGCCTCACAATGTGGGAACATGGTTAGTGCGCTCATCTCTGGATCAAGTGGTCCAGGTTTGAGCTCTAACTGAGAACATTGCGTTGTGTTCTTGGGCAAGACATTTAACGCTCACACTGCCTCTCTCCACCCAGGGGTGGATACCAGGTAACTTAATGGGGGGGGGAACCCTGCAATGGACTAGCCTCCCCCCCGGGGGGGGGGGGGAGTAGAAATATTCCTAGTTGCTTCATGCGGCAGAAACCAGGATAAGCTTTGGTCTGAGACTTGGCTCGTCTGCAGACCAAGCCTACCCACGTTACCTTCATAATATGGAGCTAGGCATGCGATACAGGCATGTGTGGTTCAATAAGTGATACCCTGCTTAGAACTTTGGCCCACAGAGTCAAGGTTTAAACCTACTTCAAAGTTTTCAGGAGAGAGATTCAGTGAAAATTTCAAATAATAAGTGCCGCTGAATCAGAGCCTTGTTAAGTGAGATATGCATTGTATTTTTCAGGGAGTCTCTCTCCGCCCAGCTGGAGTTGACATTGACAATGGTTGACTCAGAACAGCTGGCCAGGTCTATTGCTGAAGAACAAGTAAGTCTTGTGACTAATATAGAGGGTAGTGCAATTATAAGGAAAGGAATATTTATAATGTTTTCCTTCTTTTTCACACAATTTCTCTTGTTTATGGTCTCTTTCCTCATTATAACGTCAACCAGTGTACATCTGTAACCTTCAACTGTGTATAATTGGCAGTAATATCACCAGGTGCAAGACTTATACGACTCATGCGACTTAATAATGCCTCTTATTACCTACTATGATATAGATAGCACCCTGTGCTCGCTGTGATTGGTCGAGAACCAATATTTTATCAGAGTATAAAACATAGAAAAAGCGTGTTTTATTGTTTTTTCGCTACATTATACATACATACATACTTTATTGGCTCGTCCCCATAATACAGGTTTCACTGTATCACAAATGACTTTTTTTTCTTTTTTTGTACAGTTCTCTGATCTGGAGAAAGAAAAGACCATGATTGAGCTGGAGGTCAAAGAACTAATTGCAAGACATAAGAGCGACATGGTGGAAAAAGGCGCTCAGATTAGCCAGCTCGAAGAGCATAACCAGCAGTTGACGGACAACTTGGGCCAGAAAATGGCCGAAAAAGATGAGCTTAACGCCAAAATTAAGGCCTTACAAGACGGTACGTAACGATTCCTGAACATCTACAACTCAGAAATGTACACTGGAATTGAAGAATCGCTCAATATTTGTTGACTTTCAGTATGGTTTAATCTGAGTTTAAAAAGAAATTTGGTTCACTAAATACCTTTTTGGAATTTGTTACTTACCTTCTACCCTTATCTGAAAGGTACTTGCTTGGCCCAGTGGCTGAATGTTGACTTTGAATTGGCAAGCCTGTAGACAAGTGCCAGATAGCTTAAATTTTAACATACTACAACCTTCAAAGCAGGCGGGAGTTTGTGCATAAAGTCTTTCTTTCACGGCCAGAATCTAACGAACGCCGCGAAGCCGTGAAGAATTCTCTAAACCTTGCCCCTGCCATTCCTGGCCCCGCCTTCGAAACAAAACATTCGCACACTGAACCCTGCAGAAACCATAGGGGATCTTAGATGGCAAGTATTCAAGACTACGTTTCGTTCTCTTGCGTAAACCTCATTGTACCACTTGGCAAGTTTCCCTTTATGATCAGTATCCTTATTTTCATGAATTCCATGATTGAATTTATAATGATGTACTGAGAAGAAATGGCATGGTGCAGTTAACACCCACGTGTAAGAACCTTCATTTTTTTTTTTAACTCTAGCAAAATAGGGGTTTTTTCCGAAGTGTTATTCGAAGTGTTAGGCTACGTAGGTTCTTTATTTCTTTGAAGGAGCATTTAGTTGATTACCAGAAAAAAATAAATGGACTTGGGTCTGGTCCTTGAACATGCAGTGTATATATTCACAACTGTAATATGTATTTTCTTGTAATTATACATTCGAAATCTCAGTCACGCTCCTGGGTTAAAATGTCTATCATGATTTATTGTAATCCACACTGCTGTTTTGAGAAAGGTTTCCCCACAAAAGCGAATAAGCGTACGCCCCGATGTCGAAAGGTATTAGGTGCAATGGTGGTTTAAGGTGTCTTGATTGAAGCTGCAAGGTGTTTCAGTGCAAACACGTGTGTTTATGCTTCCCTTTTCTTCACCGTGAACCTAAATCAATTAACGATAAACTGTCATTATCAATCGGCATTGTGGCGTATGCTTAAGTTTTGTGGGACAACCATTGTCGAAACAGCTTTATAAGAACCTCCTTGATCATACTTGGCTAGTCAGGTTCTTATATTTTTGGGGAATTAAAATAGTTAATGTCTACCAGCAGGTTCTTAAAGGACGCGGTACACAGGGGGTTTTCTCTTAAGTCAAGTGAAGTGATTATTTTTGTTATTGTTGCACCAGACCTCGAAAAATCCAAGGACAACAGTAAAGAGATCGAGGATGCCACAGAAAGCTTGAGGAAACAGCTGTTTATCGAGAAAACATTAAAAACTCAAGCAGTGAACAAACTGGCCGAGATCATGTGCAGGAAAGACTTCATGCAGAGGGAGAACAGTAAAAAGAGAAAGGCGACTTCTGATGACCTGAGGAAGAAGGAAAAAGAGTGTAGAAAACTGCATCAAGAATTAGGAGCAGTAAGTTGGTGTATTGGCTATAGGCCACTTCTGAGTTACCTTTTGCCTCAGTGTCAAAGCGAGGCTCCTCCTTGGTGTAGAAGACCCAGGACACGTCACAATAGAACACCGCCTCGCAAATCTATTGTTTTTATTGTTTTCCTCGTTTTTTTGTCCTTTTTTTCTCTATTGTTTTACATCAACTATGTCTTCTAACCCAAGTAGGAGCCCAAAGCGAGTCTTCGTGCGAAACCATTCTCATGAAAGTTGTTCCACCTTCAGATTCGTTTTCATGAAAATCGAACTCATTTTCATATTCATGGTTTTGAAACAGAGGCAGACTTTAACTCCGAAATGGCTTATTCATTTTGTTTACTTCCTTGGAAGCTTGTCATCTTAGAGTTTAAATTTCGACGGAGTGTGGTCGATTTGATACCGGCACAGTTTTTTTTTTTAAAATCCCTTAGAATTTTTCTGCGGGTGTTGTTTATTCATAACACAGTTGAACCTTTCGTAACCGACCACCTCTCCTCGGCGGCCAGTTTTCCAAAATACCAAATTTTCAAATCACCTCTCGTGAGCGACTACTTGTAGAGGTGTAAGCGTGGTCACTCATAGCCGCTTCGTGCCTACCTATAGTAGGCCTCTGATGATAGGGAGAGAATAGTTCCAGAAGTCAGACAGTCAGACTATTGTGATGACAGCGTTTCGGTTTACTCTAGGAACGGGAGAAGTATGGCCAGATGGTGACGAAATTCCAAGGGCAGATTGCTGAATACCAGCTAAATTTACAGATGGAGGTTGAACACAGGCAGAAAATGCAGGTACGTGTACTGTGAAGTAATATTTGTTTGTAAAACGTCGTATATGCATGCGTACATCGGGTTGGTTGTAAGATTCATTAAATTTTAGTCCCCCCTTCTCCCAAAAAAAAAACGTGAAAAGTAAGGACGAATGACATATTTCCGAAAGATTTCTACTAAATGATTTTATTGCAATGTGTGAAAGCCTTCCACTTATCTCAGTTGCAGTAGATTTTTGGTTTAGAGTCTTGTGTCTGAAAAGTGTCAGCTATTGGTGACAACTTTTACATGTTGCGAGGTTAGCAGAACGCTTTCTTTAATGAAGATTTGCCAAACTAACAGAAAGAGGTTCGGTATTGAGTTTATTTTGGTTAACGACTTGTTTAGGTCTAAGGACATGATACGGAAGAAAGTCATATTTCGTCTTTTTTCAGATGGAGCTGGATTCCAAAGACCTTATGATCGACAGGCTAAACTCTCAAAATAAACAACGGTCTCTGAATACGAGCATTAACGAAAACGACGATGTCTCTGTTTCAGGTAGGACAGTGACAAGGATAGTGCACTACTTTAGATATTTGTGCATCGTAACGTAGAGGTGTCACGCAATGTCTCCCATAGATGTGTTGTAGAGCGTTGCGTTACATCCTAAGCAATCTGACATAATCCCCGTTTTCTATAGCTTTAACATGCAAAGAATTCTGCACTGTGTTGCAGGTAGCGTTACAAGAAGAAAAAGAAGAAGAACTAAGTTTTTTCTTTTCAACAAGTCCTTAACGCTACATATTCCAGCATTGCGCATTAAACTATATTGCACTAGATACTTATTAAGCAAGGAGGAGGTCTAAAATGAGAAACCTCAAATCGGGACCTTGCTGTATTGACCCGGGAAAGCTAAGGTTTGATATTTTTCCATAACGACTGAACTTTCGTGGTTAATAAGTTGTTTATTATATCGCTCCTCGCTTTTTTTGAAGGCCCATAATCGCGCCGTGGTTATTACGGGGGAATAATGCCTTAGAATTAGTCAATTAGAGCACGCGTTATATCGGCTTCAAACACAAGCCTTATAATTAAGTGCAAGACTTCTTGTGTAAAGTTGCTTGTCATGTTCAAGGCGCAAAGTTGGGCTCCTGTGGGATTAAATTTTTGGCTTACGTGTCTTCTGTGTATACTTGTTGTGATTCGGTTTCTTGTTGTTTGAAATGTGGAAATCTAAAAGGATTTTTTTTGTACAAATTTGTTGAAGCGTGCATCAAAATTAACAATCCACATTTGTTTTTCAGTCCATTTGCCCAAGGAAGGTTGGGTATCGATACCCAACAAACAGAACATAAAAAAATATGGTTGGAAGAGACAAGTGAGTTCGTCCTTTTCCATTGTTTGTCCCAAGTTCAACACACTAATTCTTCTTACTGACATCCATGCAGTCTTTAAATATCAGTTCTGAGAATTTAGTGTTAGATCAAATCAGTATTACTTAGCTGATGATTGTCTTTATTCTCACCACTCGTTTGCTTGATATGGTATTGGTAATGTTTGGGAAGTAGGATTTTGATAACTGCTGGGATTTAAAGGGTTATTTCGTAATGGACACAGAGAACCAGACTTCTTGCAACCATCATTTAATTAATCGATTCACTTTAAATTTAGTACTTTATGTTATTCTTGGCTCCTCTTGTAGGCTTTTGAATGTCATTCGATTTTAAAGTCGTTTTGTTATTCCTCCGTTGCAGTATTTAGTCGTTAGTAACCGGAAGATTTTCTTTTACAACTCGGATGCTGATCACCAAAGTAGCTTGACTCCTTCCATCATTCTAGAAATTAGGTAAGTACTGCAAATCCTCTTTGTTAGCGTAGTGCCAGAAACGTGACGGCGTTTTGAAATGTGGGGAACTTGTTGTTTTGTAACTGACGTTTTTTAACTTTATTTTCCAGTAAGTTATACCACGTGAGATCTGTAACGCAAGGCGATGTCATACGTGCCGATGCTAAAGATATTCCTAGGATTTTTCAGGTGCGTATTGCGTTACCTGTAGCGCACTGGTCTCTTTAGAAGCAAGACGATGTCATTTTCGAGTCTTACCTCGCTGCAGCGTGTTGAATCGTTACTGAAGACAATTGTTTGGTCCAGGTAGCGGTCACACACGTGACTCTTGGATGAGAGTCTCCCCAGACCCCTTGTGTCTAGAGTGGCGCATTGAACTCAAAGTACTTGCTACAATTGATTGAGGGAGGGGAGATTAGGGCTATACGCAGCCGAGATATCGTTGGCAACTTCCTAGTTTGATAGTGATGCTTTACCCCAGCGCTTTTGCCCCTTGAAAGTATTGTTGTAGTTCTCGAGAGATCTTTGTCGGCTTACATAGAGTAAATCTCTCGAGGGTGGGGGAGGGGGAAGGATTTTAACTGAACTTGACATTTTTTTTAATTTTCAGATTTTATATGCCAATGAGGCGGAGAGCATTAATCCAGTGGAAAAAGACAAAGAGGAACAACAGCCCGAGGTATTGACCATATCATTCTGGACACCCGTAAATGGAGACGTTGCCATAACGTATTAGTCGAAATCCATCCCCAGTTGGGACGAACTTTGTAGCAAAAACGTTTTAAGCCGGGTCACTGGCGGACCTCTTAGATCGACAGTTAGGTTGTAATGCCCTCGAATGAAGAACAGGTTTGAATTTTTGAGACCTTTTATAATTTGTACGTGTACCTTACCGTGGTATTTATTTTCTCTCTGATTGTTTCAGGACCGAATGAACGCTATCGACTATATGAGGCATCAGTTTATTCCGATGCATTACCACATGCCTACCAACTGTGACTCGTGTAACAAACCTCTGTGGCACATGTTCAAACCTCCTCCAGCAGTCGAGTGCAAACGTAAGTAAATCGACTGATCCACATCTGATTTCTCCATGCGATACTCCATTTATTGTGAAGGAATCAGTTAGGTTAAGAGAAGAAAAAAAATTGTCACTTGTGTCTTGTCTTGAGCCATTTATATGAAGACTATTAAGCAGTACTGTTAGTTGTGCTAACCAACGTTGATCTAACTTTTTAGTCCGTGGATAAAACCCTAGTGTATGTGACCTCTCATATGAAAGATTTGAAGTGGTTCTTGCATGTGGTACTGATTGTTTGTGGTTTATCGCACGTTTAAATGTAGTCACTCCGGCACTATAATATCAGGTTTGGGAAGGTGTAATTTGTACTTAATCCATGGGATGCCCCGGCAACGAATCACTTTGATTTCTTCTCTTTCGTTAACGTCTGTGTTGTGTTGTCAGGTTGTCATATGAAGTGTCATAAGGACCATGTCGACAGAGAAGAAGCTTGTATCACCATGTGCAACGGTAAGTAACAAATGGTTTTTTTTTACAATCAAACTATGAGGAAAGGCGCGTTGTGAACCTTAAGTGCCTCAGTGATTCTTAAGTGTTACATCTTCTTCATCTTCATCTTCAGTAGGGCTTATTCAAATTGTGGGTAAAAACGTGAGCGGAAAGCTGAATTTGAGTTCATGACTTTCTTCCTTCCTGTTTTTTTCCCTTGCTTGTATCGCTTTTCGTGCTTCCATGTACGTTCTTTGAAGCGCGGGTTTGAAGTGACTGTCTTAAAATCAAACCCAAGGTTATCCGAATAATTACAGCGAACTCTACGAAGGCAAGGCACGTTTCGGTTTGGCATATCTCCTGATTGTGGAAAGAATGGAATCTTTGCTTTGATTGGTTAGAGAGAGAGAGTTGCTGAAGTTTTTCTCTGCATTATGTAAATGTTTTGTTCTTCTGTTTCAGTAAACATGGACCTGATATCAGCCAAGGAACTCTTGGTGCTCGCACAAACTGCTGATGAACAGAAGCAGTGGGTGTTGTACTTGAGCAAGAAAATCATTCGAAAAGAACCCAAAATAAAGAGCGCGTCCGTCAGGTGAGGCTGCGACCTGGAGAATGGGGGCTTAGTTATAGGTTGAGGGGATCGGAGGTAGGGTGGGTAGGGTGCGGGGGATAAGTACAAGGGGGTATAGCTGGTAAGGGATGTGGAATACAGGGTATAGAGGCTAAGTGTATGGGGGTAAAGCTGGTAAGGGATTTAGAATACTGGGTGTACGGGACAAGTGTAAGGGGTATAGCTGGTAAGGGATTTGGAATGCAGGATGTAGGGGATAAGTCTAAGGGGTATAGCTGGTAGGGGATTTAGAATACTGGGTGTAGGGGATAAGTGTAAAGGTTATAGCTGGTACTAAAGGGATTTAGAATACAGGGTGTGGGGGACAAGTGTAAGGGATATAGCTGGTAAAATATGGAGCTAAGGAGTATTGGGGGGAGTGAATCGAATAAGGTTGTAGCGCTATGGCATTACGGAATTAGGGCTTACAGAATACGCGTATGGGGCGTAGAATGTAGCCGTGTATAGGCTATATAGTATAAGGGGGTCGTGAAAGGTTTATGTGAATGTAGCTTTGGATAATAGCTAGATATAGGTATTGGAATATTAACATGGAGGAATTGGATGAGAAGTGTGGGTTGAACGGGTGTGTGGGAGATGTGTAGAGATAGGAGGTGGTAAAGACAACGGATCGGAGATTACAGGAAACGAGAACATAGCAACCTTTCTGTAGAGGATGGGAAATTTCAACACTTTGTTTTTCTTCATTTTCGCCTTACATTTTAAGGTAATCAAACATGCTGATTTTGTCATTTCGTGTTTTTAGACTAGGAGCTGACGAAGCCAACATGAGAAGAATCGTAGACAGAAGCGCGGCCTCGAGACCGGGGGGACCTCAGCGATCAGTGTCCGTCTCTGCAGGACAAAACAGAAAGATTACGTGACTCAAAGAATAGCCCCTCCGTTCCAGCCTAATTTAGTAAGAATACTTTGTGTTTGCGTTGCTGTTGCGTTCTTTGTAACCTTCTAGGGGAAGGACCATTATTTTTGTTTGAAGTGTTGGGGGAGGCTCGGTAATTTCCCCTCAAAAAAATCATGCACAATAAAAACGGCTGGAAAAATTCGTGCAAGGTAAACCATGGGGAAAATAATCGAGTAAGAGGTTTCTACTCTCCATTGTAGGTTCTATTTTTGATGTTCTGGTTTTAGTTATTACACAAGCTATTGCCCACCAAAATATAAATCATACACAACCTAAACGCGAGAAAATAATTCATGCACCATAAAAATTCCCTACGCCTCCGTCAAAAAATAGTGGCCCTTCCCAAAGGTCCTACGCTGAGTTGGGCGTTTATAGATTCAATGGGTAGATAATTATCTAATGCAGCTTCAAATTAATTGCACGGCTTGCTATACCTTGCTAAGCCAATTTTATGCTAGTCCTAAATTAGCGTGACTGAATCTGGTTTGACTATAACCTGGCAATTTTTACACTCCGTACTGATTGTCAGTTATGATAATTTATAGCGAAACTATTCCCAAGTTAATGAATTTCTTTATTTTCGTCACGTATCTTTTGGCCACGTAGATTGAGGTAAACCTGAAAATGGTAGTTTTCTAAGATAGAGCAACACCATAGAGATAATAATAAACCATAAAGGAACAAGGATGGAGAAGAATGGAGAAGATTGACACGGATTACAAACGGCGAACTTGAAAGATTTAGCCTAAACATTTCAAGAATGGCAAACCGTGACTTGGCCCCTTTAAGGAGAAGTCAGATTTTGATAACCATGACGTCATAGTCTTTTTTCTTCTTCTAGGTGAACTCAACAAAGCAGTGAAACTCAACAAGGATAATGAAACAAGTGTATACAGTAAAACAGTGATAACGAGCGGTTCCGGCACTTGCAACAACAGCTCCGCTTTTGGTGGTGACCCTGTGCGACCTGAGCAATCCTGAGGAACAAGAATCTGACTGAACCACAGGAACCTTGCAGTCGCAAATATCTTGATCGTGGCCTCTACGCTTGGGCAAATTGGACGATTTGAATCCTCATTGAATTGCAGTCTCGTAACTTAAACGTAATGCAAATCTAAAAGAATAGTTTTCTAGTGTTCTTGGGTTCTTTTTCATGGGAGCAAATCCTACGACCCTTTAATAAGGGATAGAGTAACTGTCAGAATTAGCGGTAGTTTGTGTTCAGTTAACAGTGCACTGTTCAGACTGTAATCTGAGGTCACTTGATTGGTATGTACAATTATCCTCTTGAGCGAAGTTTATTTATTTGTTTCGGAAGCTCCTGGAGTGAATCCGACAGAAAGTGGTTCAGTGTAGTCAAAGCTCATTGGCGAGGTTACGATTGTTAGCGTCCAGATGTTGTACTGCTTGTGTTTTATTAATCTGTAAAACATAAATTTGTCTTTGGCCGTGTGTCATGAACTTACGGAGAAGTGCATTCTTAGCTTGTAAACACGTCTGGCGACTCGAAAACGCTTAGCCGCTCCACTTCACTTAAACACTTTGACTCATTTCTACGATTATAAAGAATTGACACATTAGAGAAAACAAGTCGTGTAGTGAAACAGAGCTTTTTTTCTGCTCAGTAAAATAATCAAGCCAAACGTTGAAAGTTTATTGGATGTTACTGATTGTCTTTACGATTAACGTTCCGGCTTGCTCAGCGTTAGTAATTTATTGGTCGGATTGTATGATGTAATCAATTTAATTACTCTGATATGGGACAAATGAATATTTTCTAGGTCTTTGTATGGCATGTCACAGAGGCTTAAACAGATACTATAATATTCGCTCGTAGTTCGGTGCTTGTAAGTTATAAGCTTTTGTTTGTCCTGATTCTGGCGTTTTGGCCTCCAAGATATAGAAAAACCGTGAATAAATTTTAGATTTTTATACAAGTGAGTTTGTACTTCTTCATTGTTTGTCTACTCAACTGTTCTTGAAAGAAAAGGGAATTGAAAAGCTAATAACCTAGATCATCATTGAAAAATATAAACATTTGTCTCGTAATTATCAGTTTTGCAACCCAGTGCCTTCTCCGGTGTATAAGTTCTTTAGGCTTGATTTACGCCACTTTCTCCAGTCCTTCCCGAGAAATCATGGGGAGAACTTTCCAGCGGCTGGCACTCGAGAGGGGGTTGGTAACTACTCAGTTGCTGGAAAAATGGCGGCAGTTTCAAGTCGTACTTGAGAACAGCTGTTTTCGTGGGAAATTTGCTTCCAAACCATCGCCAATGTATTTTGATGTGGCTGTGGAATAGTCGCCTACCTCTAAAAGAAAGCACGTCTAACATTTCGAGTCAGATAAAGCCGACTACTCGAAAAAATGGCGGCAGTTTCAAGTCGTACTTAAGAACAGCTGTTTTCGTGGGAAATTTGCTTCCAAACTATTGCCAATGTATTTTGATGTGGCTATGGAATAGTCGCCTACCTCTAAAAGAAAGCACGTCTAACATTTCGAGTCAGATAAAGCCGACTACTCGTCGACACCAAGCAAAAATGGCGGCCATAAGCAGACCAGAACTGGCAGAAGGAGGAAGTTCATTAACAGTCTCGGTGAATTGGGAAACGACAAAACCATCTACAATTACCAGGTAGGAACTTATGTTATCTTCTCCCTACAATGCTAGAAGAATTAAGACTATTATAACACAAAATTAGACGCTTGTGCAAGTTTGCGTTCGAGTATAAAATTATTCAAGCCTTAATCAAATAAGGCCGTTAACAATGGTTCCCAGCTCTTTCCATCACTTATAAGCTTACTTTGATGGATCAATACTACCACTCTTCGTCATGTAATCCTTCAATAATAATGTACAATCATTGAGTTGATATCTTGTGGTAATGCCAAATTATTGTCTGTCACTGTCGGCTATGAATACTTTATTCATTGGTAACCAGACAAAAACAGGGCTAAGGCAGGGGAAAAAGAAATAAAAGATAAAAATCAAGATAGTATTTATATATGCAGTAAAAAACAAACAAACCATGTGAATTAACCTAATGAGCAGTGAGAGCAAGTCTTCTCAAACTGAAATGATCTGCTCTTTCTTGCTATTCCGCTGTCGCAGTGATATGTGTATCCCCGTGATATCTGTATCCCCATACACATATCACTAGTGATATGTGTATCCCC
>OMLO01000854.1_pt1 | contig 21892 bp, 19 predicted proteins | sample 1674811 | NCBI WGS metagenome assembly OMLO01 (sample SAMN06265003, study PRJEB25207) | coral metagenome | isolation source: Coral host | place: Mexico:La Bocana,Puerto Morelos, Mexico | collected 2008-11-13 | reverse complement strand
CAGGAATACATGTTAAAAGACGAAAGGAAAACGTTAAGAGTAAACGTGAAGGATGAAGATGATTGGAAGGAACATAACCTGGAGATGCCGAAGGCTCATACAAGTTGTATTTAATACAACCTGAAAATACACATACAACTTGGCACATGAAAATACATCCTGGGGCCTGGGGGGCCATGGGCCCACCTGCGAAGATGTATCTTTGGACAAACATCTCTTTTATGACCACAGCCTGTTGAAATTGGGGCAATGATCTGCACATGCGTGGGCATGTGCTGCATTACAAGGATTGATTGTGCACCATGTGCTTGGGCTGGGCGGGTGGGATGTGAAAGTTCCTTGCCTTTGCCATAAATATTGCGAAAGATTTCTGCAACCAACTTGCCGAAAACGTGTTATCTGCAGGATTGATGCAACCCTTCTAGAACCGAAGCATCTCGCAAGTAAAGCTATAGGCCGGCAAATGGGATGCAAGCGTTCCTTGAACTTGCAATTGCAAGTAGAGCTTGATCACTGTAAGGTAGAATTCGACGATTTAAACAGAGTACACCGTGGGTAGCGCAGGCAAGAAAGTTCCATGAAAGTTCGTATATTGGAAATTTCTCAGCTACACTAAACTTCCTTTGATCAAAAAACAAGACGTAGTTGTACATAAAAGATCTCGGATTTATATTACATGTGAGCATGAGACCTTCCATCAGACAATTATTATTGTGTGCTGCCTCAGCAAACAGGAATGCATCATGAAACTGCTGCCCATGTTTTGTATATACATACACAGGGACGATTTTGTGAAAAATCTTTGCTTTGCGATTGCATGTTTTGACATAAGTGTGCAACATGCAACACATCAAACAACACCATGCTACAAATCTTGCTACAAATCTTGATAATGAAAGAAAATGGAAAACCATGGTGAATCTTTGTTGTACGAACAACGCTATTGCCTGGATTTAAAAAAAAATGTTGTCCAAACAATTGTAGCGGCAGCGAAATGTTGACACGCAACGTCTCTAATCGCACAAGACAAATCGAACCTTTTTTTTGAAACCGCTGCCACTGCTCAACGTTTTGGCCCCCATGCGACCACTTTCTTCAGAAGGTAGCGCCTTGCCCAAGCATGCTTTACAGTTTTGGGATGGCACGCCTTTGCCACACCACGCATAGCCTTCATCATGTCTTCATCCAAGAAGTTTGAAGTTGACATTGGATTCAGGCTTGATTTGTACATGTAATCCAACAAGTGCATCCAGTAGTGGTGCTTGGGTCGGATTTTCCACAATGGTTTCCTCTTGGTGAGCGCTTCTCTTGCGAGGCAGCTGTAGCACTTACTAAACAAGTTTCCCAAGAAAAAAGTTTGTTCTTTTTCTTGGGTTGAAAGCATTGGCCTCTGGCCCTTGCTCCATATTGAAATGCAACTGCTCAACGAAAACGACAATGTAGCCACAAGCCGTACATGGTAGATCTCTTCATCCGTTGCACTGCCATCGAGCATTCTTTCCTATAGCTTGTGCTGCACGTGACACAACAAGCATGATTTGTTTGCAACTTTTCAATCTTCTTTGGAAAACAAGCCAATGAAACGAGTGTTCACGAAGAAATGCATTTAAAGTTGCACATAATATGTGAGCCACATCTATTCAAGTATATTTATCTATATGCACACATGAACAAATGGAACAAGTGCAAAAGCAGGAAAAACACCTTTCACTATACTATATAACCTTGTATAATGTATCTATATGCCGACGAAGCACTTGCAAATGACGAGAATCTTCCACAAATTGGTGCGCGTATACATATTCGATTATATGCGGATATTTTCAAATCATCCAAAGTGATCCATTGAAGAGCTTGAGCTTTTCAACAAGCCAAGTTGCAACATCAATTGCCACTTTCCTCAGATCTGCAAAAGTAGCTGTAAGGTAAGGAGTACAGAGTAAGGAACCTGTTTGCTTTTTAAGACAACAAAACACCGAAAAAATTGCTTGAACTTCCAATGAGCATCGCCACGTACTCAAAGAGGACTCTTGTTCGCGCAGCTTTGATCTGACTGTCCAGCTCAACATAGCCATTGAAACCAGACTCGGTCAAACCCAAGGATGACAAAGACAATGGCTTGATCGACAGATCCATTTTGCGTTGCCTTGCCCATCGCTGCGCACTGAGTGAGAAACGGAGTAGAACAGCATCATGAGCATCATCTGCACCCATGCCAAAGTATCGATGAAGCCGGCCTTTAGCAAGCTGCGATTTTAAAGTTGGTATAAATCAATGGGCATTGACTTGCCATATATGATGCTGTAGTAACTTGAACTCGAGTGGTGCCAAATGCTCATTAATCCGTTAAAAAAATTGGTGCAGCCAAATTGCCACTGTGAAGAAGGTCTGCCAAGATTGAAGCAACCACATCTCCGAGGATGCCAATGTGCACCACATGCATCACTTAGTTTGCAAACGGTGCGTGAAGAACCATGCGCTTGGAAGCTCAAATAGAAAAATCAGCTGTAGAAAGCAATGCATTGAAATTGAAAATCGTATGTTAAAACTCAGTCTCAAGGTGCCATCCCAAAGGCACCGATCTTTGTGGTACCCAGGAATTGCCCCCCATGGTGAAAAATCCGCTTCTGAGAAAACTGAATATGTGCTACGCCATTGTGCATTGGCAGTGAAGTCACCACTGTTCAACCATGGGAGCTTGCTGCTTGCCCAGCAGCAATCGCAGATAAAGGCACAGCGGTAGTATCGCTTCAAATCCTTGCTCCAAGTGCAGCCAAGCTATGGCACTTGTTTTGAATGGCATTACATCGGAAAACGGAAAACATATTTAAGGGAAAATATATCAGCTGAGAATCATGGGCCATGTAGCGTGCCTCTGCATCACCTTTCCAATATACAAAGGCTGCCTTCATAGCGAAAGCTTGTCCTGCCAGTGCCTTGCGCTTCCCTGTCAAAGGCCTGCCAAGATGGTCACACTCAGGCCTGGTGCCTGCTCTCAAAGCAGTCAAGTCCCATGCAAGAATATCCAGAATAACTTTGCGAGTTGCTGCAGTGATGGATGAAGTTGTCAGCCCCACAAAACAATGACGACTTGACCAAGCCCCACCATAGGCAAGTGGGGTGCTCCAGCTCCAAAAAGTACCTGTTGATCCGTGCCAATGTGGGACAGCATCTTCATGCCATATCAAAGGGAGCGTGCTATCAAATTCATCTATCGCCAGACCCAATCGATCAAGGTGAGACTGGGTTTCTTTCGTCCAGTAATGATACACAGAATCTCGGCCATTTGTGTAAAAGGAAGACTTGGCTGCTGCCTCATTGCAGTATGTGAGGACATAGTCAATGATGTCAGAAGGCAAAATGAAGCCAACATCCTGGTCCATTTCCTTCTTCTCAAGGCCATCAGTGCACAGCAACGGAATCCTGAAAAACTCCAAACTCAAAAGAAATCAAAGCTCAAAAGGAAGAGATCCCAACACAGGCGTACACACACAGACACACCATGCACACAAGTTGGCACATGTTCAAGCCAAGGGTCTTGGCAATGTAAGGGTGAATGGGTAGCTTGATCCTGGGCCATATGATGCCACATGTTTGAATTTAACTTGAAATGAGAAAGTGCAACACAAACAAATGTCCAAACCATGCAGCTTCTCACTCTTAAGGCTAGGCACCAACGGAACATGTCCCGCTCTGCACTCCGTTTCGCAAACTCCTGTATGGACTGTCCACGTACACCATCTTTTTGAAAGGCAACTGCAATTTCTGCAGATTTTTTGACACTGATGGCCTGGGTGGTATCAGGCGCTATGAAAAATTCCCAGACTTTGTGTGGCAAAATTCGATGACAATCAAAGAGTGCATGCTGTTGTCAAGGCACCCCCGAACCTATCTCTTCTGCAAGCATCTTGCAGCCATAACTGTCTATATCCAATGCATCCCTAGGTGTTGCATGGAAGGGTGAAGATACAAGCCATGTACTTTGATGCAAGTCAGTCCTCTGGCTCTGCAAGTCAAATTGAACAGTGTTGTTTGCCAAGGTGCGTTTTTTTCTGGCGTTTTCTCTCCGTTGAACTCGGCAATGGTGGCTCAGCATTATACCTCCAGAATCAAATCTATCCTTGAGTGAAGAGGGGGTATGTGCTGGATTAACAAGAGAATGATATACTTGTGACTGATTGCTGAGAAATGCAAATCCAATCAGAACTGCCCAATTAGGAGCGGTTTAACTTTCTGGTTTCTTTTTCTCGCATCAACTGCATGTCGATCGCCAAACCATATACAAGCAGGCCAAAAGCTCTCCTGAAGTTTCTGAAGTTGATCTCTTTCCTGGGGTTTCACAAGTATATATACTGGCTAAAGCTATTAGCTTTATGGATCATTTCTTTCTTGACTTTACTCCAGCTTCAGCTTAGCATCACCTGCAAATCTGACAAAGACTCTGCTGAATGGCTTGTCTACTTTGTCAATCCAATCAGTGGCTAGCTATGAGCTTACATATATGGATTATCAGGTTCTTTGTTGATTGCCTTTGCCCATTTCAGCAGAAACTGCATAGTCCGTATACAGTATATCAAATCTTCAATCTGGAGAAAACATCACAAAGGATGTTTGATGGCATGTGTTGAAACATGCAGCCCCCGGTAAATCGCTGCTACACTTGAGCTTGCAACCGAACTTCCACACTTTTACACTTCGACAAAAAGTAAATCACGCCCACCAGTGAATCAAACATTTCAAAAAAAAAATATCTTTATAAAGCCTTCAAAGTTTGAGTTCACCTGACAAGCACAAGCTCAAGCCAACACCTCACTTCTTGGTTTTCTTGTTGGGAGCACCACCAGGACCAGCACTGCGTTTGATCCCCTTGGTCATCCCCAGGGCGGCTTGCTTGGGCGCTTCATAGTCTTTGCCTCGATGTTTCAAAAGATTCAGGGGGGTAGCGAAGGAAAATCCTGGAAACTGGAAGCAAAACTGCAGCTGATCACAACCACAATGGCAGCACAATATACATCAACTGTGCTACTGGACTTGAGGAATGCTCGCACATGTGGAATATATTCATCCTCCACATCCACATCTGCTGCAGTCAACTTCCGGACACAGCTGTAGAGGGTCCTCAGGAAACGATGGCCACTGGCACCTTCATAGTATGTAATGTGAGGATGGCGCATGTGATGACTTCGGAAATAATCAAATTCACAAGCAAAAAATCAAGAAGCTGCAAACACTTGGCAAGCAAGTAACTCAAAAGCCTCGCCAAACTTGGAAAGCTCCGTTGCCAAGCCCCCCCCAAATTCAAGCGTCTTGATTTGGGTGGTCAAGTTGCTGCATTCGCTTTTCTTTGCAAGAATCTGTTTCTCTAGATCACGGCCTCTCTCCAGCGGTGTCACAGGAACAACCTTCTTCTTCTCCTTTTTCTGCTTCTCCTTTTTCTCTTTATTATCCTTCTCCTCTGCCTTAGTTTTCGTGGTACCGTCACCATCTGCTGTCACAGTCGAACGGGGCGTTGAGGGTGCAGCAGACCCTGGAGTGCCTGGAGCATGCAAAGCATGGGCTGCTGGCGAGAAGAGCTGGTTGTGCTGCGGCTGCCTGAAAGGGCAAAAGGAAACAGAACGTGATGCTTGCAACGCACCATCTGGACATGTTTGAAATCTTGGTTGCAACACAACTGAGAGTGGAACATCAATTCCTGCATCAGCCCTGCATTGTTGCTGTCGATATCCATGGACATATCTGCCACTCTACCTCAGATGGTCTTTCTCGTGATCTATGTTTGCCCTGGCAAGTCAAACATGAAACATCACAAGGTGAAGGAAGCTTCTGGTATGAACACACTTTTGTGCAGTTCTAGGCACTGTTGCGATTGATGAGGTTCAGTTCCTTCTTTCCCTGGAACATGAGGTATGTTTCACGTCCAGGGTTGTTCCTGTCTGGAACGGTCAGCCCACTTGCCTTCTTGGCACTGATGACAGACTTTGCCTCATCTGCCCCGTAGAGGTTGATGATTTGTTGTTCTGTCATTGGCTCCAAGCATTGTTTGTCATGAAGCTCGTTGACCTGCTCTTGTTGCGACCGGAAGGTAGAGCTCAACAAGTTGAGGTCATTGCCGGACTCAACAAGCATAGTGATCAAATCCGAAGGGACTTTGCTGGTACCATTTTCTTCACACAGCTTTTCACGCAATGCTTCTGGTAACATCTTCAGGCGACTCGAATTCTCTTTCAATCGAACCAGTGCATTGTATGCAGCTCGACGACTGGCGCCCTTCTGCTCCTTGACTGCTGGAATCAAAGCTGGAGGCCCCATGCTGTTCAGGTTGCGCAAGTTCTTTGCAGTCAAGGCCAAAGTTGCCTCAAAAGAATTCAGTGGGAAATTGATATGTCCATTTCTCACTCATGATACATTTTGTGATTCTTGGAACAGCAAGGTGTGAGTTCAATCTGCTCTGGTCTGCAATAAAGTTGCGGGTGCAGTTTCTGCCTGCATGCCTGGACTTGCCCTTTGTGCCGGTGAAGCCTGAACATTGACTGCAACAAATATGCAATACTTCAGCCCACAACAATACCGAGCCATACATCTGCACCACCAGTGTTGAAAATTGCAAAACAGCAGTCAGCCAAAAAAACAATGGTTTCAGACATTCCAGAATCCAAGTTACAGCTGCAACGGCTGGTGCAGGTGCTGTTGGCACTGGATCCTTTGGTGCTTCTGCAGGTTCTGCATCAACAGCCTCAAAGAAAACATGGTTGAATAATCTTCAAGGGTGGAACATGAAGGCTCTGCGCATACAGGAGGCAAACTGATGTCTTCAAATCAATATGTGCTGTTCTCGTATCAAACTAAAATCGGAAACTGTAATCAAGCAACTTTTACAGTGGGATCGTTTTGTTCAGGCTTGGCCCAACCCATCTGCTGCAGCTGCACTTCCAACGTTGGGCCAGTTGTAGCTGATGGTGGCCTTGCTGCACTCGGTAGACCCCAGCCCATCTGCTGCAGCAGTGCATCACTGATGGCGGGAACAGCCTCTGCAGGTTCAAGATGGCATTCAACAATTTGCAATGTTTTGTTACATGAAGAAAATTGGCTGACAACATGTTTTTGCTGTTCCACTTCTAGATGATCACCCTTGCCTCCTTTGGAGAACCAGCAGGATCACCACCTTTCTCTTTCAAGCGCTGCTGAAGCTGGAGCAAATTCATCTCATCCTCTTCCACTTGCTTTCGTTTCTCTTCCAGCGCTCTCTTCACCACATCTAGGTCTTTCTCCCACTGAAGCTTTTTCTCTTCCTGCTTGGCCAATCGTTGCTTCTCTGCTTCCTCAGCCAACCGCTTATCTTCCGTCTCCTTGGCCGACCGAATCTTCTCTGCCTCCTCCTGCTTGGCCAATCGAATCTTCTCTGCTTCCTCAGCCAACCGCTTATCTTCCTCCTCCTTGGCCAACCGAATCTTCTCTGCGTCCTCCTGCTTGGCCAATCGAATCTTCTCCGCTTCCTCAGCCAACCGTTTCACTTCCTCCTCCTTGGCCAGCCGAATCTTCTCTGCGTCCTCCTGCTTGGCCAATCGAATCTTCTCTGCCTCCTCAGCCAACCGTTTCACTTCAGCTTCATTGGCCAACCGAATCTTCTCTGCCTCCTCAGCCAGTCGGTTCAATCGGAGCTTCTCTGCCTCCTCCGCCAACCGTTTCACTTCAGCTTCCTTGGTCAACCGTTTCTCTTCCTCCTCCTTGGCCAACCGAATCTTCTCTGCCTCCACCCGTTTCATTTCAGCTTCCATGGACCGAATCTTCTCTGCCTCCACCCGTTTCACTTCAGCTTCCATAGCCAGTCGTTTCTCTGCATCAACCCGTTTCTTCTCTTCCTCCTCGGCCAACTTCCTCTCTTTAGCCAGCTCTTCCTCCTGCAAAATCAAACAATAACAATATATATCCAATGCATAAAACAAAATGATCCACATGAAGCAAGGAACCGTTTCAACGTGCCTACATGAATCGAAACTGGCGGCTATCATCTAGTCCTTCAATCGAGCGATTTGCAAAGCCTTTGCTGCCAGAGCTTTCTCCTCTTCTGCCAGCCGTTGCATCTCACCACCCAGTTCCTTTCAAAACAAAAACAAAATTCACAACGCATTCATATGGAGCAATGTCGGTCAATCCATGGCTGTCCTCCAAAAAGGCTGGAACAGTGGCAGAAACCTCCACGCAACAACGACTGAGGTGACATGTGGAATCCCCCAGTCCTCTTTAAGAGACCAAATACTTCCCGGCTTCATCCATCGACGTAGATCCGATACAGGATATTTGTGATTCACCTCTTAGCTGTTGTGATCGTTTATGATCGGCCGAAAATAAAATCGAACAGGTGTCTGAAACAATGCATTCATGAAAGCTGTCTGAAACAAAGGTAATACAAATCAAATTGAAATCCCCTCACCCCCACACCACAATCTGCAAATCTGCAATGATGCACCCCCATCTCCCTTCCCCTCACCCTTTTTCACCTAAAGTGAATTTGTTAGAGTTCAGGGTTTAGGGCTGAGGGTTTAAGGTTATTTTTAATTATTAATTCTTCCTTCCCCTGACCCCTTCTTTTTTTAATTATTAATTCTTCCTTCCCCTCACCCTTTCTCCCCTAAAGTGAATTGCGACACCCAAATTTGTTAGAGTTTAGGGTTTAGGGTTTAGGGTTTAGGATTATTTTTATATTTAAGGGTTTAGGGTTTAGGGTTTAGGATTATTTTTTTATATTTAATTACTCATAAGACCAAAAGACTCAACACACAACACCTTCCTGGCCTCCAAGCTCTGAGTGTCTTGAAGTGTATCAAAACCACGGGTGGCATCTGTGCCCATCGACAGTTGTGAATCCACTGGTGCGGCAACGGTGGGAACCATTGAAGCACTCAAGCCCGCTGCAACAACTCCATAGGTGGTGCTGCCCGCAGCTGCATCCATTGAATCCAAAAGTTCCTGTTTCACACTTGCCATCGTATGTAGCAATCAAACCTTGAGCCCTCGACAACATCACAAGTTGATGCCAACGATGATTCAAAAGGTCAAACTGCAATCATCATACAGCTTGGAAATGAGCTTCAACACATGAAACCACCATATTTCTTGATGGTGATGACTGATTCATTCTTCAAAATTGAATGATCATATGATTCACATGTTGATATCTTGGAAATGTTATTGATGTTGTCATCATATGATCAAAACATGTCAGTGACCAAACAGTGACCAGGCAGTGACCAAAAATACATCCTCATGTTAGATGCTTTGCATAAACCCGTGACTGAGCAGTGACCAGCAGTGACCCACATTGATCATCATTGACATCATTGATATATGTTTGATATCATCAAAAATATTTTTTGAATATGATCATAATATATATCAATATTTTAAATATTATCAATATATAATATAGATATCAATATATAATATATGTCAATATATAATATATCAATATATTATATATCAATATATAATATATCAATAATATTTTTTGTTAATGATGATCAAAGTATGTCCGCATGTTTCCTTTCCTCCACTTCAATGCGTCATTGACATCCAGTGAGGTGTATACTCATTGCCTCCTGCATATATTGGTTCACATCACACTTTGAAACATTGCATATGTGCATCGCAGATTCAATGGCTGGTTGCAGGTGAACCCTCCACATATCGTACTGAGGATTGTTCATGTGTGTGATGAGCTTCTCCAGGATGCACTGCTGAGAAACGTTGGAGCTGCCAAAAATCAGCTGCGCATGTCGGCGAGACCTGTAACGAATACAATGCTGTCACTCCAGAACAAATCACATTACACTTTCTCAGGACAACATCAATGTACACAAACCATGCAGGTGGCACCCTTCGCTGCGTAGGGACTGCTTGGATTTGCACCACCAATTGAAAATTGATTCGGCAAATCCTTCTGGATACTCCTGCCACACAGAACAGGTGAAAATGCTTGGACTATAAAACTGTGATTCATGGATTGTGGAAACAAATCATTTTTTGTTGGTGTCCTGCGTTGCTTGAAGACCTTCTGATCCCTGCACTCGCCTCTGTCCATTGGTGTCTTCATACCTTGGACTCTGTAAGTGACATCATCCAAGTGTAAACTTGATACACGAAGCACTGAAACGTGTGGGTGTTAATGCACTGTGTTGCTGTCAAAGCGCACAATGGCAGTGGCTGGATAGTCTTCGGCCCTGTGAAAACTCTGCAGAGGTGCCTGTAGGTCCAATGTGACCGGCGAATACAGCATGATTGGCTTTTGCGTGGGAGCACCAAACAAACCAAGGTCGATGTCATGTTGATGCAGCTCTGCACCAAGGGCCCCAAGACAATGAAGCCAAGCTTGAATGGCTGGAAGATACACCAGCTTTGATCCACGGGGCTGTTCGATCGTGGGTACAGATCCACGAAGCCAACAGATCATGGCCAAAGCAACCTCAATTGGTAATCCACCACCACTAAAGAAAATGGCTCAAAAGAATCATGTCACCACAACTGAAAAGGCTCAACCGCTGAATCATACCTGTCATTGACATACGTACAGACCTCCAATTAACAACAACATCTCTTAAAGTATTGCATGAAAAGGTGCTGTTGAAAGTGCAAGGTTGGTCCCATCCTTGACATACTCCAGTGAAGACCGCCCCATGGGAAAGGCTATGCTCCGCTTATGTGTGCCACTGTTGATCCAGCAATATGATTTGCACACCAAACCAAAGTGAGCCAGCCCCCCTGCTTGTAAATTCCAGATGCTCCACAGCCCCAACAGAATTCCATAAGGTTGGGTCAGGTCATGACTAGGTGAACGATCTGTGTCAAATGCTTGCGATGCATACTTCTCCGCAAATTTAGAAGCTATCCTGCTTACTCCAGCAAAGAACTCGATGCAATGCACAGGATTGAACAACTCGTCCTCACATCGTCAGGATATGAAGTGGAATGGGACTGCCATTGGAGCTGTTACCACGAGGCACGTTGGAAATGTGGAAGCATGTCCCTATGAAAGGCGGGTGTCCCAAAGTGCCCGCTCCAACCCTTAAAAGGACCCAAAAGGGACACCCGTCAAACGCACACTATTTTGTCTACCCATAAACTTTTGGGTGTTTTTCCATAGGTAGTGGCATAAGGTGAAAAGTTTCGTTACCACAAAAGAATTGGCGACGCAATATGACACACTCATGATAGCCAAGATTCCCCAGAGGTTGCAAATCTCCTGCAAAATAAGCCCCACAAGCAAAGCTCCACAATGGAGGCTGGCACACCACAGCAGCATAATCCATAGAGCTCCCGAACTATCAGCCAGTCCGAAGCTATGCCGAGATCGTGCCATGGCTTGACTGGAGGAAAGATGTGCCTTTGAGATGTTTCCTTCAAAGAAGTGGGCAGAGGGCGACAAAGAAAGGATACTTCATCCCTTGGTGAAGTAAAGAATCAGTGGTGTCAAGTGTGTGCACTTTAGCCATGTGGTGTGACACTTGTACGTCCTGAGGGGGTCATGGCTCTCAGCCAAGTCGTTGTTACATGTTGCGGAATATGCATGCTGCAAGTCAACAGCTGGAACAATAACCATCTGCTTGTACCACAAAAAGTCTGCATTGCGGTAGGTTTCTCAATGCTGTTGATCATCAAGCATTCACAAAGAAACTGTCCAACAGGAGTGAATTCCAGCAACAATGATGAAACAAATGGGGCACTTGCTCGCAATAGGCTGCAGTTGCACTGGCCCAATTGTTTCTCGGCCTGCTTTCCAGTTTTCAGGATGCATATATGCTTATGGCTGTTCTGACATCATGCTGGATCACATGACATAAAATGTTTGATGTGCACTTCACTGAACACATGCTGCAACACTGCAAGTGCACTCTTTTCATTACCTCAAATTGCATTGTATGAACGTCCTCGCATGGTCTCGCATCAAAAGAAATCCAGATCTTGCCACAGCTGATTGTCAATCATGGTCATAAAACCGAGGAAATCAATTACTTTCACCGAACTGCTTTTTATACTTTAGAAGTCCTATGGCATCTGGTTTTTGAGCGCATTGATGGAATTCACTGCTTCCTGCCTTGAAACAGAACCATCATTCAAACCGGCAACCAAATCATTTACAATGGTGCTTGCGTTTTCATTTGCTGATTCAGTAAGTTGAATCACCTGCTTTGAGGTCTGACAGTCTACAATGGCATAGGTATGCCAAACCCGATCCTTGCCCTTTCTCTTGTGTACTTTCATCTGGTAGTCACCCTTGGCCTTTGGTGTTGGACGCTTCTTTTCATGTCGAAGGTCAGCTGCCAGCTGCAATTGGTCTTTCGGCAACACTGGAGGTGCTGCGGCTCTCTCCACTGCTTCTGCCATCTCCTTCAGAGCAGTGGCTTTCATGTGGCGTATGTTAACAGAGCTATGCAGGATTTCCAAATGTTTCAAGCACCGACCAGCAATATAAAATTATCAATCAACATTTTTTTACAACTATGCACTGCCGCGAAGTTTGGAATCTAACTATATGCTGAAGAAGTGGAAGGAGAAATGCACAAGTCATATTGCAGAAACAAAAAACCCTTCATCACCACAGGGTATGGAAAGGTGTAACTTTCACATATATCTATGTATGCTGTCTCAAAAAAATGAAGTCTTTGATGCCATTTGATGCAGTGCTCCGCAACGTAAGCTGGCTGTGCATGATATAGTCCAGTGGGGTCCAAATCATCCAACTGCAAAGTGGCGTAAGATTCATCACATTTTTTGCGTTGGCTTTTGTTATAACTGTTTTCTCAGGTCTTGCAAATTTAAATTGTAGTCGTTCATTTGATAGTTTCCAAACATCATATGTTGCAAGATCGTGAAAGGCCTTGCTGAAAATAAACAGAGGTTCCAACCTGCCTAGCAAAAGTATTTGTTCCTTCTACTTTAGAAGATTTGCTTTTGCTATTGTTCTACTGAATGCCATGGCGCAACAAGAAGCATCAACTGTCGTCAAGACTGGATTTCAAATGGTTGTCCACCTCACCGTATAGCCCATACAAACCTTCCAAATTTTTCAGAACGGAGTGTGAGTTTCTTGGGCCTGCTGAGGTTGAAGCCCCTTCTGTGGCACCTGCATGATGCACTGGAAGCTGCAAACCAACGTACGGCTAGCAACTTTACTGGGATTCTGAACAGCAAGCTGGAACTAGTTTGGCGCCTTCTTCTCATCTGCGCGTTCTTCCGCAGCATCATCTTTGACCTCACAAGCACAAACAAACTCAGCTAAGTGGTTCACTGTCCTTGGCTACAACATCATGTCTTTTGCGCAAGTGATCAATCCATCAGGCCTGGCTGCCTGCTGCAGCCTGCTCCTGGAGTCACAAACCAGTCGTCTTCTAGACAGAATGATGCAAAAGACTGCCACAAACACGCGCACGCAAAAGCAGCGAATCCTCGACCTCACCATCCTGCTTGCTTGAAGAGGGTACCTCTTGACAGGCTCATGCACATAAGTATCCAGGTGCACGTGAACTGAGGGGTTCAACATGCTCCTGCCTCCTTCGCCCGTGATGTTTCAGTTTGCACCACACCCTGGCATCTCATGGCCAGACCAAAAGCTTTTCTACACATGCTGCCAATACATGCATATTGCCTTTGCTGGTCCTGGTAGAGCTTCTGCAGGTGCATCCTGCAATTCAGAGAAGAACTTTTAAACACATGAAAAATGCAATTGCACAAAGCTCACATCAAAAGCCGGTCCTCCTGATGAGTCCCTTTGGCTTCTGCCACACCCTGGCATTTCGTGGCCAAATCGAAGCATTTATAAGTGTGCTGCAAACACATGCAGAGTGCCTTTGATGCCAGAGCTTCTGCAAACGGAACCTGCAATTAAGAACGGAGTTTTTGAATGAAGACCAAATTGCACAAGCTTGACATCAAAAGCCAGTCCTCCTGATGATAGGCTTTGGGATCTGCTGATTGTTCTGGAGGACAACGGGGATCCTGCAAGAACATACGTGGATGAGACAGCAACATGGTTTGCATGCTCTGAGACTCGAGCCTCCTTGTCATCATCCTCATCCTCCAAAACCACAACCTTGCCCTTCAGGCTGTGGAGCACATCACTACCTTGAATCCCAACAAATGAAAAATGTCAGTTTGAATGATTTCTTGAAGCTCAGACAATGCGCTTGATGCAAGTCATGGTACGTTTCTCTTGAAGCTGCTTAAGGAGCTTGTCCTCACCAGCAGGATCATCTTCATCCTTCAGGTTCCACGCCACTGCAAGGTTCTCCACCTGCGAAGTCGAGTGGGGAAAAAACAGTTTGCAAAAAGACACCTTTTTTACGCATTGAACCTTTTCGCGCCGACAAGGTTCAATGCCTGAAAACCGCATTGCTGAGGGTCTAGGAAAGATGCAAAGGCCAACCAAACCACGCCTCCTGGCTATCATCAGAAACTGCGGCTGGTCCATCATTCATCAACTTGATTACCTCAAAAACAGCCACATCCCGGGCTGCTGCAGGGGGCCACTCTCCACCAAGGAGATCAGATGGATCCATTTGTTTTGCAGTCCACTTCCAAGCTCTGCGTGTTTTGCGCAGGTTCCTGACATGCATCGATCTAAAGCTTATGAAAACCAATCCCATTTCAGAAATCACAAGAAGCTTGACGTTGCAATTGTATTTGTTAGGATAAAAAAATATACGGTTGCTGTCTGGTGTCTGCATCATCGCTTTCGCATCTAACGCCAGCACACCAATAGTCTTGTCATCGATGTTCTGGGTGTGCTTGTTGAAGGTGACACGCAAGGCAGCTGCAATCCTAGACGCTTCAAGAACAGTGGCTTCCCTCAACTGACTCAACTGTAAGTAGTTGAAGTTACAAATGCAAGCCAATGCAACTTACATGCCACGTATGCGACATGTTATTACATTGCACATGTGACTTCACTACAAATGCTGCTTAGCCTCGAATCTGCGTGCGCGATCTGCGCTGGGCTCTCCATGGCTAGTTCTTTCATGAACCACAAGCTCCCCCTCAACAAGTTCCTAGTAATCGTGACTTCATCTGAGGCTGCTGATCCAAACAACTTGCCAGCATCAGCCATCAAAACCTTGACAGCATCTGCTGTCATCTCGCACCTTTCGCCAATCCGCTCGATTTCTCCACGCTCAAGTTTTCGCTCCATGCTTCCCGGTGGGCGCCCCATTTCGGAACACTGTTTTGAACTGCTGAAACTTGAAAAACAAACATGACAACATAACATCAAAATGAAATCAAATGAGTGGACAGTCAGAAAAAACTGCAGCAAATCTTCAACTTTCAAATGTGTTGCATCGAACTGCAAAATTTCAACATTCAAGTGTGTGGCATCGAAACTCTTGAGAGTTTAAAAATGAATCTGCGTGGAGCCTTGAAGAAGCAATGCACGTTTGCGACCCATCACCTGCACAATTAAAAGGTGCAAAAATCATCAAATCATCTTCCATTCCAAATCCAACACTTTGACACTTTGAATGAATTTGAATGGAACGAACGACCAATGGAACCTGAGATGTTTGAGACCAGTCATAAGTGTGCTGGAGATCAGAACACACAAAGCGCTTACGTGCACACGTAAGCGCTTTGCATGTTCTCGGATCTCCAGTGCACCTTGGCTCCATGCTTTTGTGAATGGGAGATTTAAAGATACTTTGAAGAATCAAGTTGAAACTCAAGGAGCTCCAGCCTTGAAGAAGCTATGCACGTTTGCGCCCCATCACCTGCACAATTAAAAGGTGCAAAAATCATCATGCAATCATCTTCCATTCCAAATCCAACACTTTGAATGAATTTGAATGGAACTAAAATGGAACAGACTTGCCCACTTTTGAATTCCAATTCAAAACAACCCAGCCTTGAGAGCCTTGAGATATCATAGGATGAAAAAGTTGCTCCAAGCCCTGTCCTGTCAACTGAGGGCAAACCACACTCAACGCTAATGAATAATAATAAAAATATATAATAATTGAAACAAAAACATATCAAAACATTAGACTAATGAAAAAACCAAAAAAATCAAAAAAACAAAAACAAAACAAGAAAAAACTTAAAAAATAAACATAAAAAAATAAAATCAAAAAACACAACAAAATATAATATATGTCAAAAAAAGATAACAAAAAAATGTAAACAATAAATGAAAAAACAAAAAATAAATGAAAACATAAAAATAAAAATAAAAATAAAAAATGAAAAAATAAAAACAAAAAAAACAACTGAATAAAAAAAAGGTAGAAAAAACAAATTAAGAAAAAATAAACCAAAAAAAACAAATAAAAAAACTTGAAAAAACTAGACTAGTAAGGATGAACTACACAGGCATGAAAAAATCAAACACGGCCAAGCTCAAAATCACGCCTGTCTTCGAGCAGTGAAGTCTTCGATCACGCCTGGGTGATGGGCAGGTACACAAGTTTGAGAAATGTTGAGAAGGCAAGTTAGGATACAATGGCCAGTGTTTTTCTTTAACACACCGGGATGTTTGGTGGCCACAGTTTTTCTTCAACGCATTGGGGTGTTTGAGCAAAAGTGCATTTGACACCAAGATGTGGTGGAAAAAACAAATGCTGGGCGATTGTGGTTGCATCAGCTCTTTCAAGAGTTCTGAAGCCACCATAAAAAAGGCCAGCGCAAAGTGCATTTGACACCAAGATGTGACATATGCTGGGCGATTGTCAAGTGTGGTTGCATCAGCAACTGAAAAAAACTCTGAAGCCATCAGGAAAAAAAGGCCGTTGCGAAGCCATGCACCTATGGAAAAAAGAAGCCACTTGGATCATCTAATCGAAATCCGCCGTTTCCACTTCTATGGTGATTGAACCTCCAGCGGCGAATGGAAAGAATGCAAACAGAAAAACTTTCACGTTGGATAATGTGGCCAGTGAGCAAATACAAGAATGGATATACACAAGACCACATATGTATGTACTACATTACTACATACTACCTTGGGAAAAAAGGAAACAGTGCCAAAAAAAAGTCTTCAAACGCTATGCAAAGCCAAACCACCATCCTCGTGCACTTCAAGGATTTTACACTCCATCTCAGTCTGACGGCTCCACTTCATGGCAATGTCATTGTTCTCCCTAATCGCCTGCAATTTCTGCTTTTTGATGCGGTGCTTCTGAACCTTCTGCAGATCAGCCTCCTTTTTGGCGAAGGAAGTGTTGTGCACATGCTTCGAAGTGTCAATGGAAGTGTCCACCTTTTTGGAGTTGATCCTGGAAGTGTCCACATGCTTGTCAACCATGGAAGTGTCCACGTGCTTGTCAACCATGGAAGTGTCCACCATGTCCATGTCCTTAAACGTGTCGTCTGCCACGAGATCGTCGTCCGTGTCCGTGTAGCTTTTCTCGAGTCTGATCTCCTCATCGCTGTCCCATTCATATTTCCAATTACTGGCAACGAAGTTTTCCACCGCCGGTTCCTTGATCTCCTCCTCCTCAAACACCCCGAAAAACTCGCACCAGTCAGGAGTGACCGGCTCTGGACAAAACACGGACTTGTAGAGCTCCTCAAGCTGTTCTTGTTCCTTTTGCTGTTCAATCTTCCATCGCAATGTCATGACTGAAAAACTATATGTATCTTGGATCTCATGTGGATCTCATGGATGCTTGGATGTTACCATGTTCTTCCACGTGAAAGTGCTGGATGCGGAAATTGAAAGGAGGATGTTGGATTCTAGTATATCATGACACTCTAATCAGGTCATGTTTTTTGCCTCGCTGTTGGCATGGAAAACTGCGGTGTGAAACGTTCATTCATGACAATGATGTACAGAAAACTCAAGTTGAAGGGATGCAGCATTTGGGCCCTGACGATTTGAAGCGAAGCCACCGCGTGATGCACCATGATCACAGGCCGGAAAGGCTATGTATAGAGTCTATGGTTTGTGAGGTCTGGTGGACCACCTTTCGCTGAAAAATGTTTTGCCATGTGGTCGCAGTTTTGAAAATTTAAGCACATGGACATGCAAAAACATCTTGACCTATATGCAGTGTGCCTTTTCTTCATCCCGGGGTACCCTGCAAAATGGCATTGGCCATGGACAAATTCGGCGTGGGCGAAAACAAGTGAAACTGAAAATCAAAAATAAATAAATTCAACATTTGGTCCAAACGAGAAATTTGCAAATTTGTTTTTCACATGAGCACTGGTGGATGACTGTATGAACCCGATTTCTTCTCAAAGTGCTCATATGATATGCGCCATGTGCCCACAGATCTTTCCCACAAAAGTGAAGTAAACTGATGTTTTACATTCGTTTGGACATCTCCAACCAAAAAAAAACATTCCTATTTCCCCATACATTACTTGGTCATCTGCTCATATTGTAAAATTGCAACCCAAAATGAACTGAGTTGAAGGAAATATTAAGCATTGCAAGATGTACGTGGACATGGTAGACACCAAGAAAAATAGTATGGAAAAAAGGCAACATGACCATTTTCAAAGTAGCAGTATACCACAGTTCTGGTTAACTGTACTAGCAGTAGCAGCAGCAATATCAACAGTAGCAGTATGCCACAGCAACATACTGCCACTGTCTGAATCAACTCAAAAGTTTCAAGCATATCACTTCTCAACTACAACCTTGGCCAAAATACAACTTTAGCCAAAATACAACTTCAAACATATACAACTTTTGCCATCATACAACTTTTCACCCCAAGAAACAACCCAGGTTGTAAAAATAACAACTTCAGGCCATTCGGCATCTCCAGGAACCGCCAGAAAGTGGCAGTCTGGATTTGCAACCAATGGCCGAATGGCCTGTAGGAGGGCAGTTTCCTCCTCAGTAAACCCCTTGTCGGTGGCCGATGCGCTAAAGGCACGCAGGGCAAATTGCAGCAACTTCACTGACGCAGCAAACAATGGTCCACGTTCACCTGGAAAGATGGGTGTGAACTTTTCCTCCACACGGAGCCCACACCCTAAGCAAAGTCTTTCTGGGGCCATATTGGTAAAGACAGCAAGCTCTTCAGCACTTCGCGTGTCACCAAGGAACACCATATCGACAATGAAGATGTTCGCCTGGAAAGCACGTCCATGCAGCCCCATGTGCGCCTCGTGGAAGGCCAAATATTGGCAGTCTCTACGCCTGCGGAGGGCATCACTGCAGAAGGCCCATGCAATGTCGGGGGGAAGCCATGCAAACTCAGTTTCCGAAGGGACAACTCGTTTCCAAAGTTTGTTTTCCGTTTTCTTCCCTCGAGTCGTTGCAGACTCGTGTGCGATGAGGACAGCCTGAAACACCTCGTTCACATGGGGTCCCCTCTGGACTCTGTAATACACAAGCACTGCCATGCCTTTCCTCAAGCCTAAGCTGTTTATTCAATCGATGCACGGCTTGGCCTTGGAAATCATTGACATCCACCGGATAAACCATTCGTGGGTCCGAAAACAAGAGGAGCGGCAGGATGCCCCAGAAGATTCGCACATGGTGAATTTGATCATGCGAGGTAAAGAAGTACCCAATGGTAACCCTCGGCTCAAACGGGGACCCATTCACATGTGAGGTAGCGCGAATGTGGTGGCAAGTCCATAAGGTCCGAGTAGCATCCGCCCAGGGGGCACGGACAGGAGTGAGTTGCGGTAACACCAGGTCCAAGAAGTGACATAGCCTAGGTAAGGTGAGCCTCTGCAAGAATTGGCGGAACAGTGCAAATAACGCCTCTGGGCGATGTTTCAGGTTTCGCACACTAATCAGCTCAATGAGGTGATCCCGCAGTGCCTCCGCAGAGACAAAGGGGGTGTCCGTTTCCAGATGTGTTCTGCCCAATGTGAGGAGTTCGCTGTCCTTCGCCTCATCCACCGTAGACAGATGGAGCATCGTGGCCTCGATTAGCTTCTCCACCGCTGGTTCCAAGCGAAAGCTCAGCCACGAAAGCAGCCGCAAGGGAGTAGCATCTCTCTTAGCTGTACTAGCCGCCTCAGGGTTCCAAAAGAGGAACCTGGGTAGATCCCACCACCCTGCCGTGTGATCAAGGCTCAGCCAATGAGAATAATTGTGCTCCTTGGCGCCAAAATGCTCTTTATACGCTGGGCCCTCAGTGAACACATAGGTATACCGGATCTGGAGCTGATCCAGTTGATGTTGACCAGGCTTCCACACGCATAATTGATCTGCCTCATAGTGCAGCAGGTGAAGAGTGTGATCAGGTGGAGGAGTGACGATCAATTGAGGAGGACAGGCAATGGCCCCAAGTTTGCCATTCGTTACCACATTAGGGATCTTCCACAACAAATGTAGCATGCTCAAGCCAGCAAAGCTGCCAGCTGAGAATCCCCTGAGGTCAATACGCTGGTCAAACGCAAGTGTGTCAGGGGAACCCGTGTAACGTCCCATTCTGCCTCCCATCAAGAGGGTCCAAATCAAGGTCATTGAGTCGGTCCACAACACATGGGCCATTCTGCGATGAGACGGTGTGATGTGCGAGGCACCAAACATTTCCAAAGCAGTGGCCCGGCGGGCTGAAGCACCCGGGAGCTGAACTGCAGGCAGAACTTCCGACAAAAGTGCATCCCAACGCCTAGCACTGTCCAAACCAAAGTAATGTAGCACCAAGAATTCATGGGCAGCCTTACTCTTGCCCAAAGCGGTAATTTGCACTGTTTCCGTGCCTCCAAAGAGGTCAGGGACCTCAACCTTCTCTTCCATCAAAGCAAGCGAAGGTCCGTAGACAGACTGCCCTTCTTTATCCGATCGGATGGAAATGTCCCAGGGGACAGGGTATGTAAGGTCCCTACCCCCAAGTCCTGTTGCTTCCACATGTAGAGTCTCAGGGAGGTGCCGCTGGAGTTCCTCCCCGGGTAGCACAATCAGCCGGAGAGGATAGGCATTCGTGGGGATGGAAGGAGGGCAATCTTGTGTACTCGACCAAACTACCACTCCATGCTGGGATTCAGCTTCAACCACCACATTCTCCAATGTAGCCAGTATGATTTTAGCGTCTGCCATTTCCGCTTCAGTATGGATAATGGCAGCAATCTTGGTGTCACCATGCCACTTGACAGCCTCGATCCACTGGTCATGAGGGAACTTGTCCGGAAGGTGCCCTGTAGCCGAGAGAAAGTAGATTGCCAGGATGGCTTCTAGGGGATACTCGTAGGTGATGATTCTCAGCGCAAACTGGCTGATGACTTTTGGATACGGGCCATGCTCCGAGAGGTCTTCCAATGTGTGTAGGTGGACAGCTTGATAAAGATCAGCAGCCTCTTGGGCATTGAAGTTCGGCTTCAGGAAAGTAGGGGAGCTATGCCCATCAGGTCCTTTTTCAACCTCAATTCCAACCAGCCATTGGGACAGGGCAGAGCTCGAGACACTTGTTCGGTCCCACTGTTGCCAACACGATAGCATAAGTAGCTTCTCCCTTTCCGAAAGTATGGGTGGCAATACCCTGAAGTCAATGGTTGTACCTGCGACTGGCCGAAGTCCAACACTGGCCCACAAGGGCGGCTTATCCGCGGTGCCGAGCATAGCAGCAGCCATAGGAATCCACCCTTCAGCTGCAATCGAGGCAAGAGATCTTTCCATACCCACCTTGGCTCCCCCATAGGCATGCATAATAGCTGGTCTCTGATGGCCAACTGTGATTTCCGTGGCCTGAAACATACGATCTCCTGGGAGACTAAAGACTGGTGCAAGACCAGGCATCATCAGCAAGGAGGGGAGGGCGCCTTGTTCGAAGGCTGCTCGGGCCCACGCCACAATCCGAGGTGTACGGCATTGATAATTCTGAAGGAGGGCACCCGCATGCCCGTGTCTAGGCCAGGGGCCTTTGGGGACAGGAAAGAGGACCCTGGATGTCCATTCACCAATCAATGCCCATGCCAGGCAGAAGTCCAAGGAGTGTTGTAG
>OMLO01000853.1_pt1 | contig 21894 bp, 10 predicted proteins | sample 1674811 | NCBI WGS metagenome assembly OMLO01 (sample SAMN06265003, study PRJEB25207) | coral metagenome | isolation source: Coral host | place: Mexico:La Bocana,Puerto Morelos, Mexico | collected 2008-11-13 | reverse complement strand
TCTTGACTTCGACAAAATTGTTTTTTAATACACTAACCACAATTCGATAGTGGAATTGATCATGCCGATGGTGTTCAATCTATACCGTGAAGAATGAAGATGGCTACAGGTTGTTCGACAACAACATTTGGCATTATTTACTATTAATATAACTCAATAAAGAGAGGTCAAAGTAAAACAGCTGCAATTTGCTGTGAGCCACCTTAATATTTAAAAGTCGCACGCACCTAAAGTAAAACGTTAAGAAGATTCTCAGTAGAACACTGTTTGAAATTAATTTTAGTCTGCCACAAGCCAGTATTTAAACTTTTAGTCTGTTTCTCTATACTCTTCTTCTTCTATTTGTTAATATTTTCCTTGGCATTCATAGTTATGGACTCGTCGTGAAGTTAATTAATATGTGGAATACAATGCAAAGAAATAACACCGTAAACATGCAGACGGCCAGTGAAGGTTAAAATAACGTTTTTCAATTTAATTCAGTTCATATGATTATATTGTTATCTCAAACAGTCAGGACTGAAGCCATGTAAGAATTGTTTTCTATCTCTTTTTCTGTGACGTTCGAGTGTACTTGTCTTTCAAATAAGGAACGTAACGCTACAAATGCAAAACTTAAGCAACGGACATTGAAAAGAAGTCACCCCGACATTTGATATATCCTATCCTTGGTTTCAACACCCTTCAATTCCTTAACAAGAACATCTAAAAATATCCATTTTGGTTTTCATTGCATGGTTTCTACTTGATGTAAACGTACCTTTCAAGAGATTATGCCACTTCTCATCCGCAGTTTGAAGTCAAGGAGCGAGGCGGAGGCTAGCTTGTCGGAAAGTAAAATTGAAGATTCTGTGATGCCTATATAGCCCTCTGACAATGCATTCTCCATATGCATGTGAAAGCACGGTCAACAATACGATTCCTCCCATTCAATTTCCAGCGATGATTCTAACTTATAGCGCTTCGTACAACTGGTTGTAATTACACTTCCGTAATAAAGAGATGGCTGTTATTAAATCTCATGACACATGGGTTGTCGATAAACGTTTGTATTGTCCACACATCCACAAGTAATTTAAAATGAGAAGTACGTAAGTTAAAAGACGTATGGGGGAGATTTTTTTGCCCGCTAATTGAATTCGCTTGAAAGGCGAGCCTTGCCACCGGTGTTTTATCGTTTTTAAGTGCAAATTGATATCTCAAAAAAATTTTCCTTTCAAACTATAATTTCCATTGCTGGTAGAATGCATTTATTTTACAGTAGGAACCACCAAGAAATCTCACCATTTCCTGAAATTTACTCAGACTTCCATTTCAGAATTTATTTTGTTTAATAGCTTACAAAGATTGATTTGTCGGTGAAATTTCGAGACAAAGGTATGCTATGAATTTAAAACAGAATATCCTTAAAAAAAATAGACAATATTTAATCAATTTTTAAGTTTTCTCTCTATATTTGCTATTCACCAAGAACTGGTTGAGTTTGTAAATTAATTTGAGGGCTAGAAAAGATCTCTTTATTCAGCTGCAGATGTTTTTGCTTTTGTTGTAAGGCTCCATTTAACTTTTTGCCCAACTACGGTTTAAGTGGACAACTTTGAAATGCAGTCGTTGAAAGCTTTTATTATATGGTCATGTCACCAAATTGCTGTAAAATTTTATATAAAAGTCATATCAATATTCCTTTTTTTTATTTCTGAACTCTCCTTTTCTATTGAGTGATGAAATAATTAAATCTTCGTATTATTTTGTTCTATGCCAATTTTTTTTTTTCTGTAGGCTGATCGCAATCTTAGTTTTTTTTTCTCCTTAGTGAGCGATTTTCGTGTTTGTGGTTGACTGAAAACTTCTGACAAATAAAAAAGTCTATTTAATAAGTTTGCTCTTTAGCTATTTGCCATTTTGCCGATTCTTTTAAAAGCTGGATCCAGCACAAAATTGAGCAAATTGGCAACGAAGAAATGCCTGCATTGCTCTTAGCTTGAATCGTGGAAAACAATAGGAATAATGGCAACTGTGCTCATGTTTTGTATACGAATGGACGACTATAAAACCATTACCTTAATTTTAGAAATGTTTGAAATTATATTATTCCTTTCGTAGATATATTCAACCTGTCATTATTCTTGAGTTTTACTGCGTATCCATTCAGTCAACATTTTACTCGTATTATAAAAACAATACAATGAAGGTGTTTTTCAGACTTTGGTTGGCTGTTTGTTTGTTTTTCCGTGAAATGTAGCTTTTCGCTTTATGTCACAAGTCGCAAGGGCGTGGATAAAAACACAACCGCAAATGCTGATTTTTGAATTAAAAAATTCGACTTGAAGCTTTCTTGGATTATACTTCTTGGCATTAGAATGTATAGGCTCTTGAATGATTTTCCAAGGGGTGGCTTGGAATTGTGCCCTTTTGCGAATCCCCTCTTGAGAAGTGAAGGGTTTATTTAAGAAAACTTTTTATCAGTCAATGATGCGTGCAGTAGTGACGATTTGTACGACACAGCAGCTAGTTCGTCTCCATCATTCTTTATTTGATTTTTAGTGATTTATCGAAAATTTACGATCGATTTTGAAAGCTAACCCTCAACAATAGCAGGGAAAGTGCCCCACCACCTGAAAGAGCTTTTAAGCAGTTTATACAATCCACATTATTAGCAGTTTTACCTAAAACAAACTAAAGTCGTATTTAATTCAATTATCATTTTGTAAAAACAAGAGAAAACTTTAACTGTGCTGTATGCCAGCTCGACTCGAGTACTAAGACAATAAAGCCTTTTTTTCTTTCTTTCCCTGTCCAAAGTGGACCATGCTGCACATCTTGACAATCCTCTATAAAAAAAGGCATTTAATTCTTATTCTAAAATGAAGGTAGATGCGCAATTCTTTCATTATTTCACGTGTTGTAAAAAGTATGGCCATTTCTTCCAAGACTTTGTTATCTTTTAATTCTTTTGACATATTAATTTTTGTATCACATGCTTTCCATGTATCAATGTTATTTTTAGTGCTGCTCCCAGTGCTTTCTTTTCAATTCATTGTGGTGATTTGTCGGATTCAATACTATATTATGAACTTTACTTTAAACTCAGTCATTATTTCAAAATGTGCAATGCCGGGATGGTATTAGAATGAGGTCTTTGCTGGTTTTCTTTAGGCGTTTTGTCAAGCTGGTATGTTACAGGCTCAAATCATGACGGGAAGTCGTAGTCTGAACTCTAACAAACACAAGTAGTCTTTTGTTAGCTCTAGGCTTCAAAGATGATAGAAGTAATGAAAATAATATTTATAGATTTTGCAAACTGATTTAGATAAAGTGAACACCAATTACGTACAGAACAGCAGGTTTTGTGAATATAAAGTTAAGTGTTTTGCCAGACCATTGTTTTTCCCCAGTTTTTTTGTAGCTAATAAGGGAAGCCTCTTTGTAAAAAGATCGACCAAGAAAATGAAATATTAATTCAAATTTAAACTGTTTTAAGGTTACGTTTTTAGTTTTTAAGTTGATCTTTTGAACCACGCACAGATGCCGAGTAATAGGGGAAATATGAGTCCTTGTGAAATAATTTGAGTAGCTGAGGTCTTCGCGCGCTTTTACGGAACAATATTAAGAAGACGAGTAAAGAAATGAAAGTAAACGATTCATCTTAGGCTGTTTGGCGATAAGGAATACAGGGAAGAAGACTGAGTTACATCGGTCGCTTAAAAGCTTCTAGTTCCTTGGTAACTTGAGTTGCAGTTGTAAAGTAGACATTATTTGGAAACGTTTATTTGACAGAGTTTATGAAACCGCTGAGAGGTAGCAAAATTTAGTTGGTATCATTAGAATTCTATCATATCGACGTCCATCATCCGGGGAACGGGGAAATAACTGTAGAGATTCAAGAAATCGAGTCAGAGACTTTCCCCTTTCTCGTGGTATAAAAAGGCTTTTTGGGTCAATAAGTATGTTACTGATTTATTTAGAGGAAGTTAAGAGCAGGTGAATGTTGTCCTTCATTTATTCCAAGTTAAAGCACAACTTAAATTAAGCTAAGGAATGGTTTCTGAGGTGCTTTTGGTAGTATTGTGCATAAAGCGACTGCACAACCGCATTTATCGCCAAATCGGAGAGGGATTGGAGAGACGGTAAAACGATAAGCAATTATTGGACGAGGTTGAGCAAAATATCGTGATTTCATCGTGATTTCATCGTGATTTCATCAGTGGTGAGCAGCGAAACACTGACAAATCACGATATTCGGCGATAACTGACTTAGATAATTGCTTTATCTTTTGATTACCATGGTTGGTTTCATATTTAAATCACTCTGTGACAGCTCGAGAAGCAATCTGCCATTTTGCACACGAGCGTGGTTCAGTTACAATTACACTTGAACAGAATATTATTTGCAGCAAAACACATGCAAGCGGTATTACGCATGAGCAAAACATTTTTTGTGGGCAGTTCTTCGCAGGTCACGTGTTGGGGCATCGGATGATATAATTTGGTCCACCTCAGTGGCTGTCATTACTGACATTTGACATTTAGAGCATCACCTCTCTCTGTGTATAGACAAACAGAAAATGTATATATATATCTGTTATTTCATCTAACGACATCTTTTTTCGTTATTATGTTTATTAAAAGAATGAAATATCTATAATGTTATATACGTCGTGTGCACATGGAGTCAACATCGCTAATTTGTTTTCCTCTTGGTTAATACTCTTGGTTATTTACTTTCTGTAAGGAACATCATCTGCCTTTTTTTGACTAATGCGGAAAGACATCCATCTTTTCTGTTAAAAAAAAAGAAAAATTAAGTTTAGAAGAATTAGATTTCATGCGTCATGACGCCTTCACCCATGATACATACACTCGCAGTTACACTATTAGTTTGTGGGAAATGGTTAGGGAACCTAGCAGAGGTTTTTTTGTATGTTTTTGTTTGCTATTTTGGGGGTTGACCCTGCACAAAACCTGGCAAAATACAAAATTCATGAATAGTAAATGAGCATATAACAAAAGATGTTTATGGTCAAAGGCCTTTCAACATAAAACTTACCCTGTTTGTTTACTCTTTTGATGTTTACCGGCCTTACCAGCCTTATCCCTCTATCAACTATGGCGTAACCCACTGATTGACATTCAGGCAAACGGGCAATGTAACCGCGTCGTCTAGTTAGTTTAGGTAATCGTATGAATGTGAGTGCAATTAAGTATTTAACAGCGAGTGATATTTGAAGGTGTTCACAAAGAAAGACTATTCAAATCTCATGAGTAGTGTAAATCCTTAATTACTCGAGCTTTTAGACGACAGTTCGAGTCGTGCAAACTCCGATCGCTCAGTGGGTAATGTTAACCCTTCACCCCCTAAGGAAAACGGCAGTTTTTCCCAAATCACCAAATAAAGATTCTCTGCCTGTGTACAGTATACCATCTGGAAGCCACTGTACAGCTTATTTAAGAACTGACATCAGCAGCTATGAATGAGGTAGTCATTTTGAGAAAAGTTGCTTTAAACTGAGAAACGAAAAAACTTCCAATGTGTATCAACTCTCAAATATCATAAGTATACTCTGAACAATTAGCTTATTTGGCAGGTCTTAGAACATAGCTTGATTTGAAACAAGTTTTGCATTCCATGTGCATCCCAAGAAAGGATTTGAAAATTTGTAGTGGTGATCAATCATGTCTTAGATAGGAGGGGTTCACAATTTTATTCAATCAGCAGATCTTTGCTAGACAATTTTCATGTCAAAAAATCCTTAGAAATCTCTCAGAAAGTTATAACAATATGTATCAAATGGCACTCTTAGGGAGTAAAGGGTCAAGACAATCAGGCGCCTAGCTGACAATCTCTATCGACTTGGAAAGGTGGCTCAGGATATATTTCCAGACATAAATAAAATCCACTGGATGATTGAAAACAAACAACAACAACAAAACAAAAACAATGATAAATAGAAGATTTCTTTATACCCCGTTTTGTTTCCTGCAACCGAACCAGGACATTCCACAGATCCGTTTGAGTTGTTGGTGTTGCTCGACTGGTAAATCTCTAAGCTCTTGCGCAGACGTTTCATCGTCGCCCACAGGAAGAACCGGAGACGCTTTAACAGCATTCGATAGCAGCAGTAGGGTGGTTATTGTCAGTAGTAACGTGGTTAGACCTTGCATTGTGTAGATCTGTTTTCTTGATTTGTTATTGTAGTTTCAGTCACTGCGAGGAATCCAATTGAATAAGTTAAACTGAGTTTTTTTTTTATCTCTGTATTATGATTCTCTGAATTCTGATTCTCTGATCTGATTCTCGCGCCAAGCTGGTTTGGGTTATAATTAAGAGATGCTCTTTGGTTAGTAAAAGAGTCATCACCCACTCAAGACTGTCCCTTTAGCAAAGTCCTCTGAAACATACTGTAGTTTGTTTACCATTTCCTCGGACTGAAAACCGATTGGTCGACAGTTTTAATAAATGGGACGGGTCAAATCGCGAATGGAAATCTCTACAGAGGTGCACTCGTTCCATTTCCACTTCCACGCACATTTTCCATTCGTAAATTCCGTTTGGGAATTTTGTTTTACTTTTCAAGAAAGCCTGTTTTCCCGAGAAATTTTTAGTTAGGGGAGACAAAATTAACCTTCCATTTGCATTCCATTCGAAATTTCCGGATTATTTTGGTAAATGGTAATCAACCACACTCTGCTGAATTTCGGTTTCAACCTGATTTCAAGTTAAAGAATTTAGTCTTTCTGTCCAAAGTTTTCAAATGAACAATGTTAGCTCTGTGTATACCACGTTAATTTGGAGAGTCTCCCCTGTTGATTTGCTGTTCTGTCTTGACCCGACAATGTGGAATGATTATCATTTGATGAAACAAAATTATACAATCATGTAAAAGGCAGCTTACACAAATGAAATTTACTTTATTTGTCAAAAAAAAGAAACCGAATTGAATTATGACGAATTTGGTCCGTTAAAAAAGTGTAAGTTAAAAAGTTCGATATCACTGTTGCAAACTAATTCAATCGGTGGCTTATGAAAAGCACAATTTTTTTCCAAAACTTTTTTCTGTATAATTCTGCCCAATTGACCTATATCAAAATGTCAAAATGTCAAAATGTCGACCGATAAAGGATCTTATGCATTTTTGGTTAACCACTCCACTGATTGTGCTCCTCAGTTACTCTGCATTAATGAAGTAGACTTTCCGTCTCATAAAGCTGAGGCAAACTAACACCTAATGGTATGTTTAACTTTCTTCGGCTGGTAATTGATTTGCATTGAAAATAACCCACTAAGTCTATACAAAAAGATCATTTCGTTAGCCGTGTTTGTTCAGATCCTGCTGAAATTTGGACATACCATGAGATATTAATAATATCTGTTGGTTTATAGTATTGTTAAAGCTTTTCAAGCTTTGAATTATGTATACTGATGAACGGAACAAATGGACAAGGAAACAATCTGGGGCAAGTCTGGTATGTTGTTGCTTAAGCATTAAGTTATCTATTAGAAACCAATTTAGACTTTCTAAAATCGTTTCCAATAATTCTGCCCTTGACTGTTGCCTGTTGCCAATGATTCTTCCCTGAGATAAAAGTTCGCTCGAGGGAGATTAAAGCAAAGGTCGACTTGTGGCAAGTCTAAAATCGATTTTATCGTGCTATCGTGTTTAAATATAATGTGACCCCGGCTTTGTTCATGTCCCGTAAGAGAAATGCCGCATGGCTGTAGCATATGAAAATCAGACTTTTTGGATAAATGTATGAGTAGCCATTTTTCCTTCGAAATTTTGATCGAAGGTTCACATTTGGCAACGAGGAGACAACTAAAACGTTATTCAGCAGAAACTGCTTTCATCGTTTCTAACATGACATACTTAGTTCCTAAATAAGATTGTATTAACCAATCAATTACAAGCTGGACTTGTTGCGTCATTCGGAACAATTACTGGCTTTCTTCTTCCCTTAATTCTCTTTACCAACAATGGCAAGCTCGATGTTAAAATGATCCGGCGGTGTGTTATGAAATAAATCTATCTCCTTTTCGTCCTTGAAGTACATCGAATAGCAATGCTGTTAATTTCAAGAATGCCGGACTAACAACGAGGTCATGATGTCATATGCCCTATGATATCGTATGCGTTACGGCTTGTGAGTGGGAGCTCGAAGCCCGAAGGTGGTTCACGAATTTTTCACTGGATCGACATTTTTTGGAGCTTCCTTTGTCTTCCTTTCGTTTATTTTCATTTAATCCTAAGACAATATCCTTTACCTTAAGCCGAAGATGTCACGTAATCGGAAAACTAAAAGAAAAGCCCATTTTTCTTTTAGTTAAAGAATTTTCTGCCATTAAAAATTGAATAACCAAATCTTCTACAGCAATGTAAAAGAAATCCCTACATAATCGCAACACCGCGTGTTAAAATCTGCACGAAGAAGATGCTATTTATACGAGTGCATGCGGGCTTAATAAAAATGTCAATAGATATAATTCACTTCAAATATATTATTAACTCCATTATTTTCCCAAACAATGTTGTAGCTATCAAAGATGCCCTCTCGCTTAGCGTTCAGTTATTGTTCGCATATATTCCCAAATGTAATTTGTTTAAATGTTAGCGTGTAACTGGTAGAACATAATGAACAGAATGCAACGTGTTTTTTAGTTTGTAAACGAAGCAGCTACTTGTTCCCACTACTAATACCATTTTAAAGCGATCCTAGTTTTAATGCCTGGTTGTGAACCTACCTTCAAGAGAACCGCTTCTTTGGGTGAAGAAAATGACACCTACTAGTCGTCACTCGTGGCTTGGTCTTCTAAGATTTGCACAGCCGTCTGTCGATCGAGTCTTCATATATAAAAGTGCCCGCCACAATGAGATGCCTCCCATTCAATTTCCGCTGATAACTTTAATTCACTGTACTTGAAATAACCTTTGTTCATGCATTTCCTTCAGGCGTCGTCGTGTTTAAATTTCTTGACACATATGCCCTCGTTAACGTTAGCATTGTTCAAAGTGGCAATTAAATACAAGGCGATAGTAAGCCAGAAGGCTGTTGAAATATTATTGCTTGTTGCTTAATGGGCTTCGTTGAAATACAAACCGTGCAACTGACATTTTCTCATTTTAAGCCCAAATTAATGCTTTCAGAAAATGAACCAACCTGTCATAGTTCTTTTCCTAAACCTTCAGTTAGTCTTGGACATTTTTGCTTTTTAATACCATGTATAGACAACCGTATATCTGTATATGTTATACAAACTATATATATAAAAAAACATTTTTCACACCTGTGTTTTACTTCTCAGTTAACAATAAAGTGTAATGTAAAAGTTCAAATTAATAATTTTATTTTGTCGCATTCAGTTTCCAAGTCGTGAGTCTTATTCCTTGTCTTAAGATGTAATTACGATAGTGCGTAGTTTTTTTTCGAACGAAAGTTTCAAAGGTTGACCATTAATTCTAGGTTTTCACGCCGCTTATTTGCTAAGAGTTTCGCGTCTTTTCAGTGACGTGTTGAAATATAGCTGTATGCTATTCAGCACGATTTATATTTAAATTACGTTCAACAACAGCTTGAGTAAACAAGGAAAGAATGCCTACGCAGATAGCTTTCATTGTAAGAATCCATCACCAAATTGTCTGCTAGCCCTACAGTTCCGGCGTCTTTCTCACGAACAAGAAAATGGCTTTTAGCAATTGAAAAGGAGCGTCCCAAATTAATAGGAAATATTAAGACCTGTAACTTAATTTGGCTGTGTTTCTTTCATTTTTGACTTTCCCCACGTGATAGAACACGCGAAAACGTTTACTCTTTTTATATTCCTGCTTCGAATTAACGTTTTGTTAGAGTTAATCTTCTCCGTGATCACAGACTTCTTTTCAACAAGAAAGCTCTCAAGAGAAACTATGAGCTAAATCAGTAAAAATTAAGTAGCAAACCTTTTGATTTCCATATTCAAAGCGGTAAAACTGTTGTGTGTTGCGTATTCTCGTTCGTCTGTTTTGTTAAGGTTAGGCCTGTAAATGCGTTGGTACATTAACTGCATATGTGTTGATAACTTCGGAGCTAACTATTATTTCGATTTTCGTCTGCCTTATAGAAAATACATTCAGTTTTCCAAAAGATTATTTCCTCCACTTTTGTAAAAAGAATATTTTAAGGCCAATATTCCGAAAACCGTGCCTTTTACGATAACATATACTTGATAAAATCAGATATATGCAGTAATTCTTTGTTTACCCATAGATCAACGATACCAGCGGCTTCTTCGCCTTAGCGGAAAACCTTTCAATTGCACTTTGCATTTGATATTATTTATATTACCTAGATATTGTCGAGTTGTTCTCACGAGAAATGCTTTTAAATTCACATGATCTTAATTAATAACTTTTTTCTGGATAAAATATACTTCCCCGACTGCTGACTACTATCTCATACCAAACACCCTAGGGATCTTTTTTCTCTAGCACTCAGAAATTAATAACGTTTTGAATTGGCTCCAATTAGAATGCAACTAAACGGAAATTTAGCGAAAACCACCTACGAGCAAAAAAAGTGCGTTTAAATTTCTTTCCACGTTGTTCTGCTTATAGAGAAAAGAAAACAAAGCCTTCTAGGAAAACGGCTTAGCTGTTTCTAGAAATATTTCAAGAATTTTTTATTAGCCTGCTTTTTAGTGCCTTTTTGCCTTGTGACTTTATTTTCTTTGTTTAAATTTTAATCAATGTAATTTTCAATTTTCAATCTTAAAAGGAAGATGCAGAGTATAGATACATAGTTTAATGAAACTTTAATAACACAACTCTAGAGCTAAATTAAATAAAACTTTACGAATGAATTCAAATAACGAAAGTTTTGCTAAAATGTAATCACCAAATAATAAATTGCCGCAGAAAAAATCTAGTCTTTAGTTTGTTCGTTTTTTTTTCAAACTACATTTGTTTGGTTCTGATAAAAATCTGCAGAATTTGTGACCAGCATCATTGGTGACGTTCAGAAGCTACGGCTTAGTAACGTTAAATGAATTCGGTGAAACGTACGTAAATGTAAATTAAGTAGATTCGGTTAAACGCAAAAATCGTATTGCAATCAAGCCCGTTGGACTTTCTGTAAAGGTTGGATTATTATCAGCCTGTCTGCTGTGAAATTTACTACAATGAAGGGTGACTTGACCGATTAAGGGGCTCCTCCCACCCGCGTTCACTTGTATGTCCGAGAAAACGTGCTTCTCACTAGAAGCTATCGAACCACACTCGATTATAGAAATGTCGCACTAATATTTCTTTTCTTCGATAATGTCTCTTTGATAGACTAGCTTTCGTGACTGTCATAAACCTTTTCGTTTTCCGAGGGAGTAAGAAACGTTGTGGGAGTCTCCTATTTGAACAAGCTATTAAAATATGCGCTTAAAAATACGACCACCCGATTTGATTACAATCGGTTAATTTTAACAACTGGGTGTTTCTGAAGTACGGCAGAGAATAGTTTATAAGAGGTTTGATGTTATACAGTTGATAAACCCCATTCTATCCATTCGATATTTCAGCCAAAGATCAAGCACACGTCTAGTTAAATCGAAATTCCGGTAACTTGACAATATATTGCGCCAAAATACAGTTCATCGTTCATGTTTGTTTTGTTTTTTTTTTTTGTTTTAATTCGTGTCTGAACGTTGTTTTCATCCTATGGTTCAAGAATTCTCTTGGCAAGTTTCGAGCAAGAAAGCGAGCCGGTAAAATAAAAGTGAAATGCAACGCTGGGACAGTGTTTTCTTTTACAGGTGATATTGAAACAGTTACCTTTGTTTTGACCAGGCCAAGATGGCAGTTTGACTATCTTTGACCAGAGTTAATATTAACTCTGCTTTGACTCGCATCTTTAGACAAGACAAAGCTATAAAATTACACCGGCGCACTCGTCACGATATTTAATATCAAATGTCACATTTGACTGCTCCTTTATTTTACAATTGATAAATGTCAATGGTCTGTTATCTTTGAACAAGCTTTTTGCCACCAGCGATAAAGCAAACGCTGTATTGTTACCTCTGACCTGATTCAAAGGTGTCAAATTTAGTATGCAACGCAAGAGATATTCGTGATTGGTTGCTAAGCAACACGGATCAAAGAGTAGGCCTTCCTTTGCATCCGAGTCATTCAATTTAGTCGGTGACAATGGCAAGATATCACACCAGTTCAGCGATTTAGGCCTTTCGGGATAGTTTTTAGGACGTTAAAAGGTTTCCGAGATTGAAAAAATAAGATAGTTAGAAAATTTAGGGATATTTAGAAATTTTTTTGGGCTTAGCCTGTGCTTTCCTCGCTGTTTTCTCAGCTCTATGCTAGAAATAATCCAGTCCAGCGCCGACTCTTTGTATTCTATACCATTAAAAGCACCAATAAATAAAGGCACCAACTTTCCAAAATGGCGGATGATGGTAACGTGGAAGCACCAGCATCCTCCTCCCAACTCCCTCTACTGCAAGAAAATTTTGAAAACATTGGCCTAAGTGATTCAGAATCAGTTCATTTTAAAACAAAAAGAAGAGATCTTTTGAGGGTTTTTCGAGATATTTAAAACATGTTTTGGTGATATTCAGAATATTTGTGAATATTACGTGATATTTGTGGAAAAGCAAATCACTGAGAAAGAAGAAGCTGCGTCGAAATGTTTTCTCCCTGCATATTCGATTCCACGTTCTTATGGCGTTTCTCTTGAATCGAAAAGCTGACGTAATAACTGCTAGGGTGCTGGGAAGTGTTCTCGTGTTTTGATTGGTTTTAAAAATAGGAGATCATTCATGTATTTTAGGACGACGTGGATAAATCAACGATTTTTATCGCGACTCAATTAAGGCAAAGGACACAGATAAATTACTTTGATAGTGTTCCTTTTATTTTGTTATCTCTTTGAAAAATACTTCGCGAAGGTAAGATAATTCAATTTACCGAAGCTGACCGCCATTTTCAACTTGGAGAATTCATGTTTGGGAGAAAGGTGACAGCTAGTGTTGAATTAGTTTACTACAAATTTATCTGTGAAATGAATACGTTTCCAATAACAAAAGGTTGTACTGAAATCGAACGACGCTCTTTTGAAATACATGTACTGCTTGCATTCTTTGACTTACTTACGTTTTTTTATTTCCTGACTAAGTGATCAAAAGTCTTTTTCAAAAGTCTTGAACCATGCAGACGTACGTCGGTGATTTCAACATGAAGTGAACTTTGTCAAAATGGCCATTCTCCTTTTGGTCAAAAAAGCCATAGCGTCTAAAAAATGAACCCCTCCCCATTCAAACGTTGAGTTGATTCTAAGCGGGGAACATGTGAAAATTTTGGCGGCACATAAATCTAACAGCAGAATGTCATTAATTTTATTAACAGGGCTATTTTAGGACTATTCATTTATGATCAAATGAAAATATTGCAGTATACTTCTCTCTTTTTGTAACACTTGGCATCAGTAAAAACCAACGACATCGGAAATATGTTAGGCCTGCTTTTCATGAGTAGCATCTAGTTTTCCAATACATGCTTTGGGTAAACTTTCTTTTAATTTCCTGCTTCAGCGAAGAGCATATATTGAAAGAAAACGAGCACGCTGGCAACCGAATTTAATTTGCTCTCCCGTTGGTCTGTGATGAGCTCTGGTTGTCGCCTATGAAAGTAATGTAATTAGTTCACTGCTTGCAGAAAGGAAGACATTTCATTTCGGCTTTCCCCCAATGTCCGCCTCTTTCATATAATAATTGTGGGTGACAGTGTTTGCGCCAGTGAATAAGCTTTAATATTGGCATTTGCTTGATAGATTAAGTTTTTGATAGAGCAGTTTCTGTCATATTACTTTTCCTCCTGTGGGCGACCTAAATTTATCTCAAACTGGAAATAAATGATTTTGCGCTTTATTTGACAAATAAAGAAGCCTAAGCCGTGTATTACACTGTGATAAAACACAACGGGCACTTGAGAACACGAGGGAAATCTAGAAATCACGAGCCACAGGCGAGTGTTTTCTACATTTCTACATTTATACACGATACACGGCTTAGGCTTCTTCATTTGCTTTATGATATATAGATAATGTAGCGAAAAATAATAAAACACGCTTTCTCTAAGTTTTATATTCTGATAAAACATAGGTTTTTGACCAATCAGAGCGATTACCATTACTGTTTAGCAGTTCTCGTCGGATAGACAAAATATTACTGTCAAACCAGTCTTATTAAAAACTGGTTTTCCTCCGAGAGGAGAATTTCTTTGTTATCAAATAGGACCACATCTTGCATTCCGTCGTAGCTATAGAGATTTTAAGTAACACATGCAAGTTTGGGCGCATGTCTCACAGACTTCATCATTCAAAAGAGAATTGTTGAACTTTCAAACTCCGGGACCCCCTGGGTGTTAGGTTAGGTCATGACAGTGAAATGTAAATTGCTTTGTGGTCAGATGCTATTGAGGAATAATGTCGTTTTTCTTTTCTAGATGTTTAGCAACCCCAAAAAATCAATTAATCTTGATTTCATTTTTACAGTTTTTGATTTCTAGGAGTATTTGAGTAACTTTTGTTGTTGTACTCTTTGAATATCTATGAGGCCAAAAATATCCGTAGCAGTCAAGACCAGTCTGTTGGCAGCGAGCCGCCGTGCTTTTCTGCTCGTGTTTTGCTTGATCCTGCGGGAAGTTCACCACGGTTCCAGTCGCTCAAACTAGCAAGCTCTGTATGGTAGTTTCGTTTGCTAATTGCAATGATTCGTCCATTTTAAGTGTTGAAAAAGGTGTATTTTTGGAAAGAAACAACCTGATCGGCGATAAACGTTGCACTGACTGCTTGCTATCTCATGGACTCTCTCAGCTTGGTAAGGTGGTAACGAGGTGGAATTTAAACTTTTGATCCTGGGCCTGTTTGCAACAAGTTCGCATGACATAAACCCGGTATCAACTCAAAAAGACAGGATACCACAAAGAGCTTTAAACTTAAGCCCGCCATATGGTCGTGATACTGTCAGCGGATACTTTCTTTTGACAGGTTTCAATTGACCATAACATGGATGCCAATATCAAGGAAGAGCGCTATAAACTAAGGCTGCATGTCTCTGTCAATATCTTGGGTTCAGTATGGCCGCCGTGTTGGGTAATTCCGTCGCCTTCGTACGTCCTCGCGTACGCGCTCACGAGGAATACCACTAGCCAGGATAACCATGAGAAAATCGATTCATGGGTTTTCTTTCCTTTTCTGGGTATGGGTATGGGCTCCTTCCTTGCGGCCCTTTTGGCCACCGGAGCTGCGCTATTCAACAATATTTGAATCCCACAAATAGGGTACCCAACAGGAGACGTTTTCCTCCATGATATGCATTTATTGACACAATTCAAGTGTTACAGGATTACTCATAATAAAATTACTTACAATATGTGGCCTTAACCAGATTACACTCAAGGACGTGTTTCATGCTTTTCAATCTCTTTTCATATATATTCTCTTATACTAAGAGATCGTAGATTAATTGTAGACAGTTCTTCAATTTTCTTCATTACAGCAATCATAGTATTCTTTTATGCCGGTAGCATTATGTCGTAGCTTCACCCTTTTTTTTAAATTCAGCCACTACATCAAAAATCATCAGGCACCAAAGTAAAACTCAGTAATGGTGAAATGAAATACATAGAATCATAATCTCGTGCAAGAGACGCTTCGCTTTAGAGTTGTCAATAAATTTTAAAACACATCTGAAATTACTGTACTGCATCTAAAGAATTAATCATCATTGAGCACGTGTTCGTTTAATATGCTGTCCAGATCATCGGAACCAAGGGAGTTGAACAGTATTGAATGATGGGATATTCCATTCTGTGAAATAGATGAAAGAATTCAAACAATGTCTAAGCAAAAAGACTATTACAAAACAATACTTGAAGTGGCTAACTTTCCTAGTGTGCCATTGGATATGGCCAGGGTATTGGTTTTAGCTTTGACAACGATACTTTAATTTGTTAGGCCTAGTCCACACTAGCGGCATCGTGACGACATACATGTAGGAAGGACGTTAAGTTTGCAGTGTGAACACATTGACATGATGACACGATAGCAACTTAACAGCATGAGCATAACGACAAAAGAAAGAAAAAACAACTGGAATAATGTCGATATTCACTTTGCTCCACAAGCTATTATGTCATTATATGGTTTGCTTATGTCGTTCATGTCGTTATTTTAAACAACATCTTACTGCTTATATTTTGTAAATTTAATCAAAAAAACTGTACTTTTTTATTTTCTCTCTTCTCTAGACTTACTCACAAAGATTCTTGTCAACGACCAAAGTATCTGTTTTATTTCTCTAACATGGAACGTTAATGTCACCTGACGTAAAAGCAGCATAATTTCTGACTGGTGATCATATTCGATTTTGAAATTTTTGGACATTTTCAAGCCACTTTGGGTGACATTTTTACGAGCGACGTCAAAAATGTCTGATACGACGTCTCTAAAGTAGAGGTTCGGATACTCAAGAAATCAGGTACTTTTCGTAAGCATTTAGTGAATACTTCTAGTGAGAAGCCGAAAAAATAACCCAGGCTAAATAGTATCTATAAAAAATACAAATATAAAATACTGATAATAATAAAAAAAAATAAACAAATAAATATACTTAACTGTAATGAAAAATAGATGAATAAATAAAACATAAATAGTAACTGTACAGCTCAGTAAAAGAAGCTGCTTTCTGTCACTGAGGTTTGTAGCTCCGAAAATTTATTCAACCCGGCAAAATCTGCAAGGCACGACAAAGGCTTTTCCAAATTCAGTCTTCACGCCTGATAAATGCTGTTATCGTTAGATGCATTTTTCCCTTCATTTTCATTGGCCGCGAGAACCCACCGCGTGACCTGCAAATAACTGCCTACAAATAATGGTCTGCTCATGCGTAGTACAGTCTAAATGTGTTTTGCTGCAAATAATATTCTGCTCATGCGTAATTTAAACCATGCTCTTGTGTGAAAAATGGTAAATCGCTTCCCTGCGCTGTCAGAGAGCGATTAAAATGCAAAAAACAAACTTTGTGATCCAATGATAAAACAATTATTGAACTCGATTTTCGCAAAATTCGTATTTGTTGAGGTCTCGATCGAAGCTCACAGATCAATTATTTGCCTCAGCCTTCGGTTTTGGGAAATGATTGATCTGCTCACCCATGACAAATCACAATATTTCGATCCTCCTCTTCCAATAATTTTGAAATATTCTCTCGATTTGTGCATTTAGTAGGGTATCAGTGTTATATGGAACTGAAATGTTAATCTCGCTCACCCTTTTTCCATGACTACGCCTACTGCGCCTTCGCCCGCAAAACCAAGTGAACCCACAGGGTTTTCTTTTTTTCCCTCGCTTTTCAATCTCATCCTTAAGGTCTCGTATCTCTTTGTCCAGTAGTTGAGAAAGGTCTGAAGCGTGGGTGTGGCGTGAGGCGTGTAGAAGAAGTGCAATGCTCAGCGCTGTCAGGAGAAGAAGTGACTTTTTCATTGTTTCAGTCTTCCTAACACACTTGATGTGTATCAACGTTTGCTCCTGTAATACTGTGAAATGAATACAGTTTATAACAAGTTAACCAATTTTACTGGAAGACAAGTTTGGGACAAAAATGTTTATATTCTTATCACCAGGTGAGGAGTGAATTGCTCTTAGATTCTATTCTTGAATGATTTAATGCATTCCAGCACACCCACCTATGCCCTTTTGCAAGCCTGTTTTGTTTATAATTTTCTGATACGTTTATCTCCCTAGTAACTCCTGAGGGTTGTCTGATAAACCCGATTCCCAACGAGTCGTTAAAAGGGCGACCATCCATGTAGATCACGACGACCCATCACCGGAGGCCATGTCATTTCATCCAGACATTACAGACTGCGAGCAGTCTCTCTTTCGCTCGAAAATCCGTGCGGAAGAACGCAAAGAAGAACTAGCGGTGGGTCGTGAGCCTGCGAGCTTGATATGTCACGAACGTTGTGATCACGCTCACTTACTCACTTGTTTTGCGCAGTCACGCTCACACGCTCATTTGTTTTGCATCCTTCTCTATGGATATTCGAGCAAGAGAGAGACTGCTCGCAATCTATACTATACCCAAAACAATAAAATGGCGGTAATTTGTTAGTGGAACACACCAATCCTGTGGGCTTTGAACTTTTTTCTTATGTAATATATCACATTTCTTTGTTGCAATAATTTGGATAGCTGATTTCCACGAGACTGAAAACGATTTACGCGGTCATTTTTCTGTAATTTTGACTGGTCAACTATGGAAAACAAACACCCAAAAAGTCAGACAAGTTAAATATTCATCAGTAATTTTGTCGGCCTGGCGCAGCATAATTGTTTCTCCACACACTGAAAACAGTATTCTTACTACTTGAAGACATCATACATTAGTAACAACTGGGCCAACATACGTGCGAAGCGTGGTGAAAATAGTCGTAAGTTTGTTGTTGATTGTTTGAATAAAGAAGAGAATTAGCACTTAACTTCACAGAACTTAGATAAATATACTCCAGGTGTCCTTAAAACAACGACGGGCCTTTACGAGGCCATTTTTCCTCGCGTGCAGTAAGGGTAGAATTAACAAAATTGCCCAAAATTACGCCACATTTACTTTTGATGATGTTATGATGAATAACCATGAAAAGTGCCAGCTATTTGCAGCTCAATTACAGCAACGGGCTACGTCGTTCTGAATGTGAGTGGTTTCGTTTAAATAATTTAACATGTTTTTATCACGGATATCATCTTTTTCGAAGATGATAAACAAAATATGGCTATTTTCGAATTCACAAAATTGATGCCCTTTCCCTCACTGATAAAATACTGTAGATTATCAACCAATTCTGCTCAAGCAGAATTACAAAAGACACATATTTTTACCCTCGCAAACGGTCTTTTAAGACAGGCTTCCTGAGGTTCACTTGTTCCCCTTGACTGCAGAAGCCACAAAACCTTTTGAAAGTCAGTATCTGAGAAAAATATGACTAGACTTCCACAACACTCCCACATATTTTTTGGGCTCGCCATGTATAACTAGTGAAGAATACCTGACATTAACTGTCGATACTGCCTAAGTTAAGCTTTTACGGTTAGCATTTGAAAAGTAGCCTCGTTTGGTGATGCTCAGAAGACGGTGTAGCCGTTCATAAGATTTGAACTTGATTGATGAGAGAATATCTAAATTAGAAGTGTATTCCATGAACTTTACAATTGTGTTTAACTTGGCCAACTTTGCGCTATTAATAGTCCTTAGTTTGTCTGAATCATGCCTTTCTGGATGTTTGGAGTATATGGAGAGATCTATTATGGGCTAGGCCATGGTAATAATGTTAACTTACATATGCAATGACAAAGTTTAAGATGAAGGGATTATATCAAACAAGCAGAACTTAATAATTTCATAAGGCCTTCGTCTGGTAAATCGCTAAACCGAGAACAAAGGTTAAAATAAATCATTATAGCTTAGTTATAACTAGTCTCACATCTATAGATAAATAAACATTTTTTTGTAGAAAATGATTGTCGCCAAATAATTTGCAAATGGCAAAGCCCATGGTGACAGCATTAATGTAAAGCATGCTTGCTCAAAAATGGATTTCCTAAAATATTTTATGTCATTAAACTTAGTAAACTTATTAGATTTCTTAAAACGTTGATTTTTCTCTTAACTTAAATGTATTTTCTAGAGACTTCTTGTCCTTTCCTTTATTGAAATTGTTTGTGCTTAAATAATGAATTGGGATGGCAGAGATGTATCTCAGGATACTGAAAGACTACGAAGCGAAATTCTACGAATCTAAGCACCTATCGATATTTTTATGTACTCACCACCAAAGCTAGACGACAGAACACCTCTATTCAGAACTGATTTCTCGACACCAACACTGTGTATCCAAAGTCCCAAACTGACTCAAGATTCTCCGGCCTTTCTCCGATATCTTGTCACTGAGTGGCTGCCCTGATAACTAAAACGCCCGCGTATGTGGGGAGAACGTTAAGTGATGGAAGATTAATAAACATCTTGATGAAAAACGTTGTAGAAGAGCTTCTTCCCCTGCAGTAAGGCTTCAAAATTTTCCAATTTCTCATTCGTAAAGTTCTGTTACTTTACCCATAGGAAAACCTGGCACAAAAATGGTTGGTACCTTTCGTTAAATCCAAGTCTTTATTTATCAGCGAGATCTTTCCTGCGATTAAATTCCATCTGGCGATGACACAGCTTTGAAAAGTCCACTCGTAAACATTGTATGGATTATTAGATATATGCTGAATTTACCCAGACTAAATTCCGCAACAGAGAAGACAACTATCTTTAAGTTGGGTTTAAACTCGTTTATTTGAAGCATTACTTTCAGTTTAAATATAATTTGCTAACAGCCCATGTATAAAATTTCGAGGATGGAACGATTTTAAAAAGTCGTAAAATAATGATATGAATTCGCATTGATGATTGAGTCAGATTGCAGAAATGCTATTAAAGGCTAGCTAAACTCAAAATTTCGCAACAAATTAACTACAGAACATCAAAGCGGTTCTTTTAGTTAATTTCTCTTTCAATTTTTCAAGATTCAAAGCCTGAATCTTTTTGCAATTGTTTTTGTTGTTTTGCTCACTACAAAGTTAAGTTTAAAGCATGACGTCAAACAGTAGAAAAGTAAACCACAAACTATTTTGTTTGTCCTGTGGTGCGTCACGTTTTCGTTGTTATCTCCGTTACCGAGTTTAAAGATTGCATTTAACACTTTTATCTTTTTATGCTTTGGTCAGAGAGCGAAACTAGAAATTAAAGAGAACGGACTGTTCGATCACGATTTTACGCGTATGAAAAAAAAAAAACAATCTAGGACTGGGTTATGTTTTATTCAGACTGATATTTAGAAAACCAGCTTTCCCTAGTAAAATTCTAAATTTCTCTGTTAAGAGGGCTTAAATATTAAATATCACAAATTCCAATCCTTGATAACATGATTTATGCATTACCTGAGCTTTCGTTCGAGCTTGAGGTACATATACATATGATGATCTGGATCTCCCACACCCCCGAGCCCACAACATCAAATTTCCAATCCGCCGAGGAAAACTTTGCGATTAAGGAGAGACATTCCCATTTGACAGTTACTACTTCAACAGATAATAATGGCAAATACGTTTTAAAAATTAAGTTTAAGATAGTCATCAACGCATTCATCGGTTTGGGGCTTTAGAAAGTATATGCAAGATGTACACGGCTTCAGCCAAACAAGGACTCATTTTCACAGCTTTTGAGAAAAACATTTTTAAAGAGGCTACAATAAATTCAAAGTCCTCAAAAAAAACCCAGTTGTCTGCAATGTAATTTAATAATAATGATAGTGGTAACCAATATTAATGGCAGTTTGCGGCTCCTGGTCAAACACAAATGCAAATAAAGTAACATGCCATATTGTGGTCTCGTCATTCGTTTGCAAAAAAAAGTCGAGATGATATCGAAAACAAATCTTGAATGGCGAAGGTTCGGTAAAAATTGAACACCAGAAAAAGTAATTTCACTTAAAAGCAATACACGGGGCACTTTATACTAGATAAAAACCTGATATACGATGGGTAACAGCATATACATGACAGCGAATATAGGCATGTCCGAGGATTGGCTACTGGGCAGAAAAGTGGCATTCTGATTGGTAGAATAGTGCCAAGTTACTTTTAGAAAATCGTAGTTTTAACTTCAAACATTTCAATTCTCTGCTTTATTTAGTTTTTTTTTCTTTTTTTTTTACAGTTATCTCCGGTCACTATATTTTAGTACATGTAAAGCCTCCGGTCTGAAACTCAATGAGAAGAAAACGGAAGCCCTTTGGATCGGTTCTAGTATTGGAAACGACA
>OMLO01000852.1_pt1 | contig 21903 bp, 12 predicted proteins | sample 1674811 | NCBI WGS metagenome assembly OMLO01 (sample SAMN06265003, study PRJEB25207) | coral metagenome | isolation source: Coral host | place: Mexico:La Bocana,Puerto Morelos, Mexico | collected 2008-11-13 | reverse complement strand
GACAAAATCTCTTAGTGACATTCTTTATTAGATTTGTATTGATTTGTCAAAAAAGAATTATATTAAATTTCTGTGCTTCTAAAAGAGTCAATGTGGATCAATGGGAAGTCTTCATACAATTATTAACAACATGTTTTTATTCATGTACTTGGTGCCACAGTACTGAGAGTTATGATTCCACTGTAACTTAAGGTGTTTACGTTTTTAAGTTTTAATTTTTTAAATTATTGTTAATATATTGTGTCCCCAATTAGCGCCGTTGGCCCTAGAACAACCACACGCTTTTAAATAAAGGGTATGTATGTACAAATATACCAAGGACTGTCCAAAACGTGCCCTAAAAATCTGAGGAAAAATTTATTTAATCTTTAGATCTACTATAATTGTTTTGCAGCCTCACTGTTGCCAACCCACAATAAAGGGAAAAAGCACCAGAAGTTGTTGAACTTGAAACAGGAAAGAGAGAATTCCTCAAAGAAGAGCATTTATGTTCGGGGTTTTCAGAACTCTGGATCAATTGAAGAAGACTTGGCTAAATACTTCGATGTGTATGGAAAGGTCTCAAATATCTTCTTGGACAAAGACAAGGTACATCTCTCAAACATCTAGATCATCACTTTGTCCTTCAGAATCATTGTTGGACACTTAATTACAACCATGGAACGGTGTTTAGCATAGGCATTAAGAACAACACTTTAAAAGTTACCTTTTAGGAATAGTTTATTTTTGCAGCTTGGACATATACTGTGTATCAGTACAGTGTCATTCTTGTTTTTTTTCCTGTGCACAGTTATGGCATCAAATACATCTTTAAAAAAATCTGTAATACCCCAATATTTAAGGCTGCCTGACTTATAATAAGTGTAATTACTTTGCTCATCTTTTTGTAATATTTATTTCAGTCCATACCATGCTCACAGAGCAGAGGCATGAAGTACTATGCTACTGTTTATAAAGCATGGAAAAAAAAATTGTGTTGTCTTTCCTCATTCCTGTTGTAAGGTTCTTATTTGAAATGTTCATTGGCAACATATATGTAAAAAATATTTGTTTAAATACATCTTGTAAATTATTAAATGACAGGCAAGTTATTATCAACTACTAGTATATGTTAAACTATATTCATTTTAACAGTGAGCCCTTGGATTCTTGTTTGTCAGTGAGACTGAAAGGTTAAAGTGTTGTTTCTTCCTTTTCAAGGGAGTTTTTGCTATTGTGGAGTTCGCTGATGAAGAAAGCGTAACTGCTGTGCTGACCCAGGAATTACTACCTAGTTTAAATGGTAAACGGCTAACAGTGAAAGAAAGAACTGTAAACAAAGCAGCCCTTCAGGTTAAACTACAAAAATCAAGGAAGCGCAAACGCAATGACTCGCAACAAGACTCTGAAGGCCTGCAGGAGGAGATGGCTTCATTTTTGTCGGAGGATCTCATTACCAAACTTAAGTCAACCCCCACAGTAGGTGGCTTGTACATATACATTGTATCATCATCTGGGTGATCACCAATACATATATGATAGCATATTGCATTTGTTATTGTACCTTAATTCAACATAACGGAGTACTATTTTCCTTACAAGGCTGGTACTTGTAATTTTTGTCAGTTAAAGCTGCTGCTGAATAGTTGGCAAAGGAAGAGTGACGACAGAAATAATTACAAGCCAGCTGCACGTCTTTGCATAAACTCACCCAAAATAACCTAAAATCTAGAGATTATTATTATTTTTTTTGCTTTCTTTGTGACATACAGTTCAAACCTGCCATCTTGAACTCAATGAGCAATAGAGATGTCAGGGGTTAGAGGCATTGTAGCCAATATATTCAAGGGAAAATGATATTAGTTCGAGATGTGTGGAAAGTTAAAGATAAATGAATCTGGGATGGCCAGGTTCTGTGGTATTTCTCTAGAAAATGTACAGTCAACAACTTCACTGAATATCAAAATCTACATGTAGTAAGGTGAATCCCATGGTTTCCAATGGATACTCTCCCTCTTAGTGACATTTGGCTTTTATTACTTTCTGTTTATACATTACAGGTTGAGGAAGAGTTAAATTTGTTGATGCAGCATTTGTGTTTAACTGATGAGAACATAAAGCTAAGAAGACTAGTTTGCCAACTGTTACAAGAAGTATTTAGTGAAGTCTACCCAGGTGCATCAGTGGTGCCTTTTGGTTCTACTGTTAGTGGGGTTGGCTGGAAAGGAAGTGACTTGGATATCTGTTTACTGACAGGTTTCACACCATCTCAGAGTGATGACACTGATGTGGATTACTCCTTAGTTATTGACATGTTGCGTAGCTTTGCTCCTGGCTGTACAAACGTCATACCAGTCTTGACTGCTAAATGCCCTCTTGTCAAGTTCACTCACCAGCCTACTGGCCTATCATGTGACCTATCTGTGAATAACAGGTATCTGAGATCTTCTGACCAACACATACTAAAATCAGTGAGTTTTGTGATGCTTGTCTTGACTAGTAAGTATTTGTCTGACTTAGTTTGTGAGCACACCAATTGAAGGAAGCCATTAACTGAAGTACTCTCAAAAAGAAATATTTTTTATTGGCTCCTGAAATTGATACCTTCTAGGCAGCCCTTTCTATACCTTAGGCACATGTACAATGTAAAGGTTCAGTCCATTCCAGTCAGTATGACCAGGGGTGGATAAGACTGGATATGTGGTTATCCATGCTATGTTGTTCAAGTAATTACATAAAATGCTTCATTTGGTATCCTACTTTTAAATTGTCCATGCCAATTTGCATTTCTATGTACTATACTCCTTGTATGTTCTGGTGGCTAGCTATGACCTCAGGAACAAGCCCAGGCAGGAAGCATTTCCTGACCTCCTAAAAAGACATCGTGTACCTCGGGCCATTCGAGTATATTAGATATCATTTTGCACGTCACCTAAACTTTTCTTTTCTTTTTCAGCCTTGGTGTGGCAAACTCAGATCTTCTTCGTTGCTACATGTCTCTTGATCCTAGGATTCCTCAGCTGGTGTTTATTGTGAGAGCCTGGGCAAAAGCCAAGGCTCTTACTGTTGGAAGACACTTGCCAAACTATGCACTGACCCTCATGGTGTTGTACTTCCTGCAGACACAAAACCCTCCTGTTATTCCATCCCTGCAGCAGGGATTTGAGTCATGGATCAAAGAACAGTCAGATTCATGTAACAAAGAAAGTCATGGCTACCATGAGTCACTTGTTAAAGAGCTTGAGTGCAAGATGATAGGTAACTGGAACTGTTCATTCTTCACAGATGTTGGCAAGCTTTCTTCATCAAGGAACAACAAAAATCTGAGTAAGTAATAAACATTGAGATATGAAAGTATGAAAGTTTCTGTTGTAGTAGAAAATCAATCGAGTCCGTAGGGAAGTCAAAATTCAATACAACAAAAAAAAAATACAATAAGTAAAAATTCTCAGCGATACTGCACAACAAAATGTCTTATAAGAGATTTATTATCTAACATGCCAAATGTCCGTGCAGGCGAATTTCTAACTTGTTTTGGGTGTTATTTGTACTCTACAAAGTGCAGTTGGATAATAATAGGTAGCAATAGTAGTAGGTATGATAAGTTTGGCATTTGAGCCTTGCGGATGAATGGATAAAATCTCTGAATTCTCCAGCATGATTGAGAGACTACACTGTACTGTAGGACACTACTGGTATTTTTCTACCCCTTAGTTATTAGTCCATTATGGAGTGCCTCTGATGATCATTAATGGACCTCTTTACTGATGCTACACAATATCAGCAAATTTTCGTAAACCACCTCCATTTTGACCATTGTTCAACATACCATATCAACTTTAGGACGTACCGGTACGATCCTTTTGGGAATCTTTGCTGATATTTTAGACATTTATTTCCTCCAATCAGTCATAAGTTGTGAGATAACCTAGCTGTTATTACCCTACTGTTATTAATTATTATTTCTTAACAGGTCAGCTACTGGAGGAGTTCTTTTATTTCTTTTCAACTGAATTTGACTTTGCTAATTGTGTGGTCAGCATAAGACATGGCAATAGCACAAGCATTGCATCAGTGTTAGAGGAGTTAAAGGGAGCAGATAATTTGAAAAAAGATGAGGGTAGAAGTTGTGCCACCATCAATGATGATCCAACTTGCGAAAAACAATTGTTAAGAAAGGTTAATCACTCTGAGGCTACAAGTGAAATTACTTTATCTACAGAACAAATTACTGAACAGCAGAAAGTTTTACCAAGTTCCAGCATTTCAAGCTCTCAAAGTGGTTCAGGGAGCAGCAAGCAAACAGAGTTTAAGATCTCTCCAATCTGTGTACAGGATCCATTTGAACTTGTCCATAACTTGACACAGAACATAACTGTTTCAGCAATGAAACATATTATTGAATTGATGAAAACTGCCCATAGGATTTGTACCTCTCTAAATGGCAATGGTGATAATTCAAATAACAGTGCCAGCCAACTGCTTGATTTGTTGACAGTTTGTCGATCTTCCAAGAAAAGGAAGAGTTCACACTGCCACACTTTCTTTGTTGAGTATCAAGATGTCAATCTTCAAGCATTTGGTGGATCACACAATGTCAAGTTAACTACATCTAATGAAGTTTTCCTTTTCATTGTAGATTCTTTAGAAAGAGAATTTGGATTTAAGTGTGAAAAGAAATCATGCAACAGTGAAAAGGATTCAGACTCTTCACAAACTACCCAACCAGTCAAAATGTCACAGGCACCCCACTCGCTTGAAGGCATCCCTGCAGAATGTTGTAAAGACAATGGAAAGAACTCTGAAAGAGATCAAGCTAGAAAATCAGAAAATGATAAAATTGAGGACAACTTTTCAGCTATTTGCACTGCTTTTCAGAATACATGGACACATTGTCGCAGAGAAAGACGCAAATCATTACAACCTCAGAGACTGCAAAGAAATGAAAATAGTGAAACTGCTGGAAAACATTCCTTGCTGGATGAGCAACCAATGTGTGATCCAGGGAAATGTGGGGAGCCAACACTTCAGATTTCTTCGTCTTGCAAGCAACCTGAAATGTTTACAAATGTGGTTGCCTCTCCAATTCTTATTTTTCAGCTGAATGTCAACAGTTCACCTGGAAAGAACTTAAAAGGTTGTACTGTGTCTATGGAACATGCTCAAAGTAGTGATTTCCAGCTGTTTGGGAACTTCTACTCAGCTTACAAGAATTTTCTTATGGGCTTGATAATAAAGTGAATAAATTGCTTGTTACATCACTTCTTGAGTGCTAAGGTTCATTGTTGAAAAATATTTCCAAATTCATACTTTTGGCAGTTATTGAACATCATGCAAAGAGGCACCATTGACAGATTTTTACTGGGTAGAACTGTCAAACAAAAAGGTCCTTTTGACTGTAGGCAAAACTAAAACTCAAGTTTTCCTCTTCTGTGTTCAATTGATAATACACCATGAATAACCAAATTCAGTAAATAAACACAGTTGAGTGTGTCCTGTGAACGCAGCTTTGACTCTGCTGGCAGATCGTGGTGCAAAAGATTCTGCAAGGAGCAGGCAGAGCCTTTTCTTATGGCACAAATGCTTTGTTCTGAGGCAATGAAATGTGAAACTGTTAAGCGTGAAGGTTTGCAGGAAAATGTTAACATTTTAAGTTCTATTTCAACACTTTCAAGTCTATAGAAACTGGCACTGCCAAACAACAAAACACTTCACATTGTCATTGTTATATCTGTCTGTAAAACTATTCAAAAGCCCCAGTGGCACATTACTAGGGACAGCCCCATGAAAAAAGTATTAAAAAAACAAACAAAATGAAAAACTCAAATTACACCAAGAGGTGGATGCAAGATTTTAAAGGAGGAGAATCAAGTTATAAAATTGACATTAGTTTTTCATGCGTCTGTCCTGTCTTTGCATATGAATTTCACCATAAGATTGTTGAAGTAGACTGTAGATCTACTAAGGTGATAGCTGAGTGGATCTGTAGACTACTTTTGACGATGTTATGACAAAATTCTTTGTTAATGGCAGGAGAGAAAACTGTCCTCAATTTGTTTTTTTTATGTCTGTCGACTTGTTGAAAATGACAGTTTGCCCACAGGGTCCTTAGGAGGTCCTCTGTAGGGGGGTGCAGGATATTCTCTCCTGGAAAATGTTCAGCTTCCAATTTTTTAATACTCTGTCAAATGTAAGGATTCCCAGCTCTAACAAGGGCCTAACAAGACTAGCCCTGGCTGTTATTAAGTCAATGTGTTGATTTCAAGACAAATTAGACGTGGGTGTATTGATACCATATTCCTGAATAAGAGGACTCTCTCCTTGTTATTCTCTTGATCGTAGTATTCCCTTAGTAAAACTTTGGTTGTTGATAGAAAATGCCGATTTTTGATAGCAATAAACAGGAGTTGACACAACTCTGGTTTTACCTTAACTTCCTTGTTAGCCTACTGCCTACACTGAATTGGCAGTATACCTTCTTCCTAATATCTGCTTTCTTCACTTTTACAAGGAAAAGCTGAAGAGAAAGGGTCTACTTGCAGTCTATTTTCAACCTTACCCAGTGTGACCAGGAACCTACACAAAAAAAGACAAACTCAAACAAGATTCTCTTCTGATTTAATCAAAGTGAAAGTAGTTAGATTACATCATGATTCTACTTGAAGTGTGCAAGATAAATAATTTACATTTTTATTTCATTTACATAATTTTCAAGTACTTCTAATCTATTTGTTGAGAATCATGCGACTAAACCGAAAGCTTCTAACCAACCAGTGACAATTTCCTATTTTTAACATACCCGAAACTAAATAAACATGTGAAGTACATTATAAACAGCCTCTCAAGTAGGCTAAAGGATCAAACAGTCATCTACTGTAAGCTAAGATGCCTGTTAGTGACACGTGTAAGAATCAGACCCTGTGAATTAATTAATAAAATTAATACTGCCATAAGCACAATAAAATGAATATTACTGCCTTTTTGAGAAGTAAATACAGCATTTGGAAAATGTGAGCATAAGATGAAGCCTTTTAGCAGGGAAATAAAGGCAAAATGTGCAAAAGTAGACTTGTAGTCACCAAATGGTTGGCACATTGTAGTCCAAATTATATTCAAATGTTCTTAAATGTATTTTTTTCAGCTCTGTCATGTCAAAGACCTAACATTGATCTTCATGTAACATTTTCCTTTTCTGAGAAGAGTTTCTTAACAAGCTTTCTATATGTAATGATATTTTGGTTTGCTAATAACTGCTGCTACAAACTATGAACATGCTTCTTCCACTGAACATTAAATGATTTCATTTCAATGAACAAATTTTCTAGCAAAATTATTTCAGTTTTCAATTTTAGATTTTTTGTTGTAAATACAATATAAACTACCTATCTAGTGCTTCTCTAAGTTCACTAATAATTTCTCTTGATTGAGATCTATAATTTAGAAAATGATTGATAATTACTGTAAGTACTGGTATGGTACTTGAGACAAAGGTTTGTTGTTTAAAATTTCAAAAAAGTTCCAATACACCTTTTGTAATGGCTTTAAGAACTGTTTCACAGCTGGTGTGACTTAATTTTGCCAAATGCAATTACTTTGAAACAGAGCTCCTTTTACCATGGTCATACCATGGAGCTGAAATGTTTTCATATACATGTAAATGTGTTTCCAGTGCGATTAGACCTTGTCTTCCTACTTCTAAAAGAGAAAAAGATGGAAATTTACTTTATACTTACTCATTGATGTTACTTCCAACGAAAGTAAAATGTACGCAGTTAATATTTAATTGGATTGCCTACTTGAACACCAAATAATTTCCCTTAATTGTTATTTAGAAATGGTTTTACCCACAACTTGGCTAAATGCAAGTTGGTTTTACCTTTTAATGGAAAAAGTACCACCAATCTGGACAGTATGTGATCAAATTTGCCAAACACAATCTACACTAGTCCAGCATTCTCTATGCATGCAAAATGATAACTCTTAAATATTAATCTACATCTGCTGTGCTTGTTTTCAAAACAAGAAACTTATAAATAATTTTAAGGTAGCTTGACCAAATACCCTAGTGTAATACAATTTCTTTTCTATAAGAATAACAATTCTTGCTAAACAAAAATTATATTTAACAAAATGTTGTGCTAAGCATGAGGTCCTCTTGGAAGTACCCCAACTCCTACACCTCCTTGATGCATTCCCATAGAAGCTACAGGAGTCCATCGATTACTCAGCACATCAAAACATTCCACAGTATTGAGATTTGACAAGCCATCATATCCACCAATAGCATACAACCTTCCACCTAGAGTCACCACGGCAACCCTGCTTCGTCGTGTATTCATTGGGGCTGTGAAGGTCCACTGTTTAGTCTCAGGATCATAACACTCTACAGTGTTAAGAAAGGCACTCCCATCATAACCTCCACACACATATATGCGCCCATTTAAGGTGGCAACGCCAACACGGCATCGACGAACACCCATCGGAGGACTCTGTGCCCACGTGTCAGTCTGTGGGTCATATGTTTCCACTGTGCTAAATATGGATAACCCATTGTGTCCACCAATAGCATAGATCTTGCCATTTAGTGCAGTGACGCCTGCGGCGCTGCGGAGCGTCCCCATTGGAGACACAAAGTTCCAACTGTTGGTTGCTGGTGAATAACATTCCACTGTGCTCAAGGAGATGTGCCCATCATAGCCACCCACAACATACACTCTCCCATTTACAACTACCGCACCAAGAGCACTTCGACGTGTATTCATTGGGGTGACTGCCTTCCACAGCTGGAATTGCGGATCATAACATTCCACAGTACTAAGTCGCTTATGTCCATCAAATCCTCCGAGGGCATACAACTTGTTGTCTAGGACAGCCACACCAACACGAGTACGCAGGGTGCTCATGGGGAGACCAGGCAGCCACTGTCCTGTCAAAGTGTCGTACGTCTCTACAGTACTGAGGGCTTCCCCAGAAGATGTCAGACCTCCAATGGCGTAAATCAACCCTGCTGCTTCGCTGCACCTTCTTGGTTTTGTGCGTGTCGACTGCAACTTGCTTCTGCGTTCAGGCATGAGAAGGTAGTTTTTAGCTTCGTCTACCAAATCACGGCAAGCCAAGTTGCTCCTTATCAGTTCGTCGCTAGAAACTGTGTCGCACAGATACTGTGGGCTAATTAGCGGCAGTCTAACGTTCTTCAGTAATTCTGGTAGGAAATCTTTTCGCTCATCTAACTCTCTTCTCACCCAAGCTGAAATCGCTTCGAAAACCTCTTCTTCTGTACGGACATTTAACTCCTCCCGCGAAATCATTTCCACAACCGCCTCTGGGGAAAGAGTCAAAAATTCTTCGCTCCTCGCAACCTCGGAAAAATTCTTCACGGCGAAAACATCGGCTGCCTCTACAAGATCTACGCAAGAGTAAGTGTCGGCAAAGGAACGAATTCCGAGGCAGTTTGTCGGATGAAGAACTCGATGCAGGAACTCGACACAAGCTTGTTTGACGCTGGCAAGTTGAAGCAAACTTGACGCACAGAGTAGATTTTGCACGTTATCTACATTGATCTCAATCCTTCCAGTGTAGCAGAAGTTCACAAGATCCTCTAGAGCTGAAAATTCAACGTCAAACAACACGACTTCGTCTTGCCGACTCTCCTTCATGTCTCCAGTGAACATTGCATTGAAATAGCTACTAGCGGCTGCAAGAACGACTCGATGAGATCTCAGATTGAACTCACCAACACGAAGCTTTATGTCACAGAGTTTTCCCTCGTTTCGCAGACTGTGAAGTCCACAGAAAACCTGTGAAGAGAATTCAGGAACGCAGAAAAGCAAACTTTCTTCCGACGCCATCTTTTTCGCGAAAATGAATGCTGGTCACGTGACCTTTACAGGTGTTGTTATGACAAACAGACGCGATAGACAGATCGCCGATGTCAATCAAACCCTCATGGGTTTGACTGGCTGACAGATGTCACGCAAAGACATTGCGCTTGGCAACTTTCCATCCGGGATTGAATAGTGTTGTTACAATTTAAAACAAAATGCAAAATACCAAAAACATCTCCTGAATGAACCTGATGAAGAGAAAACAATGGCAAGAGGTGGTTTTATTTCGACTCACTGCAATTATTACAGCTTGTAATTTTTACAGAGTCTAACATTAACTACCCTGGCTAATAGTTCCAAAGAGCAACAGCTTCCACCAGCAGTAAAAAAAAATATTGAAAAATAATTTACAGATGAGGTAAAACTACAAACACGAACCATTCACTTAGCATGCACAATTTGAGAACATTCCCATCCTTTCACAACATAATTTTTCAACAAAATCAACCTCTTTAAAATGTCTAAAAAGGGTATGGTGAAACACTGACTATGTGAGGCCAGGATAAAGATTAATGAACATTTTTGGCTCTCACTTGACAGACCTTACTAGGTCTAGTCTATACACCATGACCTTGAGCAAAATACTTCCTGTCTTACTGTCCTAAATCCTCTAAAAAGATCATAATATCAATTAAATATAAACCTTTTTTTACTAAATATTATTCTATATTTTGGTATTTGCTATGTATTGCTATTCGTATTAGCAAGTGAATTGTCTTTCTGGTTTGCTTTGACTTTTGTAGTTTTTGACTTCCGCTTTCTTCCTTGACGAAACTTTAATTTCCGCTCTTGTAGTTTTTTTTCCCTCTTTTCTCCTTTGCCTCCCCCTCCACAGGTAATTTCCACATTTATCTTTCTTCCTGCCATTACACTGTGGTGTAGATTTAGGGCTTTCTGTAAAGTTAAAAGAAATCTATATTAGTTTGATAAGGTGGAATATTTAGATCATGACACAAAAGCTCTGAAAGCAACACTGCATTTGACAATTATCTTACACAGCAATTATTTGAAGGTAGACTTATTGGTCAGTTATAGCATGCGCTTGACAATTATTATGACAATTTACACTGATAATTACATGTAGCCAATAATTAAGGGACAACAGAACTTGATAATTATTAAGAAATTATGTTATACAATATGTAAACTTATAATTAGCAAAGGAAGGGCCACCTGAAAATTGCAAGGCAGCAGAAAATGGAGAAGGCACAAATTGAAGCAGATTGGAAAGGACTTCAACTAACCCAGTAACTGGCTTTGTTGTCAAACTCAAGAAATCCACAGCCTTTGGATTCGCCTGTTTTCTTGGTCATCAGCCGGAATTCTTTGATGTTTTCTAGTGACCATTAAGCAGACACAGAATAAGCAAACCTGGAGAATCTTATCATAAGAAAATATCCATATAGTTATTTCCATCATTTGCACGGCATCTAGGATTCTTTTGTACATGTATTGTCTGTTTTCTGTAATAAATTTACTCTTCTGTTTGCATTTGCTGCTTGAAAATTCAATTATAATAACATGTTTGCTAAATTGCTCTTCAAAATTTAATAGGAACAATAAGCATTTGACAGAGTATAGCAAAAAGAACAACAATGAATAATAATTGTACTCAAAAAAGTTATTATTAAAGTTCTTACTTGGCCTTAATTGCAAATGGCTACATTAGGCCACAAGCTACATTTTTTTAAAACCAACAACGTACATGTTTAAAACTAATGACAAAAACAGAAATTAGTAAAATTACTTTTACCAGTAATTATTAACATGAACTGCTATAACTATTGTTTCTTTTAATAGCAAAAAATACCTGTGCATCTAAAATGATTCTTAACTTGTTCCTCATTGACTGAAAATGGAAGGTTCCCTAAGCAAATTAAAGAAAATATGGATGGATGTAATTTCACATTTACATGTGTACATGAACAATATAAAACACCTGAAAAGCAAATAAATGTTATTTAGTACACACCTTATTAAGGCTGTTCAACCCTCTTGAAAGTGATAGTGGTCAAACCATAGACTTACCCACAAAGAGTATATATCTGTTCTTCTTTTCATCTTTTTCAACTTTGTCAGTACTTTCTTGTTCTACAGAAGGCTTTTTCTCTGGTGACTCCTCTAGTGGCTTTTCTGAGAAGAATAAAAACAATACAAAAGAAGAATAATGTTAAGGACACTAGCCAGAAGGCTCATTTTTATTGAATTGGTCATTTATAAGCTTAATAAGTTTAGAAAGATCCTAGATACGAACATAGTTACATTGTTTATCTGTATTTCTATTGGTTTTGTAATCGGACCTTTCAGCGTCACCACGCGCATATAAAAGTTGAGTTTAGCGTCCCTATAAACAGTTCTTCGTAAGCTTGTGAGTAGTCTTGGTGAACTTTCATTCTTTTGTTCTCTAAACCTTTGGCACAAGCGGGACCGATATGTGAGTACCTTGTTTTCCTTAGTTTAATTTTTCAGTATTGGGCAAAAGTATTCACAGATGCTTTGTTGTATTGCCGTATTTTCAATGAATTTCAAGATTTAAAGCCAAATTGTACCAAATGCAAGTGAATGCCCACCATTTAGATAAGAACAACGGGCTGTTAACCAGCCACCAGAATACTTGTAATTTTGTACCGAAACTTTCATACTTTAATGTAGTTTGTTCAAATCTCGTTATCGGCTTCAAGACTCAGTTTTTTTACACACAATTTTTTGAATATGTATTTTGCAACACTTCACTAGATTGATAGAAATTTGTCGTATTGTTGTTTCAGTTTACGATCAATCAATTGTTCAATTGTTTGTGATTTTAATCGTTGATTGTGGTTTGTGGTCGATTCAATTTCAAGAATAAAGATTCGTGTAAACAGTCAACTTTGGTTTGCTATCTTCAGTCCCGATCCATAAAATAGCCCCAAACACCTTGTTAACCGCATCATGGAGCGACACCCCTTGGAGTCTTAGAAATTATATTTGCTTTGGTCGCCAAAAGTGCTACAAATAACATTAAAGAAATTGCAACAAGGCCATGATATCACTCATTAAACTAATTTTTGCAAGCTTGCAAATTAATTTTTAAATAAATATCTGCTCCATGATCAAACTATAATGAACTCCAAGGATGGACACCGTGAACTCTGATGTAAAATGTATATTGCATATGGAGAAATTTCAGAACAGAGAGAAAACATATTGGTCAATCTATACAACAATTCTCCTAAAGTTATGGAAATTGCACAAAATTAGATGGAGATACTGAACTTAGGAAAACTGCACATGGTTTTTATCACTAAATTAATCATACCAGACTTCTTTACAACTTTTTCTGCCTTGGGTGCATGTTTCTTCCACCAACTATAAGTAAAGACCAGACCAAGAAATATTAACAAAACACTAAAAGGTCTACAAACGTTTGCCCTCTCCCATAACATCTAACTCCACATCACCAAACTACCATCAAATTACCAGTTATGGCAGGTTTGATGTCAATTCTTAAAATGCTATCAATTCTTAAAATGCAGTCAAAAGTGTATTGCTATTCTAAAAATTTGTCTTGATAGCACAATTCAAATCATTAAAAAACAAAAAAGTCATTTCAGTCTTCTCCTTTAAAAAGACATAAGGTACATGTAGATGCATCAAAATTTTGTAGAAGTTCTCTAAAATGTTGTTTCCGTAACAAAATGCTTTCACAGACAGATAGTCAAACAGTACATACTAAAGCTTAGCTATAGTCAAGTTGTGGCCCTCTCTGTTTTGCAATGCTATGCTCTGAGGAGAGGAGCACAACATTGTTTGACAGAGATAGGGCCAGAACTGGACTGTGAGGGGTAATGTGCTAGTTATGTCAGGTTTCTTTGTCACAAATCTTCATAGCATGGCTGGATCTGCTCGCAAGCTAACTTGCTCTTACCCCCTTCAGGACCCTACATCTAGTGTCTTCTATATAGTTCTTCTTATATATTTCTTACATATTTGAAAGTTACTAACTGCATGGCAAATGACATATTGCTTTATCATGATTTAATGAATTGTTGGCGTGACGCAGTTGTTGGTAACTGATCTGTTTTGACAACTTAAGCAGAGGTTATCCTCAGAGTCAAGTAAAAACGTGTTTATCACTCGATGATCGATGTTAGGCACCTTTTAGTTTGACTTAACAACAGTACTCCTAAACCCAAACTTCACCGTAGAACATATACCTACTCAATACGTTTTCTCTTTCTTGATGTCACAACTTGTCTGCCTTCCATCTGAAGATTGCGGCATAAAGTTTAAACACGAATACTCCTACGAAGTCACAAGCTCATATCGAAGACAAAAGATCTAGAGTCCGCCATGTTGGAAGGAAGAGTCTGGTGCTCAATATACAATACCCCAGCAGTCTTCACGGGAGAAAGACTATGGTGGATGGTTAGGCCTGGGGGTTCATGAAAGCTTAGGCAAAAAGATTCTATGGATCGTGAATTTGATGTTTTAGGACAATACCGCGCTATTACTTCAAAGCTAAAGAGGCGTTTCCTAAAAAAGCCCAATGTTTCTGAAGCAAGCGATCAGTTTGGTTCTCTCGCCAAAGAATTGAAAAGACAGGACTGTCCACAGTACGCCGGCTTCTGCAGCCTAGCAAAGGCGAGATGCGAAAATACGCTTTCGAACGCGACTGGAGAAGTCGAAGCGCTTACAGAAGCAGCAAGATTGTTTTTGGAAGCGGAGAAAAGTTACGTGGAACTGAGATGTCCTGCGTTTGAGGAACACTTGACCGAGGCAATACACCTGTTCAACCAGGCTATCAAGACACACTGTGCTCAGGGGAACTCTGCGCTAGGGGCTAGTCTGTGTCTGGAAATAGGAGACGCCTTGAGACACATGAACCGGCCCCACGAGGCCATGGTCCATTACCAACATGCGGCAGAGTTACAGCATCAGAATCCCATAGATGCTCTACAGTCCATGACTTTAGTAGCATCATGTAAAATTGAGACAGGTAAGTTACTGCAAAATATTTACTCTCACAATATCTTGTGCGGCTGGAATGAAAGACGTGGGGAACATTAACTCTACTGTCCAAGTGACTCTGGATTTAAACTGTACCAGGCTCATGACATGCTGGGGTTACTAGTAACCAAGTTTCTAGTGTACAAGTTGTGCAAGACAATGCTCTCAGTGCCCCATCACCCACAAACCCTCCCACCCAAGTTGACTCATACAAGTCAGTAAGGGGGGGGGGGGGGGGGGAGAAATTAAAAAACCCCTGTGTCCTATACACAGTTCTCCTGATTTCAATACCTTTATTTCCCAATTCCTGTTCTTTTCCATTCTGTTCCCCTGCCCTGAAAATTGGAAGACTCAAACACAAATTTATTATCAGCAATTTTACCAAAAGTTTTCTTCAGTTTTTTTAGCCAGGACTCAAATTTTCTCCCTTTTGGCACCAGTACTGTAGGAAAGGTAGGGAAGGAGGCAGATGTATGTTGAGAAGAGCAGAGAGAAGAGTACCCTTGTATCCCTAGTTTATTCAAATGCTTTGACTCCATAAAAGAACTACTCATAGCCAACTGTTGAGTGTATACAGTAGTTATTCAATGCCAAAACTCACAAATTACAAATTTACTGAAGGTGATTTTGATGGTGCCTTGTCTGTGCTCACTGAGATGGCCTATTTTGCTGAGGAACGAGGAGCCATGGGCCAGCAACAAGGCAAACTGCAAGGTCCATATCAAGAGATCTTAGCACGCTGTGAAATTGGGCGTGTCCTTCTATTGATGTTGCTCCAACCGACACCACAACGTATTCGTCCTCAGCATGCTCAGATATTGCAGAAGTATTCAGAGGAAAGCGACCTAGCCGAGTACCCAGTGGATTACATGAACAAAGACCTGTTTCTGTTGCTTCAGTCTGTAGTGGCAGTTTGTCAGTCACATGATATAGATGCTCTGAAGGAGCTTGAAAAGGAACTCTGGACATATCTTGAACCTGACCAACAGCATTTGCTTCATCTTATCACTTTAAAAATCTCAAATAAAGGAGAATGATAGGGAATTTTGAGGGCTTTGCTCCAAGTGCTAGTCTTAGTGCACTAGCACCCTTTATAACACTTTATACAGGTAGTGACACCTCTGTGGTCTTGGTCCCAGATGCAGGCATTTTCTTCAAATTAACCCACTTATTTCCCACACATGAACACCTGTGCTGTGGATCCTGTACCCTCTCTTTTATTAGTGTTTGACTATATGCGATATGGCTCAATTACAAATTACTACCAGTAAATAACTTATTGATTTACATCACAATATGCTTTGCTTGAATTCTCAAACTCTTCAAATAGAACTTCTCTGATTGGACACTAAGAATAAATTGCTTTTATTTACTTTTGCAGTGTGTCAACGGTATTTCATTTATTGTTCCAATCAAAAATTCCGAAGGAAAGTAATGAGCTGGCTATGGCTAACACATACAGGTCAAGTCACTGACACCAGGGACGACTAGCATGTTATATAGCCTATGTGCAGATGTCTACTTAGTTTCACACAATATAGTCTGTGAGAAACAAAATAAACATCAGACCTCTGGACATATCATTTTTAAGCATGTATATTGGGATCTTTAAACCCACCTAATGATTGTGCCAACAAGGTGTGCATGACAAATAGCTCTGCTGAAACAAGCATGCAACTAGTTTTGAAGGTTACATATTGTACATTACAAAACAATAGTCTGAGATTCCAACAAGCTAGATCTCCAAAAAAAAATTTCGCCAGATTTTGGCCTATGTAACACATAGAAAATATATTATAATGTAAACTGTTTGTAAAAAACACTGGGGCAGTACAAAGACTTAGAAATGAAGTCTTATTTGGTTCTAATATATAACACCAAAGAGTAGAAAGTCACAAGTTGTGTTACCAAAAGTCATTCATCAATAACAAGTGACAAGTTTATTTCAGACTGACAAATAACACAGATTGTAACTTTATAACACCAAGTAAAAGCAAATGACACTTTCTCAGCTGGGCGGCAAATTACTGCAGAAGGGCAATATGCCACCACAAGGCATTCGAGTTTGACACCGAGCTGCTTTCCCAGGCACTAATGAATTCTCTATACAGTCAGCTAAATTTTCTCAACTCTCCAGGTCTGGTAGCTCTGTAAAAGGATCAGGATTAATAATATAATGGAGATGTCAACACAAGGCTAATTAAATATTCAGAAAAAGAATCTGTGAGTCACTCCCACAGAAGTGGAAGTTATGGCCTTTCAGATGCAAACCACCTACGGAGCCCCTATGGCAAGAAATACAGAATGAGATAACTTTCCACTTTACTTCATAAATCCAGATATTAGTCTCTTAGAAGCCATAATGCTGCACAGTACGCATTACTGCAAAGAAAGTTGCACTAGTACTTATGACATGGAGACCCAACTTTTTGTGCATTTAGGTGGTCATTTCACGATCTTTTGGCCATGAAAACAGTTCATGCCAGGTTTACCTGGCTAGCAAAGGTGAAAAGACCAGTTTAGATTAGCAGCTTCTAGTGATTACACTCAAGTAGTACGTTGCAAAATGGCTGGTTAATGATGTTGTGCAAAAGTCACTATCACAAATGTAAGTAGAGAATAGATACTTGCCTTCATCATCACTATCATCTGACTCTTCACCTGGTAAGTCTCCTGGATCAAAGCCCTGCAAAAACAATCAGTCAACATACATGAATCAAAAATCATGGTGAATATGAGACATTAGACTTAGATGGTATGAATGATACTTGAAATCAACACTCCACAAAGGCATATTGCCAAAGTTATTCTAGGTGGGAAGACTATAACATTTATCCAAAAAATGCGAACTGTGTAATTTTTTAAGGTTTGCTGCGTACTGATAAAAAATTCTACATGGTGAGATTAATTAGCAAGACAAGAACATGCTTTCACATGCTTCTTTCCTTCAGTTTCCAACCCTCTTTCTCTTCTGTTTGTTTAATTGGCATCAGATATGACAATTTGCCTAGTTGGCAACTAATCAGAATTATGCACTTGAAGTTCGTTTTGTTTTTCTGGTCAATGACCTAGCATTTTGTGTATTCAATACCTTCAATTGCATAACAAATCTTTCATTACAAAATCTTGCTTTGACCATGCCAGGAGAATGCTGGCTCGGAGTATTTTTCATACACACCTTCCAGCAATCACACCTTGGGCCAATACTCTCCCAGTACAGCCATCATGCTTAGTTAATAAGATATATATTGGGTCAAATAAACGAATCCGCATCTATACCTGTCCCCCAGCTCCACCCATCTGACTCATCATCTGTGGAAACAATCATTTCAGTCTATCCTTAGCAAAGAAACTTGTAGTTCAGCATAAACAAATAGAACATCTGTGACAATAACATTGTTCATTACATAGGAATACTTCTAGTAATCTTCAGTAATACTCACCGCTTCAAAATTATCATCCATTCCTAGATCTTCACCCTCAGAGTCATCTTCATCTTTCCACTTGTTAAAATCAGTATGAAGGTAGCTAGGCTACAAGATCAGCAATTGACAATAATTAAAATTATCAACAAAATGATAAACATATGCCGTCATTATTATGATGAAAATGAAAATCAATGCAATGAAAATGATTACATTTTGTATTGAGCAGACAGACTTTCGCTAAACTTATAGTCTTGATAAGTTAAATGCATTTTGCACAATTGGGCTTTGAAATTCAAATCAATGACATGGTACTTTCTATAGGAAACATCCAGCCAGATTGTTAACATGCTTTTTGTCTCAGGGATATAACACCAGTATAGTCAATCTTACCTTCTTTCCTTCTTTATGCAGTCTTGGCCAATATGGTCCTTCCTCTTTCTTCACAATATTGAATGTTATTTCCCTTGCAGTTACACTCTGTTTAGATTTCTGCCAAGAGTAATTTACACATACAGGTAACTATGTGCTGTTCCAGAAAATACCAAAACATACCCCTCACAGAAGGCTTCAGGTATGACTCCCAACCCACCAATCTCTCTGAAATTAATTCTAGTTCATCTCTGATGAACTAGAATCTTCATACTCTCCCTTGAAATAAAAAATAGGCATTTGAGGTTCCCAACTTCTTGAAATTTCCAATGATAAAATCCATGTGGGAGGGGATATCCATTTATTTCCTACAACAGTGCAATTTTTTCAGCTTGTAAACTTCTCCAAAAGTGAAAGTGAAACAAGATGGCACACCATAAGAAATTAAACAGATGTCTAATTTGTTATTTTTAGTTTGATGTGACAAATCTTTACCAACAAATTAGAAGAATGTTACAATTTCAAATTTGGCATGCAACATTTTAATGGTCAATGATTCCTCATTCAGTCATTGTAGTCATTGTTCTAGATAACTTGCAGTCTGTTTCTCTCTTGAAATCAGGCAGGGAGAGACAGGGACGGATGAAATGAGGCAACATAAGGATGTGGCACTAACGTGTCTAACACCAATCTCATCTCATTTATACCACTTTTATAGATAAATGTTTGTGGAGATAAACTTTGTTGGACTCCTCTAGAGAAAAGACTGATTGCAAGCAGTGTACAAATCAGTAGTCAGGCACAGATTACTGTGCTGGTTAGAGTGATTTTTATGTGACTTTGAAAAATCATCTGAAGTGCTTACAATTTGTTTCGTTCACCAGTAATGAGGGATCATATAACCATTCCTAATAAGGACAAAACTTGGTAAACTGACTCGTCAGAATGATGAAAAAGTGCAAGATGTCAAAGAAAGGGGCAGGTTACAATCTTTAGGATTTGCTTTGCATATTTGTCAATGCAACTGACAGCTACACCTGATTACCCCCATTGGTCAAGCCAAATAAGTCACTTCCTTTTAGTTTGTTGGATCATCTGTTTTGGCACAAAATCATTCAAAGATCCATACAGTAGGCGCTCCATGGTAAAAACCCACAGACCAATAGGTTACATAAGGAAGTTCCAGCCAGGGGAAAATTTACTTGTACAGATACACATTCATAACAAACTGACTGGCATGTCAATCAAATGTCATACTTCTCATGTGCCACATCAACCAGTAAAAAAATTCAGCTTGTACGCATGTAACGTTTGATTTTTGAATTAGTTAAGACACCTCCTAATGTGCTTTTACTAATTCTATTTAAACGCCAAAATTTTGAAGACTAAAAAACCAGTGAAAACATAAAATGAAAAATTAAATACCTACGAACAGAAGCTTACCTCGGGAACAACTTCTTTGAAGAATTCTAACTCCAATGAGTAATTTTTTTGTTCCTTTCCTCCCTTAGCACTGAGAATTAAACAAACAATATAATCTCAAACGGATAACTTGTATAATTGTACAAGACTTCAAGCCAATTAGAAGGATCAAGCACTATTGGTCAAATTGTCCCGGGTCTGATCATACGGTTCTGTGGGTAAAAATGCTCAAATTTCGCTTGTTTTCGTAAGGTAGCTTATTAGTAGCAACAAGATCTACTGCCAATCGAGCAAACAGATTTCGTACAGATACATACGTAGCCAAAAACAGCTACAGGCTTACCTGAAATGAAGGGTTTGTGTGTCGAGTTTAATCTCAGGCGTTTGACAATCCTCGAGTTCAATCGTGAGAAACACTTTGTCTTTTCGCTGCGCCCATTTCGTAGACGGTGAAATTTTTCTGGAACATTAAATGAGACAGTATTAGGCGCTTGAAATGTTAAACCAAAAAGGTTTAATGAAGTCGACCTCTTACCTAACTTCTCCCATATTTCCACCGTTTATTCAAAACGAGTCGACAAGAACTTGCAGCATGCGGACTTCTCGTAGTCTGGGTACCAAGCTCCACGCTCCGTAGCGCTGAACGTTCTGACCCGACTAAAGTCGGAAAAAATCGGAAATAATCGGAAAAAACCCGACTTTTCTCCGACTCTCGTCCCATGATATCCCAGAAACCACCTAAAACGCTATTTTGCATAATTTGGTTCATGTCGTGCTCTGGTTTGTCACGAAAATTATTGTTCTCCGTGGCTTTCAGTTGCAATCTTGTGTATAGAGGGAAAAAATCCTCATGGTATTCCCCAGCCACATATTTCAAACATTTTTTCTGTTCAAGTCTCGAAGAACCCCTGAAATTTGAATACAAGATGGCCACTTTGGAAACCCTGAACTTGGACAACTTAGTGTTGAGGTCCTTGCCCATCGATAAAGAGTTAGAAAATTATGTCCGGCAAGTCGCTGGAGCGTGTTTCTCTCGTGTTCAACCAACTCCAGTGGAAAATGCTACAACAGTGGCTTATTCTAAAACTGCAATGTCACTCTTGGACCTCCCTGAACACGAGTTAAAACGTTATGATTTTGCAGAATTCTTCAGTGGTAATAAACTTTTGCCGGGAACGGAGCCGGCAGCTCATTGCTATTGCGGTCACCAGTTCGGGTATTTTTCTGGTCAGCTGGGAGATGGAGCTGCAATGTAAGTTGACGTTTGACGGCAATATTTTTGAAAGGTGCAAAGATCCCTGTTGTTTATATTATATAACATGGCCACAGGACACCCAAACTCAAGCCGTGTCTACTCGAAAATACGTGAGTTTGGAAAGTTTTAACTGTATGTTTTAGAGGGTAGGAATCCTGTACTGTAGGGTATTGCACTGTCTACTGTATTTTTAGCAGATTATGTAGGACTACAGGCACCCAAGCTTAACTCTAGCGCAATAAGTATCAAAGTGAAAGAAAAATATTGATCATTTGTCAGGTAATCACGTGGTTTCAAGTTCAATGTTGGAATTAATTTGCCCAAGTGAGTTTTTCAAAAAGCTGAAATTGCACGAGCCACTTTGCTGAGTGAGTGCAAATTAATTCCAAATTGAATTACAAAAACTGTATGATTACTTATTATGCAACATGTGCACAGCTCACAGTAGGAATATTGTGTGCGTTACAGCTGAGTATACAACGGTCTTCCTGTATTTAGCCTTAGAATTGGGTTACTAAATGAAAACACACATGATTCACTGCAACTCTGAGTTTCGTGCTTACGCACTCATCAGGCA
>OMLO01000851.1_pt1 | contig 21906 bp, 14 predicted proteins | sample 1674811 | NCBI WGS metagenome assembly OMLO01 (sample SAMN06265003, study PRJEB25207) | coral metagenome | isolation source: Coral host | place: Mexico:La Bocana,Puerto Morelos, Mexico | collected 2008-11-13 | reverse complement strand
CAGAAGCATTCGTAAACTGATCTTTTATTTAAAACCAGCCTAGTGTAACACAATCTCACTCCTGCTCAACGAAGTGAATACGTACTCATCTCCACTATCACATCGAACTCAATTTGGAAAACCTCGGAAACAAATAAGAAAAAAGAAAAAACTGGCATGATTTTTAGGAAATATCGCTTGATTTGTTTGGGAGGAAAAAAAAATCAATCACAACTTGGCCGATTTTTGGTTACACTGCGTACCAGAGGGGTTGTTTTTCGCGGGTCGCCCCCCGCTGATAGCGACTTAGTTTTAGCCACACAGAAAAAAACCTCTGGCACCCAGGGTAATTTTTTGTCTGATTTCCAATACTCTTTTATAAGTTTCTGTGAGAGGAATAATAAATTATTATCCATAAGAATGTTCGGGCTAATTGTTTCTTTGCATCCTTACTGCGTATGAAACTTATACGCCACGTCAGGGGGGTTGTCAGGGACAAAATTCTGCGGTTCGATTTCGTAATTACGTAGCCTCTCACGCAGACGTTCTTAGGCTTGTCAAATTGTTTTTTGGATTGGGATTGCATGAGCCCATACGGCGAGTACAATAAGTAGTCTTGAAAAAATTTACGAGTGCTTATTTATTCCAAATTGCATAAGAAAAATAATTTGATTACTTGTTGTTAATAATATACAAGTGACAAATGAAGTGTCAAGCTACAACTTTATTGGATGAAAATTTGATATGTGAATTCAAGCGTAAAAATTCATTCACTCTCTCCAAGTCCTGATTGAAAACTGAGCAGTTTCTTTTAACTGTGAAGCAAAAGAAAACCTCCCTGCAGCTTTGATTTGGCTATCTCATGGAGAAAAAACTCTTCAACCCAAGTTGAAGCACATTCATTACTTCCTCTGATAACTAACTAGTTTAGTAATTTTTGCTGAACCTTACATTTTGCTTTGTTCTGAAGTCTTTGTATTAAAATTTAGGTGAAGAGTTTCAGTCTTCGTTTTATTTTATTTTTGTTTGCCATTTTGTTTCCCTGTTCAATTTTGTTGGAACTGTCAATCATTTTTACACTGGTGAAATTGCACTGATCACTGATTTGCGACAAGTTCTCAGACAATCAGAATGGAGAAGATGTTGCTTGTGTTTTATTAGGGCACAAATTAGTAAAGGACATGTGAAATAAAGGTAACTGATTCAAAGGAAATAATTTGAATTTGGGAAATTATATCAGACATGAGCAAAAGCTTACTCAACTCAGTCAAGAATGGAAAGCTTAAAGATATAATTTTTCCATTTTTGTAATACTAACCTCTCCTTAACGTATGTTTATGACTGGGAGAATATCAGCACACAGCCTTTTTTCCTCTCAGTGTAGCCCCTATTTGTACTGGTAGTTTTAAGAGAAATTGTCCATTTATAAAAATTATACCAGAGAATGCATTTAACATATGCACTATTAGAAGTAGCCTCCCCCTTATTAATATCTTGTGTTTGGTAAGCACCTGAATGGAGGGCTCTCTATCCCAGTCTTCCTTCTGGACATACAAGTCCCAGGGTCTTCCCAATTTTTCTATTCGTTAATCAATTTTTCTTCATGATGATTTGCTTGCACTTAAAAGCCGTAATTGCCAGTGTTGGCAGGCACAATTATCAGCTTGTGGTGGGTGAGTTACATAATGTGTAGGTCCAGAAAATATTTGGACCTTCTCCCCTCACCCCCAGGAAATTCTGATCCCTTCTGTGGGGGTAGCATGAAAGTCTATGAATATTTGCTTGAGCTGAATATCACCAAAATATTGAAATAAAGTAGGTGGGGACTGGAAAAGAGTGAGTTGCCATGGGAACAGAATTTTTAAAGTTGTTGATGTGTTTCCTTTAGAACTATTAGCCTACCAAGTTTCGATGGTCAGTGATGCAAATTGGCCAAGATAGCCCTACTGATATGCTTTATATAATACTGGGTTGAGTATATGATGTCATCAGTTATCTCATTTGCATATTTCACATATTTTAAAACACAAATATCTCTGGAACTAATGCAGATATTTGTAAACAGGAAATGCAATTTTTATTCTTTCATGGAATTCTATGTGATACACCTAGAGGTACAATTTTGATCATAGTACCACTTTAACTTATTATATAAGGACTTTCTGCATCTCAGAATTCACAAACCTACTTTTGGGAGGGTATTGATCAGGCCAGGTGTGTTTGCCTGGCACTGGATTGAACAGAAAAATATTTTTCAGGTTCTAGTCCTACTGTCATTACTGTGCTATGGGCAAGACATGTACTTTATCCTCAGTGTCCCTCTACACACAGATGTATAAATGCATCAAATTGTTTGCTGGTAACCTGATACCACACACCACGATTGAAATGGCTAACTTAGACAACTAAAGAACATTCTGGACAGCTCTAGCATCAGACATATACTTTAACACTCTTGTACTCTTGGGTTCCTCCACTGCCGTTTTTTGGGATTCCATGCAAAGCTCCCTACCAAAGGAACTCCTGCTCACATCCAAACCACATTTCTTTGATGAAATTAGCCATATCACAGCTTCCGATTTTAAGAAAATTTCTGTGCATTCACACTAGGCTGTTATGTGATTGGCCTGTTCAACAAAGCGCAAACAAACCACAAACACAAAAGGAAAGGAATGTGGTTAGGATGTTAGCAGCTGTTTCTTTGAGACAAGCATTATGCAACATCCCAAAAAATGGCTGCAGAGGTGACTATCTTATCTGTAAGGTAGAGGTATTCAGTCTGCATATGAGCCAAGCGGCTCATCGGGCTAGAGCATGAAGCATAGCATGAAGTGACTAGGATTATTTCCACTCCCCCTGAATGGTATGCTAGTCCATTGCAGGGTTACCCCCAACTGTATCTTCCACACCAAGTAAGAGCCGAACTCATGCAGAGCAAGGTCATTTAATTGAGTTCATATACGACAGGTGTCCTGCATTCTGCTTTCCATGAGTACTCATAGCTCAGTGAATAGAGCATCCACCATGTGTTCAGGAGGTTGTGGGTTTCGATTCCGGTCAGGGACTCAGAATTGTTCTTTGTCCCACCCTCGTACCATACTTAATTCACCTTCCACATAACACTATTATACCTCTCCAGCATTCCACTTCAGTGTGTACAATGTGTAGTACCAAAACAAGGTTGGGGTGGACATTTGTATCCATTGACTGTACTTTTGTCCACCATGACCTTGTCTTCCCCCCCCACCCCCTACTGTATGTTGAAATCTTGGAAAGGTCCATACAAGTACATGGATGTAATTTTATCATCTCCCCCCCCCCCAAGAAGTCAGGGTGTTTATTTATCAGAGGATTCTCCCCCACAGTAGTTTTATTCACTGAAAGAACTTTATCAAGACACTTGAGTCAAGAAAGCCACTTTGGTCATTTAAGAGTATCTTGCAAAAAAAAAACAAAAAAAAAACAAATAAAACAGCACAATCATGCTTGACAAGACTTGAACTGAATGAAAAATGGTTTTCTTAGCTCTTACTAGGTTGATTAAATACTAAAACAATTTGTCACGTATTCCAGTCAAGTGATGCCGTTATCACTGCCATCACATTTAAAACTTTCTGTATTAGTTGAGATTAGCAACTTTTCCTGGTGGGTTCAAAACCGTTGCAAAATAAGGAAAGCTGTGTAAAAGCTGTGTTAGAAATTCCTTTCTGATCTCAGATGTTCACATCCTTGGGTTCTAAATGCATTTAGGGCTTAAAAGCATGCTAATTATGTATTTTGTCATGTATTATGTATTTTTCCATGAGAAATCATGGACAAAAGTCCTTGGGGCGCTTATGAAATGTTACAAATAATCTGTGTTTTAAGACTGAAACTTCAAAAAAGCACAACTATCACTTTAAAAATGCATTGCCATCCCCCCTCCCTCCCCAACTAATGGTAGGTTAAAAATGAGGTGAAATTGCAGGTACAAGTTTTCAACATCGTATGTGGGGTGTGTGTTCCGTTAATATTTAAGCAATTAATAGGTGATTGTCATTTGATTTAGTTAAATAGCTTTGATTGACATCTAGTTGCATAACCGATAAGGTAAACTGACCTTTGAGCTCGGAAAAAGTAGTTTTCGCAGATGTTTTCAAAAGGACATGTTTGTTTCGCTGACCCATTTTCTACTGTTTTGGGAATCTGCATTATCTGTTTGCTGACCTGGAGAAACCTTATTAATTAAAGTAATCTTATTGGATATCGTCAAAGAAGTGAGTGTTTCAAATTTAGGTTTGCGTTTATATTTTGATCATCTGTCACATTAGTTTCTCAGTGAAATTTTGTATAACTTCTTTAGATCGGATAATCTCGGAATAAATTATACGATTGGCGTAATACGGTCAGATTGCCTGCTTGGCAGGAACCAATGTGATAAGGTTGTATTCGCGTCTCGCGTGCGCACAAAGCGCAAAAGTGCCCATGGTTCCCTAGGGTCCCATCATGAATTTATCATACTTATTTTCTTTACCGGCTTAGACATGCAAATAACAAAACAAACATCGATGAAATGAGTCTATACAATATTTACATGTAACTCTTAAAAGAATTAAACCGATGACTTTAAGGCCATTTCCATGTACTAAGGAATTAAGAAAATTAGCAAACAAAATAGCTGCAGGGGAAAAACCGGTTAACGCATTCTTCTTCATCACTTACAGTAAACAAGGAAATGGCCAAGACCGGTTTAAGAAAGCCATACATATCAGCTCAAAGATAAACTAAAATCAGTTCAAGTAGTTGTTGCTATAGCTAACCTGTCTATGGGCTCGTTCTGCATGGATTGTGCATCGTCCAAAAGCTTTTTCTTCGCCTCCGCATCTTTGTCGACTTTTCGCCCCATTTGTCTCAAAGAGAAGAACTTGAGGATATTTATTCCACTGGCTAAACCACCTTCTGTTATGAGGAGTCGACTGAGGTTGCGATCGACATAAAATTTGATGTATCACCGTGTATGTTTTTCATTCACGTGAGAGTTACCAAAGGTCCGAAAGCGCTCCTAACTTCGGAGAATCTTTAAATGCAGTTAAACTATCGACCTACTACGTTTTCTTCCGAAGAAGAGAACTTTCTCGAGGGAGGAAGAGAGAGGATCCTGGAAACGAGCTCAGTAGCTGCTTATTACGTTACGCATGTATATTACCCACGCATAACCGTGTTTTATATTGAACTCACTATCAACCGCGTTTTATATTGAACTCACTATCTCTTTTCTGATTGGGCAAGAGCGTTCATCGTATTTTTTGAAGGTGCAAATTTGGCGCACAATTTTACACTCCACAGGCAAAAACAAAGTTTCTTTAAAAGATATGTTCTTTTTTAAGAAAGTGATTCTGGTTTAATTTTCAACAACTTTTACCCCAGCCTGCATTTGGGACTAGAGGCTACTCCACGAGCCTAAAAAAAGTTTTGGCAAAGTCATGCTTTTATTGCAAATACAATGAGAAATGCCTTCATGCGGCCATTTTCACCACAACGTATTGGCTGTGTCAGCAAACGTCACATGTAGGATATCTTCACCATACCCTTAGTAGAATCTGAGCTTACTTGCCCTCTGTGAATTGTAAAAGAAGCTTAGAAGCAGGAACTGCAAAACACTTGAAGAACCATCTTGTGGGAACAATCACACATCAGACCTCGGAAAACCCAAAGGAAACTCGTAGAGTGTCAAGTTAATTGAGAGAACTTTGTGATAGACTCCCATTTGAAAAAGTCAGGACTGCTCATCGGATGTAAGGATGTAAGACAAGACAAGACCCCAACGAGCAGGGGGCTGCACTCTACAAAGTTCTATATACGGGGAGTCCAGGGGAGACTCTGCCCTGAAGTTCAACCCTTTGCACAAACTAAGACTACATGCAAGATTAATAGAAAGCACCTTAAAATGTTATTTATAGGGGAAGGGGGGAGGTGTGCTACTTCTCTTTTAAGGGCCTAACTAGAGCTCAAGCCACATCCCAGATTGGAATCCTTTGGGAATTTTCTGATAACATCCTGACATTTTCAGGAATCTCTACTAACAAGATCTTGCAACAAAATTGCAACACAGGCTTCCAAACATATGCCCAGTACAAAATTTTCACAACATCTTTATGGTCAAAATAGCCCAGTGACTTTCAATAAAAATTTATTATGTGCACACAACCATTTAAAGCTTTCTTTATACACAAAGCTGTAGCACTCTTGTGATAAAAATAAAAAACTCTAAAAATCTTAACTACATGGCTAAAAGACTGTGCTAATGATTAAAACATAAAACTTCTATCAGATTTACTTTAAAGGCTACTACAAAGAGCTTTTTAAACAATCCGGGGAAGGATCTGTTATAAGAAAGACAGGGGTTCTCATCATTGGGTGTGTCCAGCCGAAAACAATCCACAGCAGGAGCGTTAAATTAGTGGTCCCTTTTTCGCTATACAGCCGAAAAAACTTAATGTCAATTCATGAGTTATTTCAGAATTGGTAACTTTGAAGTGTGAGAAAAAAAATGGATCTTAGTACCTCCTAGGGTTTTTTATTCAAAATTTCTGATGAGAACCCCTGTCCTTTTTACATGGGACTCACTTCTTGGGTAGCTTACCACCCGCACTTGAAAAAGAAATAATGTTTAGGATCTTTCACATTTAAAAATCTTTGTCAATGTTTAATTTAGGATTTGAGGTAAACGTTGGATAAATCACTGTGCTTTGTTAATTTAGTTGTTTGTTAGACAGGAATTATGTTCTGTTCAACTTTTAACAATCAAACTTAATTTGTAATAATTTTTATGTGGCACTGTGTATTATGCTGTACAAGGTAGTTGTAGCTTTCAAGTCTTTGGATGAAACCCTAGTGTGTGACCATTCAAATGAAAGCTATTGAGCAGTACTTTCATGTGGTACTTGTTAATTTTTCACTATTTTGCAAGCAAAAATTACATTTATTCTGTGTTTCTTTTAAATTTCAGTGCATGAGTTATACCCCAGAAGAGAGACAGAAATGACAACAGTTGTACATATATTACATTTTGCTCCAAAAAACATTTAGCTGTCTCCTTCTTGTCTATTCTTTCCCTGGTCAAAATCAAACACCTCAATTAAAAGAAACACATTCTGAAAATTTTCTTTCACAAATTAATATACCAACTTTGATTCACAGCAGTTAAATTATAAAATGATTTGTGGAATTTTTTTTAACAGATATAGCGCGTTCCATAGAGTGGCCATAAACCAAACACAGAATTTCTGGATGAAATCTTGCCTTGTACACTATTACCGGTACATCCTAGAATTTTCAGTGTGTTAGATCAAAAGACTATCTCACTCACTCATGAGTATTTGATATAAAGATTAATGCCCTTTCCACACTACACCGAAACAAATTTTGAAAATGCAATAATCACTGGCAACTTTGGATTTATGTGTGAGGAAAACTTGGAAATGAAAATCACGAGATAATCGTGATGTCATTGGTCTCAAAATGCTCCATTTTCAAAATGTTTTACGTCAACACTAAAACACATAGCAGGCATTTTCAAGTTCCTCCAGTTGAAGAGCATTTTGGAAAAGCTTTGTTTTTGTGATGGATTGGTGTGGACAGTAGGTCTAGATGGAGAAATAAATCTACATTTTTAAGTTTCTCAAGGGTATTGTGGATAGGGCCTAAGCGATTTATTGATGGAGCAAGATATATCTATTTTATGGAACTAGACCATAATCTTGTAAGAAAGAGAAGGAAATCTGTGTTAATCAATGGGATCCACAATCAGCGGCGCAATGTACTCAGAATGTCTAATACCAAAATGAAAACTGGGAGCCTTTTTCTTGTTTGACCAAAACTGCAAGATAAGTGAATGGTTGCAATCAGTGGATAAATCCATACATGTAAATCAATGAATGACTTGTTAATCAATCTATCGATCAGACTATTGGCCAGTCATCAGTCACTTAGTCAGTCAGTCAGTCAATCCGTCTGTCTGCTTATCAGTCAGTCAGTCAGTCAGTCAGTCATCAGTCAGTCAGTTATCAGTCAGTTGGTTGGTTGGCCAGCTCGTCTGCCTGCCCCTCAGTCAAGCAGTCTTTCCATTTCTCTCTCTGTCCATCCAACCATCAGCCAGTCAGTTAGCAATTCCAAGACTGTAAAGTCCAGACTCCACTGACTCTAAGCAGCACACTCCATCAAGTGAATCTAAAACTACTAAAACAGACTACCTGCAAGATTCATGTAAAGAACCTTGTGCTACTTCTAACTTTAACCAAAACCTGGCCCGACATTGAATATCATGAAAAAGGAAAATTCTGAATGAAACTATTTTAAGCAGGACACTGTAAGCTTTGCTAACATGGAAGATAAATGCCATGCACTGAAGCTGGGGTGGGATAATTAATAGTTTTTGGATGAGACAATCAAATTTGTTGTGGCATTTTTTCAATACTTAAAAGTTCCAATTGATGAATTCACAGTACTGTGTGGTGTCTGTGACAAGAATATATTTCCCAAAGAGAATTTCAAGCTTAGGAGTCATTGAGACGGTAAAGAAGCATTTTGTTTACAACTGTTTGTGATAACTATTAGTTGAAAAGAAAGATTATAAAAGTATTATCAATCAAAGTTTTGATACATCAAGCATCATTCTCAAGACTGATGTTGTCAATGCTGATGTCAAAGTTGTTATTTATGAGTTGAGTTTTAAATGGATAATCCATCCATACTGGAATGGAATCCATTTCAAACTCGATTCATAAATAACAACTTGTCTTTGACATTAGCATTGACAACCTTAGTCTTCAGAATGATGCTTGTTGCGTCAAAACAGTGATTAACAATACTTTTAACCTTTCCTGTCAAAAGCTTCAACAAGCAACTAATTATTTCATATTTATTATTGGTCAGAATTCTAATAGTTACCATTTCTGGTCTGTGAGCTCCAGGTCCCGGTTTCAAGGTTCTGTCGCCAGGTGCATAGTTACGAGCATTCAATGAAAAAATGGGCTTCCTGTTCTTATAGATATTTGGATCAATTACTTTATATGTGCCTGGCCCAGGGGTCTGTGGAGAAACGAGAAAAGCCATTTTAATCGCTAGGAGTAAAAATACTGAAAAGCAATAACGCCAGGATCAGTGTTAGAACTTTAGTGGCCCGCATGAGCTAGCAGATCTTCTCCTGGTCCCTCTAAATGGGATGGTTGTCCTTTGGTTGTAAGATAGTAATATTTTTGTGTGAAGATAACCTCAATTGTTATACATGTAGCAGATATTTGGAACCTAGACTAGCCTCAGTGCTAAGTTCAGTTTTACATGGGATACATCATTGAATAAATTATTAAACAGTTAACCTGTGACTCTAACAGATAGGTAAAACAACATGTGCCTCAAGCTGTCTAAAAAATGAAATCCATGTTTTGCCCATGCAGCCTAAGGATGCGAGACGATAAGTTAGGCACATTTCATCATGGCATCTAGCGTTGCTAGTGCCTCTTTTGCATTGCCAGACACTATCACATTGTCCGAACAGTTAATCACATTAACATCATGATTGTAGCATAAGCTGATAAAAAGTGGTTAAAATAACTCATCAAAATCTAAGTTTTGGAAACTGCTGAAAACTGTTGCCAGTCACTTGACACCTTTACATTTTATCTTCAAATTTTGCAGCGTTATCTAGACATGCGTACCTCCTGGCATTACACAAACCTTTTGCAAATCCTCATGGAAACTTCCAATCTTTGATCTACTTGTCATGGAGAAAGCAGCCGAGGACTTCTTTCCTACAGACTTGGGACCAAGAATCATAGGCATGTTGTAATTATTTGGAGCAGGATTGTTGTCTTGCTTGCCGTAGGGTGTGCGCAGTCCAAAGGAATAATGTGGTGGGAAGGGGTGCTTCTGGACAGGGTTCTTCTCAGCGTGATAATCCCCTTAGAGAAAGAAAGACAAATCATGGCAAATATATTGTGAAACCCAGAAACCATGAACACCAAAAATACTTACGGAATGTTACTGCGTCACAAGGAGAAAGCCAATTAAGCATGAGAAATTTTACACTGCAATGGTGTTTGGATTGTGGTTTAAAGTTTCCTCATATGTCTGGAATGTTATTGTGATTGGACAGTACACAGTTGGCCTGTCAGAATTATTATATGAGTGTCATGGTGCATGTAACACAGCGCAGTTCCAGAACGCGAGGACTCTAGGCTCAGGGAATCAAGAGACGCTTTCAATTTAACCAAAATGGAATAGTACATAGACTTCCTGCTAACATTAGTGGAAAATCCAAATGCTAACCATTCAAATATTGAAAATTCTGGAAAAAAAAGATTAAAAAGGAACAGAATTTCTTGGTAAAAAAAATCGAACAGTTTGGGTATCCTTCACAAGTTTGTCCTTTTTTCTGGAAATTCCAGACAATGCCATTCTGTTGGCAAGTTCTCCAGAAATTTAAATCAGAGTTTTTGGTTGAATTAAAAGTGCCCAATATTTACATCATGGAGGCCTTGACTTTGCAGCTCCTATGCAGAAGGATACAATTTCCATACTCATAAAAAGGCTAAACATTGTATGCATAATTAGTAACTATGCGCAAAAATTACAGGAAATAGTACTTGACATGAGGAAAAACCTCATTTGCATTTGGAAATGAATTAGTTTCTGATCAAAATGTGCAAAAACCTTGCCATACAAAAGGAATTTTTCAAAAACTCTGTACCAAATAAGAGAACAAACACATCGATTTTACCAAATTTTTTCATATTTCTTTTCGTGCTGCAATTCGATTTTCTGCTATTTCACACCGTTCGAGTTCGGTTCGACCCTAGCAGTAGCATTAATTTTACTCTGGTATCCGATTTGACTCTTAAGAATAGCAATAGTGAAGTTGGAGTCTCATAGACTTCATTACTATCTATTCCAAGTTATTTTCTTAGACTTAAGGCTCATGTCAAGATTAAGTACACTTTACATTGTTACAAAATGTGTTGCTATTTAGTGACGCAAATTAGCTTACCTTCTTCTTCATTCTCTAGATCGTAGAAATTTTAGAAGAGCTACTTTTTGACTTACAAACAACCCTAGGTTTCCCCTGCGCTCGAAAAGTATATTTCCTTGAGAACGTCGCATTGCAAGTTTCGCGAAGGATTACTCACGTGGCGTTTCTAAGGACGCGCCAATGCACGAATTTAGAAAGTGGAAATAAACTTCCCTATTGTTCGAACTTTAATCACACCGCATGAGCCACGGTGCTTACCATAAACTGCGTTTTTTTTTTAAATAGATATATACTTACATGGAGCTGGCGTCTGAAATTTTCCTTGTAAGTTGGTGCGAGATTTGAGCGTGTATTTCGGAGTGCCTTCGGCTCCATGGCGTGTCACATCTGTAATTCTATACTTCGGTCCTGGCCCCAGCGATTGCTGATTTTTCCACGTTCGAGAGCCGAAACTGTACGCTGCTTTCTTGTGTTTTGTGTAGTCGTGTCCAATGTAGCCTGTTGATCCTGGCAAATAGTAAGCAGCCGGCCCCGGTCCACGGAACATTGCACCGATCATGGGTCGTTTTCTCTCATCCTCCGCCATGACGACCGAAGTTTGTTGAACTATTTCACAGAAAAACGCGGTTCGAACGTCGTCTTTACCTCTCCAAGACTTTGTTAAATTCCACTTTTGTTAGAAGTAAGCCGGATTTTCTGTAAATTTTACTGGATAAAGCGTGGACCAACGCGAAAACTGCCTCGGATCTTAACCGTAAACACAAGGCCTTTTTGATCTCTAAGGAATGAAATGTCGAGACGGCCTATGCAACATGACACTTGTCTTTCTTTTGCTGTCACGCACGGACGAATCAATTAGGTATAATGCAATTAATTATTCATACACCATAATTTGGACCAATGCGCTGCATTTGGCGCCCGCCGGGACGATCACTTTGTTAATAACACAAAACCATAAAACGACAATACCTTGTTTGACAACTATACCGGTATATACTGCACGCTTTTGTTATAGACCATCCCACTTCCTCATAGAAAAATATTTTTTAAAATTTCTCATTGCAAATAATTATTTCCACAAAAAAAAAAAAGAAATTATGAAGCAAAGACTCAAAACTTGAAGTACTGCAGAGTTACATTTCCAAATCATGGCAATTTTAATGTGCACTTGATCTTCAATGTTTACTTCTAAGTCAAATAAAAATCAATATATAGGTCTACATATTGAAATAAAAATATTAAATGTGTCTGTTTCTTTACTGTTTTGTTTTTATAAAATATAAACCACTAAAGTGCACATTTCTCAACAAGGGCTGGAGAAAACGGAAATAGAATTTCCAAATTTGTTCCCTAATTCTTAATGACCTAACCTCTAAACTAATAAATCTGCAAAAAATGGCTTTCACATCCAATATGTGATTTCATCTTCTCACATACATTAACAATCCATCAAGTTAAAACAAAGTAAATAGTGACTGTGACAGATTGGATATATAATTTTAATTACATAGAATTTAATGATTTCATTTTTCAATTTTCTCCTCAGTTTGACCGGTAGTTTCAATTTGAGAAGATGTTATCCACAATAAATATTGAGAGAGTTTCAGCACATTTCCAAACAACTTGAATTTCATCATAAATATTATGCTACAAATCATGGTCTTACTACTGAGGGAAAAACTTGAAACATCTCAATCATAAGACAGAGCTAACAGACTACATTGCAATATAATGTTAATAGCGACTTTTTATGTACCCTTTGATAAGCTAGCTACCATAACAAACAAAAATAACCTTGAGGGAAAACATCAAAATACATATTATATATTATATTTTTTGCTTTCTTCAATCAAATAGAAAAGTCAAGGCCATAAGTTGAGAACAAAATTGTTTCTGCCAAATTTTCAATTTCATATTCATGGACAAATTCAAACCCATTAAAATATTTGCTGACCACAAAGTGTCAATCACATGGCAAGATCAGTGATATGCAAAATTTACTTGACTAATGTTGATCATGGCAAGTAAATTGAAAAACCTGTCAGTTTTCATACATAACAAAAATTTCCCCTGCTCTGCTATGAAGTGGATGTTAGTGCTTTTAAATTTGGCATGACTTGAAAAAAATTGTAGGAAAAAATTGCTGTGTGCACTTGTATCAACTTTTTCCCCCCACAAAACAAAGTTCTGCTCAGTGCATACAAGCCCTATAGTTCTTGCTTACTTCTCATGCATTGTGCAATAATAACTTTAGTTTTGCAACATTTTATCAATGAAAATTATGTGATTCTTAATTTAAAGTATGAATCTCATTGGTCACAGAGTATAACCAACACCCCTACCCTCTACATTCTAGAACATACAACCACTTCCTTTCCCACCCTATTAAAAAAAATGTCATTCAAAACAAACTTCAATTTTATTAGCTTGTTAACAGAAATGCTTACAATACCAGAAGTCTGACAAAAATCAGCTGTTCGTAGATGTTAATTAAGTGTGTCTTCTGTGGGCACTTACTTTTTTGCAAAAATTAAACTTAGATCTAACCGTACTCTTGTTTCAATTTTCTAGATGCCCACTTTATGTTAAGAAAAAAGTATCAAACGTAGAATCATTTACAAGCAGAAAAGGAAGTTTATGATAAATTAGATTGTTCAGGTTCCCTCCATTATTTGAATCCTAGTTTTCTTTTGAACGGAGAAATGCAATGTCTGTATGGCAAAATTTTCTGAAGTGAGTAAAGATTACTATATCTCCTTGTTATTATGAGTACTGTGATTGGTCAATTTAGCAGGCTGTATTCCACTGTCCGACAGACCTGCTAAAAGTTAAAGCTGTTTTTGTTGCTAAACTGTTTCAGGATATTTCTCCAAGTGTTCTCAACTTTAATGGAAATTAAGTTTAAAACATTTCAATTTAAAATGTGTATTAAAAGGTGAAAGTAACTTCACAACAATTTCAAATAAATTCATTTTGCTTTTGACATTTTTCAGAAATTCGAAGCCATTCCATGTGAATAGCAATCATTCCCGAACCCATCAGACACACAGTAGAGATATAATAGATACCTTTTTAGAAACATGTGTCAACAGGATTGAATCATTGCACAGATTTTCTCTGACTTTCAGCCTTGGAGGGGTCTAACGACATGTCTGTACTAGTCGAAAAACACTGTTCACTGGCAAAGCTCTTCATTGTTTTACATACCAATAAAATTAAGTTAAACATCTTCCAGCTCTGCTCCAGTGGTCTTTTGTTTGTGATACAAGTAACAGAAAACGTCACTGTTACATATATAAGAAATCAACAGTCATAAAAACTTAACCTGTATGAATCCATGTAACTGTATGCTATTTGGAATGAGCCAGTTACCTCTGGTTTAATTTTAAAACACCATGTCAACTTGCAAGCAAAACTTCTTGCAAATTGATATCAACTTAACTCAACTACTATAAAATTCTTTGCAGTGATGAAACTAGGAAGCTCTCATTTCCAGGAAAAATCTCAGTATAAGACAATTACCTTCCAATATAACAGACCCTCTCTTTTGAAAACCTTGCTAATCGAACTACCTTGTTATCACAGCAAAAAAACATTGGAAAACCACTTTCTTTATAATAATTATCACATTAAATTAAATGATGGGGTACAACTGTTGCAAAATTCTCACAATACACTGTACTGTAATATAAAGTTACATGTATATCCTTACAAGATTCTAAAACAACTATTTTCTACAAACATTGGCAACAATCTGTACAATAGTTTGTTATCTATACAACATTATTCTTATCTTCTTCCAGAGTTCACTTTTTCCAGAATGTTTAGAAACTTCCCCCTTGTCATTTCTCTAGCTGAAAAAAATTGTAACATTAACTATGCTAAAATATATTTATCATTATTGTATAACCTCTGTCATAAAAAGGTATTCAAGATTATTTTAACCAGACATGTAACTTTCTTTGACCCAATGAATCCTAGGTCATCTGTTAAAAATTAACGTTTGGCCAATTTAACTTCTAAGTGCAGCGTAAGTGCAGAATTCCATTAAACTTTTATAGCAGGAGGGCAACTGGTTTTCACAGGCAGGCAAAACATTTTAAAGTAAACATCCTTAAATTTATTCTAGATGGTGTAACCACGCTTGCAAATTTGTCTGCACAGTCGATCAATTTGCCCAGTGCCAGGTACTTAATGAAACCTCTGTAAGTGTCAGGCAAATGGCCCACAAGAAATAAAATTGAAAGCCAATCAGATAATCTGTAAAGGCGTCTATAACCCCATGTGTAGGCAGATTAATGTGTTATTAAGACAATGTGATTGAAATACAGATAGCACCCTATCTATTAGTTGCTTTGTAAGTTTACTGAAGACTGTTCACAGGCCATACTGACTTCCATACATTTTTGACAATACTTGTAGAAATTTCTCAGAAGAATTTAGACACTGCAATAAATTAGAGCAATATCCCCTGGCTGATTGCTTTTTTTTTATTCTCATCATGTGTCACCTTCATAATTCAGCGATGTTGAAAAAGAAATAAGCCCATGATCACTCTTCACTCAGAAATGTACTAGCTAAAAAAGTACCTTCATCTAAGCCAAGCTGAAATGCTAGATTTTGGAGTCCACGAACTTTTTCCATTAGTTGTGATGTGGTAAGACTTCCAAATTCTACAAAAATGAAAGGAAAAAAAACAAGCATGCATAACAATTTATTATGATCATAAAACATAATTAGTGCTTTGAGAGTGCAATGTACTCTACTCTATGATTCCGGATAACTCTAACAAAACATCTAATCATGTCCTTGTTTATGCAAAAGTACACTACGAATTATTGTGTTGTTTCTTGCACAAGACACTTCACTCGCACAGTTTATCACTCTCCACCCAGGTGTATAAATAGTAAGAGCATGCAAAGGGTATACTTGTAATAGACAAGTATCTCATTTAAGGGGGAGTAGAGCCCAGGGGGGGGGAATCCCATGTAAAAAGGAGTGGGGATGCTCGTCATACAAACAAAGTTTTAGTACGTCATAGGGTGTTCAGTCTTGAAAGGTCCACAGCAGGAGCTTCTGTGTTTTTTTTCTCAGAGTATTGAGCCAAAAAATATAACAAGATATAGTCTGCTGTTTTAGAAATGGTACTTTTAAGTGGTTAAAAAAATTTAAGCCATGCCCACAAAACGGGATTTTGGTTCCTCTTTAAAGGGCTGGTTTACACTAGTGACGGAAACGACGGAAGCGGAGTCGGAATCAGAAGAAAGTTCTGATCTAGTGTGAATCGGCACGACGGAAGCAGAATTGGAAGAAAAAGAAACTCTTCTGATCCTTCTGACTTCGCTTTTTGATTTACACTGGATCATAACGCTCCTTACGCTTCCGATTCCGACTCAGCTTTCGATTCTGTTGCTAGTGTGAACCAGCCCTAAAGGGGTTCTTTTCAGAATTTCCGACAAGCGTCCTGTCCTTTTTATATGCGAGTCCCTCCTGGGAGGAGTAGGGATACACCTAATACCTTTACACTACGGGAACCACACTTGTGTGAAGAGCCGCTAGCCTCAACCTTGGACTTTTCCAAGCAAAAAATTATCTAGTCTTGAAATCATGTCTTTGTTGTAGTTAAAAATTAAATTCAGGTAAAAAAAAATTTTAACCTAGTTTGATTCTCAATAATTATTTCCTTTGTCTTCTAACCCTAATAGGGGTTAAGAGACAAAGGAATTTAATTTTTGCCTGAATTTAATTTTTAACTACAACATCTACAACAGTATTAAAGGCGAAGATTTCTGAGGTGTACCTTGCAGCATGTCCATATCATCTTTCTCCAGTTCAGCCAACCATTTTGGTGGAGTACTTGAGAGAGAAAAGGGCTGTAATGTTGAGCAAAAACAATATATATTGCTATTACCATGTTCTATTTATGGTGATATGTGTTAGAAATGTGTAAGCCGACAATTGATTGACAGCTTTCTGACAGCCTAAAATGGAAGCCAAATATTAAACATTTATTTAAATGAATGTAAAGTGACACTTTGGGGTAAATACATACACTAACAGCAAGTGAAGCAAAGTCAGATACTCCAGGAACTGTTGAGAGTAAAAAATGGAGTGTATCATTTTTAATGTAAAATTGTAGAAGGGCAGTTATATGTTGTGGTTCATTAGTTTAATGTAAGCAAATTAAACCAAATGTAGCAATTTCTGCCACTCTTTCAGGTTCCCTTTGGGGAAAAGAGCACAGCTTATTAAGTTTCGTGGACCAGTGAGAGTAATCTAGAATTTACAGATATAGGCAAGTGTAGTCTATATCCTTTTCCAAGATGGTGGATTAGGCTGATCAGCTTGAGCCATCAGAACTATTGTATTTTTCTGCTTACTGGTTGGCAGCAAGATGCAAAGCCTTTTCTTGATTCAATTTCTTTGCCCTTCCTTATTGTTTAAAGCAATGGTCAAATGGACTTGTCAACCAAAGTGAGTGTAAGTCATTGCAAGTGCATGCAAGGTCTGGCCAAATAAAGTCATAAGCAGACCCAAGTTTTCGACTTCCGCCTACTTGCTAGTCTGTTTGACCATCGCTTAAATTTTAATATTCTCTAAACTAGTATTCTCTAATTCGCTCCCAAACGACCCAGATAGACGCCTTCAATTTTTTTAAATACACCTTTATACTGACTATAGATCACAAATAAGTTTGCAACCTGCAACTCAAAAATTAGCCGATCTTAAAAAGTTTATTTGCATCTGTACTAAGTATCAAATCCATAAACTGTAACTCACTCTGTTCTGGCCACAAATCAGGTGAAGCCCTATCCAGTCGTTCAAAACTTAAAAGACCTTGTAAGCTTTGATCAAGTTCTACAAGGCAAACAGATCTACATGTAGCTTGACCACATGAACAAGAGTGCAGAAAAAGTGATATGAAAAACGCTTGATCGTAAAAATAAAACATAATGACGCTTCATACCTGGACTCGGTGATTCCATTTCTTATGTTGCTCGCAATTAAGCTGGAAAATAACGATTTAAACTAAGAAAACGACGAACAAATGGTCAAAGTAATGAAAAGAAAATTCAACTTCTCCGCCTGAGATTTTACGGTCATCCCCAGTACTCACGGGGTTACAGTTATGTCCAAATAAGGAGAGGGCTCCTTTGGGACCTTTTACGTGTTCTCATATAAAGGTAGTCTCTGCCCCCTGACCCTCCCTTCAAAATCTACATAAGCCCCTCGATATCTGGTACCCGTTCTGGATTATTGAACAAAAAAAAATGCTTCGATCTGCCAGTTCTTTTTCGCGTTTGCTTAACAGCAGCAAAAAGGTAAAACTAAACTTAACCTGGATATGTGTGTTAATGTAGGAGAGAATTCTCGCTGTAAAGATTTTGGAGCAATTTTGTCAATTTGCACAGAATTAATTTCGAAATAAGCTTATCATTTCCCTGACTTGATATAATTAGTCAGCTTATTTGTAAGCGCCTCATACCAGCGTGTACATTGGTGTACTGTATTCTATATAATGCGCTTTCTATCACTTAGAAACAGTAACAAAGTGAGTTCAACATTTCGAGTTTTTTATTAATTACACATGACATGCAGACGTCTAGATAAGATGAGATTCATACGGGGATCCAAACGGGAAAATATTTTGCTATGGGCCTCAATGCTCTTGGTGCAAATGTTCATGTGTGTCCTGAACTTGAGCCAAATATTTTCCCTTCTGACCCAACCTTAGTCAACAATTATATTGTACCACCTTTGGTTTGCAGATTGGGCCTCCTAGGGTGTTTCCTCTGTACATCTGCACTCTAGCCCCTCTTTAAAAAAAAATCGGGAAGAATGCAGATTTACACTGACGTCCTGTGTGTGTATCCATGACAACCCTGTGGGAAGCAACTGTTAACACTTCTGTACTGAAATATATCAGTGGAAGTAAAATACTTAGTACCCTGTACTTACCTAAGAGAGGGATGGGCCGGGAGCAAATGGGAGCATGAGTGTCCATCAACATGAGTGAAACCCCTGACCTTGACATGAGAGCTGTAAATTATCCAGCCTCCCCGCAGAACCCCACTGACCACTCATCATAGAGGAGGATAACTGCTGGCTACTACAGTTGTTTCAAGTTTAACGTAGCCTAAATTATATTTAGCCACATCTGCATGTACATCAACTAGAGCTTTAAAAGTCAAACCAATCAGAACCATGATAGGACCTCTCCCTTCCGCAGTCCTTATGTAGTGTTTGCTGTGAAGTAGTTACATGTAAGGATGATCTTGTTTTGAATGGGTTTATAGTGTCTAGCTATGTTAGCTTATAAAATCTAGTGTGATTGTTCATTTTAATTCTTGTTTTCACCATAACATAGACAGCTCCACTGGCAGTAGCATGGAAGAGATTTTATGGTGATGGTGTAAGTATTGTTTTTGATGGTTCAAGTGTTGAGAACACCGCAGTCATGAGGCCTTTCTATAGTAAAATTTTTTATGGTTAACAATACTTTGTTTATGTTATCATACCGGTAGATAAATTTAGTAGTGCCATTACATAACAGTTTATAGAGAAACGTAACATATTTTAAGAAGGAATACCTCACTAACATACAAGGTGGAATCATACAGAAATTGTGAACTTGTTTAGTTTTATATACATTTCGCGGATAAAAGTAAAATATAAAATTTAAGGTAAAAAGCTCTTAGAATATGAAACTTAACGTTTTCGATCTAGTTGATCATCATCAGAGTCGCTCTGATGATGATCAAATAGATTGAAAACGTTAAGTTTCATATTTTAACAGCTTTTTACCTTAAATTTTATATTTGTTGTTTAGTTTTGTTACTCTAATCAAGGTATGAAAAAATGCAGGTCTGAATGTCTTGTTTCAGAAAATATCAATATACCCTCTGATGGAAGGTTTTTTAGTTTGAATCCCCCTACCCCTCCAAAAATTCCAGTTTAGCATCATGCTTTCCTTTAAAAGATGTGTCCCTTCCCCTTGGAATTTCTGTTAACCCCTGTTAGGGTTGGTATCAGTATTTTCTTGGACTGCATATTGCCTGGAGTAAGTAAATTTTGCTCATGGACAAGTAAAAAAGAGAAGTGTCAGAAGATCAGTGGTCTGGTGGGCAAGTGAAATTATCTGAATGAAAATGTGAGCTTGATAAATGATTATTTCCAGTCAGAAGCTATTTTGAAACTTAAGACTGTACATGCAATAAAATCTAGCCACTGAGTTGAAAACGTTGTTAGTTAGTAATGAATCCAAGCACAAATTTGTTTGCATTTGCCCTCTGATTTCCATACTGGCCACCACAGAGGCAAGTATATTTAGCTGACGGCAAGTGAAAACTGAAATTCACTGGGACCCTGGGCAAGTGGATTTCATTTTGTTGCCTGCTTAAGTTAATGTTGCCTGTTTTGTTGTTCTTCTGAAAGTCAAACACAAAGCTGTTTATCAATGGCCAGTTTGTGGAGTCCTCAACTGACAAGTGGATTGACATTCACAATCCAGTAAGTACCCATAATTGTCTAGTTCTTACACACAGCTGGGAGCCATGCCAAGCCGAATTTTTTCCGCCTCTTTCGTCCCTTGGCCAGCGGAAAACCACACTTAATTGTTCTTTTGAATTATTGTTTCTGCTAGTCACACAAGGCTGGGCTTTTAACACTCAATATTTGGGCAAAAGTATTGTTGGACTGAGTGAAGAAAATAAATATTTGGTTTGAAGTATCAGGAGTTTTGAAAAATGGAATATTTGATAAATTGACATGGCTGAAAAATTAATTAGTGTTTGATCACTTTACGGATATTGTCCATTACAAGAAGCTGACTATAATTTTGTTGTTGAGACATGTAGTTATATGTTAGATGCTTATGCGATGTCATGTAATTTACATTTTTCTTAGGCCACTAATGAAGTCATCTCTAGAGCCCCTGAGACCACCAATGCTGAGATGGAGTCAGCTGTTGCCGCCGCAAAAGCAGCGTTTCCAGCCTGGGCTGATCAGTCAATTCTGTCACGGCAACAAATCATGTTTAACCTTCAGCACCTTGTCAAAAAACATATGGTACAAAGTCAATTTTAGTTTCAGTTTTATTGGTGTCTGGCTTCGCAAAATGCCCATGAGAACACAGTGGCTTCCTTCTTTATTCATAGAACAGTGTTAGAGACTTAAATGAGTGTAAAAAGAATGGATTTGGTATATGGACGGACAAAAAAAAACCTGGCCATTTTGAAAGTGAAGTGGTTGCGACAAAGAGATGGTCATTATAGTAGAGATTTCAGTCCAATTTAATCTGGAACACTGCCTTACGATCACCTCATCAACATTATCACATTGTTATCACGCTCACTTTTTTGTGCAGACAGAAAGCCCATATATATCTGAAAAGACAATCTCATTATGCCCAAAATATTCCCTCAAATTCATGTGAAATACAAAAATTTGGAAAAATATTCTATACATGTACTTCATGGTGTCCCATAAAAGGCCCAATTTTTAACATCAAAGTAATGTATGCCCAATTTAAAATCGCCTGTGTTATACCATTACCCAAAAACCATGGCCAACCCTGAATAATACAGCCACTCAAACCAGTTATGTTCATCTTTCCATTGACACACTAAATGAATTCAAATCTCAATTATTTTTAAATCAGTGAACTAAACAATTAAGTTTTTCAACCTTGATTGTCATTTTTTTGAACAGAATGAAATTGCTGATTTAATCACCACGGATACTGGCAAGACAACTGCAGATGCTATCGGCAGTGTTCAAAGAGGACTACGTACGTTTTTTTTTTGTTTCAAACTATGGAAAACAAGTTAATGTGGGTTTCATTATTGTAATATTTCTAGGGGCCACAAAGGCTAACAACTCGAGCAACACAAAGTCACACTATTCACACACGCACGCATACA
>OMLO01000850.1_pt1 | contig 21910 bp, 15 predicted proteins | sample 1674811 | NCBI WGS metagenome assembly OMLO01 (sample SAMN06265003, study PRJEB25207) | coral metagenome | isolation source: Coral host | place: Mexico:La Bocana,Puerto Morelos, Mexico | collected 2008-11-13 | reverse complement strand
GAAACGTCAGCTTTATAACTCATTACGGTGGCCAATTTACATTTTCAACTTAGTTGATATAACGAAATTACCTCGTTCAAGCAGGGTTGATTTATTGTCTTTCTGCTCATGTTTCTCATTCGTGCATTTGTGGATGTGTGTGGATGATTGGCAACAGCGTCAAGGAGCTGGAGTAGCAAGAAACTGACGGTGCTACTCGATGTAATTTCGAACGACTACGGTCGGACTTGTGAATGGACTCGCGTTATTTAATTCATACAAAAACCCCATTCTCAGCCTTCCATAAATCATTATCCGAGCTCGGAGGCTCTTAGTCACTTTAATTAAGGAAGCGATTAATGTTTTTTTAAGTCCCACTAAAATAACTCCAGATTAATTCTTTTATCTGTAGTAGCAGAAGCTGTTATAGCTCTTATGTTTGTAGTAGCTGGTGTGATTACTTAGCTCCTCTTTGGTTGGAGTTGATTTACGGTAGGTTTAGTGGTTCCTGTTATTTATATCCTCCTTTGATTGTATAGTTACGGTTGTTTTGCATTTTGCATACCCTATTAGTTCTCTAAACATAGTTTATGTAGTGTCTGTGGTTTCTGTAGTGTGTCCAGTGTCTGCAGTGTCTGCAGTGGCTGTAGTGTCTGTAGTGTTTCCAGTGTCTGTAGTGTCTGTAGTATCTGTAGTGTCTGCAGTGGCTGTAGTGTCAGTAGTGTGTCCAGTGTCTGTAGTGCCTTTAGTATTTGTAGTGTCTGCAGTGGCTGTAGTGTCTGTAGTGTGTCCAGTGTCTGTAGTGTCTGTAGTATCTGTAGTATCTGTAGTGTCTGTAGTGTTTGTAGTGTTTGTAGTGTCTGTAGTGTCTGTAGTGTCTGTAGTGTCTGTAGTGTCTGTTGTATCTGTAGTGTCTGTTGTGTATGTAGTGTCTGTAGTCTCTGTAGTGTTTGTAGTGTCTATAGTGTCTGTTGTATCTGTAGTGTCTGTTGTGTATGTAGTGTCTGTAGTGTCTGTTGTGCCTGTAGTGTCTGTTGTGTCTGTAGTGTCTGTAGTGTCTGTAGTGTCTGTAGTGTTTGTAGTGTCTGTAGTGTCTGTAGTGTTTGTAGTGTCTGTAGTGTTTGTAGTCTCTGTAGTGTCTGTAGTGTCTGTTGTGTCTGTTGTGTCTGTAGTGTCTGTAGTCTCTGTAGTCTCTGTAGTCTCTGTAGTCTCTGTAGTGTCTGTAGTGTCTGTAGTGTCTGTAGTGTCTGTAGTGTCTGTAGTGTCTGTAGTGTTTGCAGTGTCTGTAGTCTCTGTAGTGTCTGTTGTGTCTGTAGTGTCTGTAGTGTTTGTAGTGTCTGCAGTTTCGGTGGTGTCTGTAATTTCTATAAACTCCTATGATGAAACGACTCTAGCCGCACAAATGGGATTGTCAGAAATTCTATTTCCTGCCATTAATTTTTTTCGCTAACTTTTAAGTGCTTGGATTGCACGTAACTTAATTGCATGCCAGTCATGAAACGCGCAGGCTGTGTGTTAGAACCGGTCAATGCTAGAGTGCTGTTATGTAAAATTGTTTCCAGGACCTGGTCATGCTTTTTTTTTTACCTAGGCTCAAAATGTTTGTGAAAAGAGGAAAAAATTCTGAGTGTTAGACATGCGAGTAAAACGAGAAACGCGATTTTCCGTTTCTCGGCCTTTCTTTGCTCCCCAACCCACATAAACGCTTGCTACGCAGGCTGTTAAAAAGTCACAAACAAATAAAAGAAATTCGCCATGCACGTATGCTTCAAGACGTTTATTCGTTTCAGGTTGGTTACAAAAACAAAAAGTAATGTCTGAAGCTGTTTTTTAAAAGTTATTTACTTGGCCTGCTTTGGCTCATTTGGTGCACACAGCGCATGTCAGTTCACGGCCAGCAACGTACGGGAGGCATGGTAATGAACCACACTGTCCTTCCACGAGGTACAAAAGGGCGCCATTCATGTTAGCTTTACTGCCATGAACAAACTCTGCCTCCCCATCAATGCAAAGGAAAGTGGTTGAATGCTTGTGGCCAGAGTGCCCTGCCATCAGGTACCCATGGTACTCCTCGGTCCAACCAGAGGGACAGTCATTCCTTGCGGGTATCATCAGCTGAGTAGCACGTGACTGGACGTAACACACAACACATGGAGCTTCATGATCATGAAGTTTGCTCTTAAAAGGATTGAAAGTGATTTCATATTCAGTGCCATACATATATGAACCTGACTGATAACCGTCCTGGTATTTGTCGTACTTTGGATTGTTTGGCAGGCAGACGTACTCTCCACCTCCACCAATGTGGCTGTAGTGACTGCCTCCTACAATACCTGAGTATAGAAGCAAACTCCTTCAGCGACAATTTTTACATTAAAGAAGAAGACACGAATTTATTATATGAATAACATTTCAACTTATTATTTACCTTACCTTTATAAACGATCTGAGCACCACTAGGGCATGTGGTTCTTCCCCATCGAACGTATTTGACACCGGAGCTACCAGTTCCGTCTTGTCCTTTTTCGCCTTTTGGCCCACGAGGTCCTTTCAACCCTGGACTTCCAGTCGGGCCTTTAAGCCCGGGAGGACCTGGAGTCGACTTGTTGGTACCAGGCTTTCCTGTATCACCTAGGATACAAAGAAAAGAATGATTTAGTCTAGCAGGTGAACTGAACTGATAGTGAAAACTGAAATGGGTCCAAATCTACAAGGAAAGGTAAAGTTTGTTTGTAGTGTTTGTAGTGTATGTAGCTTCTGTAGTGTCTGTAGTGTCAGTAGTGTCAGTAGTGTCTGCAATGTCTGTAGTGTCTGTGGTGTCTGTGGTGTCTGTAGTGTCTGTAGTGTCTGTAGTCTCTCTTCTATGTGCAGTGTCTGTAGTGTCTGTTGTTTCTCTTGTGTCTGCAGTGTCCGTAGTGTCTGTAGTCTCTCTTGTATGCGTGGTGTCCGTAGTCTCTCTTGTATGTGTAATGTCTGTATTTTCCCTTGTGTCTGTAGTGTCTGTAGTGTTTGTAGTGTTTGTAGTGTCTGTGGTGTCTGCAGTGTCTTTAATGTCTGTAGTGTCTGTTGTATCTGTAGTGTCTGTGGTGTCTGTAGTGTCTCTAATGTCTGTAGTTTCTCTTGTGTCTATAGTGTCTGTAGTGTTTGTAGTGTCTGTAGTGTCTGTAGTGTCTGTGATGCCCTTAGTTTCTTTTGTGTCTGTGGTGTCTGTAGTCTCTGTAGTGTCTGAACTGTCTGTATATCGATAGTGTCTGTTGTGTCTGTAGTGTTGATATTGTCTGTAGTGTCTGTAGTGTTTGTTGTGTCTGTAGTGTCTGTAGTGTCTGCAGTGTCACTAGCGTCTGTAGTGTCTGTATTGTGTCCAGTGTCTGTAATGTCTGTAGTGTCTGTAGTATCTGTAGTGACTGTAGTGTTTGTAGTGTCTGTAGTGTCTGTAGTGTCAGTAGTGTCTGTAGTGTCTGTAGTGTCTGTAGTGTCTATGGTGTCTCTAATGTCTGTAGTGTCTGTTGTGTCTTTAGTTTCGCTTGTGGTTGTAGTGTCTGTAATGTCGATAGTGTTTGTAGTTTATCTTGTGTCTGTAGTGTCTGTAGTCTATGTAGTCTCTGTAGTGTCTGTGCTGTCTGTATTTCATCTTGGGTCTGAAGTGTTTGTAATGTCGATAGTGTCTGTAATGTCTGCAGTGTCTGTAGTGTCTGTAGTGTCTACAGTGTCTGTAGTGTCTGTAGTGTCTGTTGTGTCTGTGGTGTCTGAAGTGTCTGTAGTGTCAGTAGTGTCTGCATGTCTATAGTGTTCCTAGTGTCTCTAGTGTCTCTAGTGTCTGCAGTTTCTGTAGTGACTGTACTTCTGTGGTGTCTGTACTTTCTCTTGTATCTAAAGTGTTTGTAATGTCGATAGTGTCTGTAGTGTCTGCAGTGTCTGCAGTGTCTACAGTGTCTGCAGTGTCTGTAGTGTCTGTTGTTTCTCTTGGGTCTGTAGTGTCTGTTTTGTCTGTAGTGTCAGTAGTGTCTGCATGTCTGTAGTGTCTGTAGTGTTCCTAGAGTCTCTAGTGTCTCTAGAAGTGTCTGCAGTTTCTGTAGTGACTGTAGTGTCTGTGGTGCCTGTAGTGTTTGTAGTGTCTGTGGTGTCTGTTGTGGCTGTAGTGTCTGTGGTGTCTGTGGTGTCTCTTGTGGCTGCAGTGTCCGTTGTGTCTGTAGTGTCTGTAGTGTCTGTAGTGTCTGTAGTGACTGTAGTGTCTGTGGTGTCTGTTGTGGCTGTAGTGTCTGTAGTGTCTGTGGTGTCTGTTGTGTCTGTGGTGTCTGTTGTGTCTGTAGTGTCTGTTGTGTCTGTAGTGTATGTAGTGTATGTAGTGTCTCTATTGTCTATCGCTATTCTCTAGTTCGACTTTTGCCGATTTTGTGGCTCATGTAATTCTTCTGTTGATTTAGTGTCCGTAGTTTTTTTTATATGGTTTTGCAGGCTGCTTTAGTTGTGTCGTTTTTGATGTTTTTGTTTCTTTTGTAACATTGTTTGCTTCGTAGTTACTTGTAAGCGACTAGCTGTTAGCTTTTGTTTTTTGGACTTGTCAGGTTGCTTCATTGAGTTTTGTAGTTTCTCAGCTTTTGCTTGTGATTTATTTTCTTAGTTTTAGCTTGACTTTCTGTTGTTTTTGATGTTCCTATAGTTTGTGTTAGTTGTATTTTGGTGCTGTTCCTGGACGTAGTTTCTATGATTAGTGCACATAACAGACGTGAAGTTCGCGTTCTTTTTGAATTGTGATATCTTACCTTTAGGCCCTTGTATACCCGGAGAACCTGGGTTACCCGGCTTTCCTGAATCCCCAGGGCTACCCGGCTTTCCTGGATCCCCAGGAATACCCTTTTTTCCCGGAGGTCCTGGGGGGCCCATCAAACCTTCTCTTCCATCACGGCCATCTCGCCCTGCAAATTGTACAAAGAAGAAACATAGAATTGCAATTAATGGTATCAAACACACTGAACAAAGCTAAAGCAGTAAAATATAAGTGGTGTTTAATATATATACCTCGAAAGTAAGCATGGAACCACCAGTCACTGGGTTCTTTTGGAGACATTCCTGAACGATTGTTTGCATTAACCCTGTTAAGAAAAAACATCACACGAATGCTATGTGCTTAAATGTGTTTACAAAAAAACGTAGTCCTCAAAAAAGGAACTTTTTTCACAGGAACCTTAAGGACATAGCATTTTTCTTTTCGGAAACAAAACTTAGAAACTGGAAAGGCTAAACTTTCACATATTATTTCGCGATCGATGGGGCACAAGCATAAAATTCATGGCAGAAACGTGCTCAAACAAAATAGTGTACCTGAGAGCCGAGCTAATACATTCACAACATTGCGAGTATTTTACAGAAAAAGCTTAGGCGACAATTAAAGCCCTTATCGGCTAAAACATAATGGATTTAAGATTGCATGCCTAGTGCCTCTAGTTTCTTTTCGTAGTATGGAACGACTGCCGCATGTCGTATCTACCGAACAATCCTGGTTCCTCCAATACCGGTCAATTTTGAGAAAATAAATGAAAATCGAAACTAAAGTTAAAGCTGTGTCACAGCAAGTGAACTCTTAATTATTTACCAGATATTCCTCATAGTATTTGGAATTTTTAGCGATTTGAATAAAGTGGAAATTTTCTCTACTAAAAGTAGGTGTTTGTCAGCCAAAACTAGATTCGGAAAAATCGGCAACTGAAACAATATCTTTTAGCACCTTTTCTCCAAAGCTTGCAGTCGTTTCTCAAAATCTGCGATAGTGCTGACTTGAGTTTTTTGCTTCACCGATCTCTTCTCTCTGGCGTGCAAAACCTGCTTGGTGCCTTTTTGATCGTCAAAGGAAATGTTGGGGTTTGGTTTCTCGCTCTTCAGTAAGTCTTCCCGCAGCCTTCCTTCCATGGTGGCAATACGCTGATTCACCAGAAGATAGTTGCAGAAGAGAAAGACAGAGCAAATCACAAACACAGCAATAACCCACACGCCCACACGAGCAGTAAAATTTCCCGGGGCAGGTTTCATCTCAGACTGAATAAGTTTTCCGTCCATAGAAAATGACTACAAGGCTTAATTTGAGCAAGTCTCGTTAAACCAGGGTTGTGAAAAACAAAGCCTTTATGTCGATAGCTAACTATTATCCAATTGGTTACAGCGTAACAACTGTTGACATTTCGAACGAGAATTTTCCAGCCGTATTAGTTAACAGTGAGTTAACTTTTTTGCGTCGCAAATTGCTACCTCACTGTTTCAGAAAATAAACGGTGGGCCGGGGTAATTTTTTGCTTAAAATTATCTCCGGAATATGACTTAACTATCCTTCTAGTTAAAAGAGTTTTAAATCATATGCTGAGCCGCTGGGTGTGCAGTTTATACAAATATAAGAAAATATCTCAGAACTGACAGGCGCTATAATGTTGTCAAAACTAACGAAATTATGCGACCTGGCTGTCTATAAAATGACCTTATATCAACATTACGAGAAACAGTTGACAATGTAATTAGGTTTTCCAACCGCTTATTTATTATTATTTTCTTGTTACTTGTAAAGTGCTACGTTCTTAGCACTCATTATGTTAAAAGCAAAGATGGATTAAATGACGATAGGCAAGTTTACCACACAAAGTAAACGATGATAAAACAAAAAAAGATCCTGCTATCGAACTGACCAATACGCGAAACATCAATTGTTACTTAATTATTCAATTACTGCAATCTTTATTACTTACTCGCTAAAGACTGGAAATGAACTTCAGTTTTGCAGTTAAACAGGTCACCTTTGTAATGTCTTCATTTAATTTGGATAGTAAAGGAGAGCAAACCTGAAATTTCGCTATAGGACGTCTACTTTGTAAGTCAATGGTTCTTCTGCTGTGTAGGCAGGCAAAGTGTAAACAGTTCATCCTTAATGGGAGCAAAGGGAAAAGTATGTTATTAACAAGTTTCCAGTTCATGCACCTTTCCAGAGGTGTTCTGACAGTACCAGCCTGGGTTACAAGCGTTCGCCCGTCGGAGAGGACGAAAGAGTAAATTCTAGACGCGCAAAATCGGCGAGAGCGAAAAATCGAAGAAATCGGGGCTGGTAGGGCGAGCAACGGAACAACCACAGCCCCCCAATTAGCTAATGCTTTCAGCAACCCCCCCCCCCCCTCCCTCTCTTCTTCTTCTCTGTTTGGTTAAATTTACAAGTTTCAGTTGTTTACTTGGCCTCTTTCTATATCAACAAACCACATGAGCCGACTTAAATTATTTTAGTGCCCAATGCGATGGCGTTTACTAAACTATTAATGCTATACAGTGCTCTAATAGGCAATTTACAGCCTACGACTGGCCATGACGACAAAAAGTTTTGTTTCTCTCGATCACGTTGTAACTTCAGACAGCCAAACTAAGAAGAAACCAACGCAAATAAATCTGAAAGCAAACAAGTCAGTAAAATGTTCGAGTTTTTCCCTTGATATTCTGAAAGTCGCATGTTAAGTTGAGAAGTCTTTTATTTTTTCGCTCGGAGCACGAGTTTGGATTTGCCATGATAACCGTGGGTCGCTTGTTAAAAGTCAGTTAAATACCTTTAGTTTGTATTGTCGAAGTAGTGACTAATCTTCGCCTCCAACCTTATTAAGAATTAGCTAGACGCATGTTAATTAAGATTCTCTGTTAGGAAATCGATGTAAATGTTACGGTCTCTCCACTGATTTACAGTTTGTTCTATAATAAGTCGGTAGAAGACTTTCCGATAGATCCCACTGAGCTTTCTATAGAGAGGTTGTTTTGTTGTTATTGACAAGAATCAGGATGATCACTGAATTGCTAACATTCTCGTAGTCTCACAGGGGCTAATCAAAATACTATCCATGAAATCATAGTGTATTTAGGCGTATGTCTTTAATTTCTTCAGTGTTTCTTTAACGGACTGAATATTATATCTCTACTTTCCAGTTTCACTGACCACTACTGCGGATAAATTTGTTTGTTTCTGTTGTTTTGTACATTGAATACGCATTGCTAGTGAAATGAGTCGCAACCGTCAGGGTCTTAGACTGCGCCAGTCTCTGATTTGCTCGAAAATCCGTAATAAAGAACGTAAAACAAGTGAACGTGCGAGCGCGAATGTGATCGTGACATGCGAGCGGTGAGCGGTGCGGCCGCGAGCTGAGAGCAGCACGGACGGGCACTTGCACTACTTACTTCACGGCTTCGCACGCTCATGTGGTTCTGTGTTCTTCTTTGCGTTCTTCTCTGTTTGCAGCCTAGTCTGCGAGCAGGCAATTCTCAGATTGGGTTTTGTGTTCGGTGTTATGACTTCTCTAGCCAGTGCCTTGGTTTTATGAGACACTTACAACACGCCATTCTGTCACGGCCGTGAGAGAAATTCTTGAGGGCCTGCAGTGAGGAGGAGAACAAAGACCTTTTTCATTCAGTGGTGTAGTAATTTTAAAATACAAGGTTGATAGAATCTCAATGGAATCTAAATGGCACCGTTCCTTCAAGTTGCCAGGACAAATCCATCATAAGTTCATACTTTTTTTTTATTTTCTATTACAATGATTCTTCATTACTACTGGCGCCTTAAAGAATAGACGAATAATTCCTACTGCACTTATGCAAAACAGAAAAAACAAATCAAAACAAAACCCATGTCTGAAGCTGCTACTGAAGACTTTAATCTTGGCCTGCTTTGGCTCATTTGGTGCACACAGCGCATGTCAGTTCTCGACCTTCAACGTACGGGAGGCATGGTAATGAACCACACCGTGCTTCCACGAGGTACAGAAGGGCGCCATTGTTGCTGGCATGACTGCCGTGAACAAAATCTGCCTCCCCATCAATGCAAATGAAACTGGTTGAATGCTTGTGGCTGTAGTGATCTGCCATCAGGTACCCATGATACTCCTCGGTCCAGCCAGAGGGACAGTCATTCCTTGCGGGTATCATCAGCTGAGTTGCTCGTGACTGGACGTAACACACGGCACATGGGGCGTCGTGATCATCTAGGTTGTTTTTAAACGGATTGTACCCTCTGACTTCATACTCAGTGCCATAAATATATGAACCTGCTTGATAACCGTCCTTGTACTTGTCGAACTTAGGCTTGTTTGGCAAGCAGATATATTCACCTCCTCCACCAGTATTGCTGTAATGGCTACCTCCAATAAAGCCTGGAAATGAAAAAGACACTCCTTAGCACCTTAGGCTCATCCTAAAACTATCGACTTGCGTTACTCAACAGCAAACCTTTCCTTTGAAAGGTGCATGAACATCATTAAGACGAAACTTTAACCTCATAACCTTTGCAATTGTTTTAGTGTGTGTTATTTCCAGCGAAATCATCTTTGTTTTGCTATTTCCAAATTGATTTTTCAAGAATCAATGTGAAAAGACCACTGTGTCATTGCTTAATTTTAATCTTACCTTCGTAAACCATCTGAGCACCACTAGGACATGTGGTCCTTCCCCAACGAATGTATTTGACCCCAGACACCCCAGCTCCTTCTTGTCCTTTATCGCCTTTAGGCCCACGAGGTCCCTCCAACCCTGGATTCCCAGCTGGACCTTTGGGACCGGGAGGGCCTGGAGCCGCCTTGTTGGTACCAGGTTTTCCCGGCATTCCTGTGAGAAAAGAACTTTTTTGTCGCATCTCTGATCAAGAGATTCATATTGCACTAGCTAGGGACTAAAAAGGCCACTCTTGATACTTAAGCTACGCTATAGTTATCCCAGGCTAGGCAATTACAAGTATTGGGAAAATATTCCAAACAGGAAATATAGACGTTTTCAGAGCTTGGAATGGTTTTTTCTGTCAAGTCAGGAGCCCATCGCCATGGGCTCCTGGTGAAGTCCATGACATGAAGAAAAACAAAGGTAGAGAAAACCATACGTAATTTGACGAAGGGTCTCAGTGAAGGGGGTTTACTGTCAGCTGAGAATTAACTCAAAAAAACTGGGAACTGAGAAATGACGCATTTTTTAACTTACAACTGAGGTTTGAGAGCAACAAGAGAAGATCAAGAGAGTGAGTCCCGCCCTTTACACCCTAGGTAATCCTTCTTAAGTTATTCTCCTTGATCTTCTTTTGGATCAACAGAATTTACTGATAGTTCAGAAAACGACTGGAATTTTCATTGATAGCTTAGAAATTACCAAACAGTTTACTAATAACAGCAGGCCTCCATACGTGGCTCAGCCAGTTTAAGTTATATCTTAGATTACTCTTTTATAAGGGAGGGAAAATAACATAAGCTCCGTAGGTATACTACTTAAGACGACCTAGCCTACCAGCAATGCCAGGTTTCCCAGGGGGACCCTGGGGCCCTTCTCTTCCTTCTCTGCCATCCCTTCCATCCCGTCCTACGACAAAAAGACGTTTAATCAATAAAAATATGCGAACACAACAAGAAAAAACTTGGGTGATGTAGCAGTTCTCGTAATGAGACACAAGAAATTGTTATGCAAACATTACACTGACTGTGCAGCCACCTAATTGCATACATGTATGTCATTCAAAGCCAAGTTTTGACACCTCTTGGAACAGTGAGAAGTTAGCCGGAAACACTGGGACTTCAGGTAGTTGCCCACAAAAGCTCCCCTTTGGCAACTTGAGAGTTACCACAATTTCCGATTATAATTACTGTATTCATTTTCAAAATGCAATACCAATAGGATGGCCCTCGTTTCTCCAAAACAACATTGGCCGTTTTTAGATCATTTTGTGTGTATCAAAAACGGTGCACATGGCCCAATGCTTCCACAGTGCCACAAAGAATCACATGCCACTCCTGGGAAATTGACCGAAAAATTGCTTACTTAATCTGGGCGGTTTTCTATTAAATTCGGGGCAAAAATATCACTGAATGCGGTGCATCTCTCGTGGCTCACGTTTCCATTCAGTTGTTTTTAATACTAGATGTTAAACCAGCCTTCTCTTGACCGCTTCGGTTTCCAAACAGGTTCAATGGAAAGATGTGTTGTCATTTTTTTTGGACTCTAAAGCTCGCCATGCATGAGTGGATACCCTTCAAGGGAACAAAACAAAATGCCCCTAGCCCTAACCCAATAACAGCTGATGACTAAACATTAGCACCTTACGAGAGCTGCAATACTTCTGAAATACTGGGGTTACTTTTTACCAACCTCGGAGGAGGGAAAAAAACCACCAGTCTTTCGCCTCGGCTGATGGCAGCACAGAGAGTTTAGTTTCGTTCACTCTGTGAAGAAAAGAATTTCAAAATAAACTTGCTCTATAACTGTAAGATGAAAGGCATTTCTGTTACACGGGTTACTTTTCCTCAATTTAATGCGTTTAAACTGTTTAAAAAACCCTGGCCATCTGTACGTTGATAGTTTCAATTCCGACTAAAGACGCCAGTAGTCTTTTTCAGAGCTTGAACTCGAACATGCAATAAAGATATTTTTAATCTTCCAACGCTTTCCGGCCAAGCTTCAGAAAACTGCAAACAGTACTACACTGGCGTATGCCATAGCTACCAGAAATTTTGCTCACCTTTTCTCTAAAGCCTGAAGTCGTTTTTCAAAGTCCGATTGCTTTTGGCTTGTATTGCTCGATACCGATCTCTTCTTTCTGGCGCTCAATTCAACTGATGAAGCATCAGACATTTTAGGAACTTGATCAGTCCTTTGTTTCAAATCTTCCAACGCAGTCTCGACAGTAGAGAGGCGTCGATTTATCCGGACATCAACAACAAGTAAAAATACAGCATTGATCGCAAAAGCTCCCACAACGATCAAGATGATAAGGGTTGCAGAGCGCAAGGTCGGAGGACATTTGTTCTTGACTTCATCTTTACGTTTGTGGTCCATTCTATGCGTGACTTCGCAGCTCTCTTCCGGAGAAACAACTCTTAAAGCCGATAAGCGCGAATCGAGCTCAACTTTGAGAGCTATGATTACAAATATTATTTGTTTTAAGGCATGCTATTGGTCGAGATAATAAATAATAAAATCGGTGTCATAATAATTATAGCTCAAGTAATTTTTCGCGTTCGCTAATTCAACTGACTTCCCTTCACTCTCAGAAAACAACGACTTTTATCTCAGTTTCACCCCAAAAAAACGAAACAAGTGAAATCCACGAAAATACTTAAGCGAACATCCGAGATTGTGGAACGGACGAAGAAAAAGATTTTAAAACTCTTGAAACACTTGGTATCTCCTTCTTTTACGGCTCGCTAACCCTGCCAGTGCAAAACAAAACATTGAGATTTTTTTAAATTAATAAGCAGACTCGCTTTGCTGTTTAATTTCCTTTGTTCATCGTTGGAAACGAAACAGTTCAATGACAGTTGCTAGGGTTTTCGTAGCACTATTTCGACTGCAAAATAAGTAACTAAGCAGTTATTATTCGTTTATTAGACTTCATGGGTGTAGAGCTATGTTCAGAATAGTAAATATATTTGAAATTGTAACAATTGAAGCAATGTTTTACCACTTGTTATGTTTTAATTATAATAATAATAATAATAATAACTCAGAGTTGCAGTGAATCATGTGTGTTTTCATTTAGTAACCCAATTCTAATAATAATAATAATAATAATCACAAGCATTTCAGACTAAGTGTGAATCGATCGAGATATTTATCTTTCGATATCTGTTTACGTTATATTATGTTCTTGTCAGTCTTGGTACCAAAAATCCTACTTGTATTTTTCTTTTTTATAAATAAATTCTTTCAGTTTAGCTGTCCATAATTTAGGCGAATTAGAAACCCAATAACATAATGGCAGCAAAGCGGAGCATTTGTCATCTCTCTTACGAAATGAGCGGGTGAGAAGAAAGATTACTTGCCAATCACCTAACCTAGTAGTCCTACATTGGCGATTTTTTTTCTTGGACCAGTTTATCTCAAAGACTAATTTACACGTTACGTACATTACCGTAATCAATATCCACACGCTCATCTATAATCTACCGAGAACCTAACGCAACATTTTTGTTTTTCAAACGTTTTATGGAATACTTTTAGGGCAAAAATAGCATTTGGAGTGCCGACTAAATGTGTCCGACAAATCAGCCCCGACAGTAAGCCTTAGAAATGGCCTAGGAAGTCACAACTTGCGATCAGTTATATCTTAAATACGAGCAAAATTTTCAGCGTGCGAGTCACACAAAGCACATGATAAAGACAGTTCAGTGTGCAGTACAGTGTCTTAATGCAACAGATACAGCAAAAAAACAGCCAACTCAGTTTCAGAGATAAAAATTCGGCTTCCGCACGTGGAAAGTGGCTTGGAAAGTAGCCGAAAGACACTTTTGTTTGTTGTCTGAAATTCCTTGACCATATACGGTTTGGCAAGACACTTTCTACATAGTCTTCTTTTTTAGCCTGTTCATTGACACAGTCAAGGAAGGAATTTCTCAAAGTCAAAGTCCAATTGGAGTCAAAAGTTCTAAGTGTCGATTCTTTCTTAGAAGCTTCCCCAAGAACTCTGACGAATCTTCATCGTGACAAGATGACGTGACACTTCTCAAGAGCGCTCACGGTTAGTTTTTCTCAGTTGAATTACAATGTAATTCAACGTATGTGCGAGGTAATTTCGGACCAAAACTACAAAATAGCCCGAAATTGCCTCACATACATGCTAGATTATATTGTGATGCAAATGAGAAAAGTTAACCGTCAAAAGGGCTATTGGATGCCATATATCGATAACACTTCCGGTAGTCCTTTCTTTTCACGCGTAGCGTGACAAACCCAAGCAACAAATGCGAAGATTAAGAATCGATGCCATTTCTCTGCTGACCTTTTTGTCAACGGTGGATCTGTCCAATACATGCTGCCAGATTCTACTATGTTTCAATCCAAGCCGGTGTGACTGCGATCAAGGAAACATAGAGAAATCGATTTCAGACACATGAACAAAGTCATTTGGTTCAGGGTCCTCCTCAGATGGAGTGTCATCCTCCGAATCGCTTGAATCTGAGTAACTTTGATCCACCAGCCTGGCTATTTTGGGTTCACATTTCTCCTCACAACTTTCTTTGGTCACGTGTTCACGCACCCAGCAACCTGCGTCGAAATACCCCTAAAGAAAAAGTCACAGTTTAGACAAACAACTATAACAGACAAACATGCAAACAGACAGACTGTCTGACTGACCGACTGCATAACTGACTGAATGTCTGACTGACAGACTGAGTGAGTGGCTGAATCAATGAGCGAGCGAGTGAGTGAGTGAGTGACTGACTGACTATCTTTGTGATGGACTGCAGCACACTGTTGCTAGTGATCTCATATAGGCTCGATTTCCACCGCTCTCTCGTGTCTGGTCTGCATCGGGGGAGGAGCGCGGGCTCCTTCCCCGAACAGCGGCTGGTAATCGAGCCTATATCTCATACTGTATTGTAACATTATATCCTGCAAAACCTTAATAAGCCATATTTCATATTTCATGTAAGGCTTTGTTACACTCACAGCTTTGGACCACTGCAACATCATGCTCGTTTCATAGGGCCCATACACCTGAAAATACACAAGTTCAGTAAAGGACTTTGAAACAGCTTCAACTTTAACCATGTAGTTTAGAGAAAAGCCCAGCAATCAAGCCAAACAATCCAGCGTCTGCTTCACTGAACATTACACATATAGTTATAAATATAAATTAACCTACAGTTTGGGTTTTAAATAGTTATTACGAGAAGCGGGGCTAGCTTTGATTTTATGTTATGTTGTTAGTTAAGATGTTTTGTTAAAACTAGCAATGCTTCTCCTCCATACAGATGTAAAAGTGGAGTACACTGCACCCTCCGAGGACCTGAGCAACTATGCATTAATTTTTTTAATCATTAAAAACTGAATTATCGAATAATTCAATTTGAGAGTTTTGATTGGCTTAGCCATCATGGCCTTTCGATCCATTTTACCATGCTCTACAAATTTGGTAAGCATATACATGAAGTTTTGGGGCATTTTTATATGTAGTTTTCTATATTTTGGAGGAATTTTATGCCCCAAAAACAAGACAATAGAAGACAGCTATTCCACTTGTGCTTGTCGGATGTGAGATGGTTACAGCCAACTCAACACTACATGCCTTGCTAGCTATGGTCATGCACTATCACATATCCAATGCGGGTAAGTAAAATAATTGCTAACTATACTTTGTCTTAATTTGCTTCATGCCACAGATACTTGAGTTACATTGACGCACTAACCAATACCTCTGCTTCAGCATCCTCAGTCCACTTGTACTCCCAATAAAGCGTGGGATTATTTTTGTCAACAGCTTTCCTCTTTTGTGCCTCTACCAACGGATTACCCTGATTAAAAACAGAACAACACAAATGCATTCTTTTCAATCTATAGTCCTGCAGTAATACTTGTAAGTTAAATATTAACAATGGAGGATTTGAACATGTGAAACTGCAAGGGGTGGGGGGTTGAGAAACAGAAAAATTGACAGGCACAGTAACCATTACAAATAATTATAATCAATTTATTCAAAGAGCAGTAGGAGCAAAACAAAATATAAGACTTACTGCTAAGCCCCCTGGAAATCATTTCTTTACAAAATTTGGCAAGTTTAGGGTCCAATATTTCCATGACTTTGCAAGGAGTATTGAGAAACTTCACATATTTACTATTTGGCCTGATAAATTATTCGTATAATTTTTATGTACATGAAGTTTGTTTATTGTTTTAGTTTATGAAAAATACAACAAATAGTTAAGCAATCAATTAATGATCAATACAAAACATTCCTTAACAATCAAACCAATGAATTGAGACAAGATTTATTACTTACTAAATTAAGAGCAATGCCATGTATTGTAGCTCTCGTTCAGCTCAGCAGAATGTTCTCTGCAGCCACAAGGTTATGCTCTGCACAAAGCATAACATTGGCTTTAAAAGTTCACTTACATGTACCCTCAATAAAGAACAAATAACAAAGACTCACCTGACGACGCTCTGCAGATCTCACAGTTACAGTTCTGTCATCAATTTTCTTGCAAAAGTATAAACACACACACATATTAGATGTGCGAGATCATCAATACAATCATAATAAAATCACTAACTTGTGCCTTGTTTTCACTTTAATTTTGTACTGCTCTGCCATGTTTTGGTTTTTGCTTTTATCAATTCACAAAAAACAACAAAATATACTTTTCTTTAGGACTCATTACAGAAGCAATACCGGTAAATTAAAAACAACAATTGGTGAGCACAAATATTTAAGATATAGAAAACATGTACTGTGTTTCTATCGAGTTTTAGTATAAATCTACTAGCGTTCAAATGCCGCACTCTGATTGGTTACACTACACACTATCTATTCTGTGATAGATAGTGAGTAGCGTAGCAGTGTGCCATTGTTAACAAAATTACGGCCGCTTCTTGGTGTTTTGCAGTGTTTATGAAGAGGACTAAGATGAAGCTTTGAACGACTAGTAGATTTATACTTAAACAATTAGATTATTCGCTCTCAATTTCTATACGTGATAGTTGACTCGGGCTGTGCCCTCGTCAACTATCACGCGATAGAAATCTCGAGCTCATAATCTAATTGTTTAATAGAAACACGAGTGAAAGTTTGGCAGAATGAGAAATGTTGTGGGAACACGAACCACAGGCAAGAAAACAGAAAATACCGCAATGCAAAATAGAAAATCAACTTGTTTACTTTGATCATCAAAATGTAAATTCTCTTTGCTTGTGCCATCATTACATCAACAGCTCGTGCTAGTCCCCGTTTCTATTGAGTTATAGAAACACGGTTTTAAACCAATCAACATGCATATTTGCTTTGGGTTTTGGGTCTAAAAAAAAAAGGCAAGCACAGCTTTGGAGCAGAAGTACCTATTAAGAGTACAGCATTTACTAGTAAGTCTGATCGTAATATTAACCTGGTGGAAGGTCTGGAGTATAAAGTTAGTACCTGTAATTTTAATCAATTTCATTGCAAATAAATTTGTCTACTTGTACATAAAAATATATCATGTTGAAAAAAATATTTTCATGTCGGAAAAGATGTTATCCACATAATATACTGTACATACCAGCTGGTTATAGGCACACCATGTTTTACACTTCACAGCTACAACATAAAATAAGACTGACTTCAGTTGAGGACATGTTAATGTTACAATGTATTACAGTTGTAACACAGGTATTTTTGAGTCATCTCTTTCAATTCTGTGTCAGAGAGTGTGAGCTTTTGCATCAAATCACCGCATTACATAATTTATTCAATTTTGTAGTTGTGTGGTAATTATGCAAACTTACCTGAATCAACTTCACAGAATGTGATGAATGCAAACCCTCTTGAAGTACCAGTTTCATGATCCTTGATAACCTACACAAAAGTGGTTCTTAGTTAACAATTTACTACTCAAAGGATTTTGTAAAGATACATGACTGTGTAAGTGGCTATGCACAAGTCAAGCAACTGTTTTATTTGACATACATCTCTTATTTTCCTGAAGCAATAAATGACATTTTCAGAGACATATACATGTACATTTAAAATAGCATAGTTTACAGCGAGTTTCAGGAATAAACTCACACCTGCCATAAATGACAGAATTTAAATTTGCAATTTCCACATAAGGTTACCATATACCTTCAGGGGTGTCTTACATCCAAGCATGGTAGTAGGTCTGGTTTAAGCTATAGATACCTAAACTCCTATATCAAATTAAAGCTTATAGAGCTAGCTATCAAACTACATGTATTTGCCAGGAATTTTGAAATGAAATAAATTGAGAAATTTTTGATAACCACTAAATGTGAGCACCCCAATCACCTTTTGAAAGCTACAAGTCAAAGTTTAGCTTTTTGCTAGTTTATTTTGCGGTCGGTTTCAGGACCAAACGTGCTAAAAACAAGTGTCTGCATTTTGCCATATTCAATTGCAGTGCAAATTTACAGAACAATTGCGAATTAGAATCAAAAAAATGTGAAGTGATTGTACAAGAATCACTTTTGCAGAAAACATATTTTGAAATAAACAATTTGCAGACACCTTTTTGTTTTCATACAAATGTACGGTATGTTAAACTAGTTACTGTCCAAATGCAAGGGCAATGGAACAAATAACATTTGAGTTGTAACCCTTTAAAGCGTCTGCTTTAAGCAAAGAATTTATTCCAGAAAACAGTGCTAAGAAAAATCTCATGCTTGGCAAACAAAGTCTGCCCCAAAACACATTTTATCTGGGTTTTCAGGGAACTGAGCCAATCAGCACTTCGAATGTTTACTACCGTTAACACTGTAGTGAAATTTACCCACAAATCTAAAAAAAACTCTTATGTTTTGCAATCCACTCAAGGCTGAGAGATAATTTTCCTGTAGCTCAGTTGTTCTTGAAGCTAGTCTCGACTGGCAAAATAGGGAACTTCAAGATGAAAATGGATGCAAATGCTAGAGAGGCTGAGTGAAGAAAACCTACCAGAGAATGCATGGTGGAGTAAATGTACGTAAATAATAATTATTTCAATGGCTCTCATTCCTCAATGGATCCAGCATTTCATTGATATTGGACTCATCAGGAGAAACTCTTTCAAAATCGCTATGAAATCTTTACAGAAAAAGGGAAACTTTTACCTCCAGCCATAACATTAAACCTCCATTGTTTTTTTTTGCATTTTTTTTGTCAGAAATTGGAGATTACTCTTTGCCATTTCTTTGACACAAAAATAATTGCTGCGAATTTGAAAGGCCTTTCAAAATTCAGAAGCTGAAACTTTCTTCCTTTTATCTTTTTTCATTTTAGAGATACAATTTGATGTTTTTGTATTATGCAAATTAGGAAAGCGATGATATTAGTCGGTGTGCAACCAAAATATTAAATAAATTAAAAGCACTGTTCTTCAAACTTGGCACCAGAAATGTTCATCACAAAAGAAAGAGAATGATACCTGTTTTGTTGTTGCCAGGACAACACTGATGCCGTTGGTCCTATCTTAATTAAAATTGAAATCCCCAGTTCTTGTTTTAACCAAGGACCATTTACTCTAGCCAATCTAATGATGAGAGTTAAGTAATGTGCTAACCATGTCTGTTCCAAGCAGGACCTACTTCAAGGGGTTGAAAATGAGGATATTTGGTTTTTGACAGAAAGAGACTTCAGCCGAGAGAGTGAGCAATTTGGCGTCTTTTGTGTTGTACATGTCTGGTGCCAAGTTCCAAGAACACTGCTTTAATATTTCCAGAGATATTCTTTATTCAGTATTTTACCATTTAGGTTGCACACCTCATGACAGCCCTGGGGGGGGGGGGGGGCCCCCCATATGGAGTGGTCGGGGATGCTCGTCAGAAATTTTGAATTTAACCCCTAAAAGAGACCAATCTGGGCATGGCCAAAGCTTATGCAGGCCCCTAAAAGAGGCCAGTTTCATGGAGTTTCGTATTACACTCTTGTAAAACAATACATGCAGATAAAGACATTTTGTTACAGTGGACTTTAGATATTAATGGTATGGAAAACTTTGTTTATATGAACAATTGAGTAAATATAAAGAATCAAAATTCTTTCTGTTTTGTTATTTCTTCACGTGCAACTCTTAACAAGACCTTGATGGCTAAAAATAATGACATTTTGTCGAGAACACCCTAAGCGAGACCAAAATCCACAATTTAAACCCCTAAGCGAGACGATGATCATCCCCATCCATTCCATATTGGAGTCCCCTCCCCCCCACCCCAGGATGACAGCATCACTTACCTAATTTGCATATTTTAAAACGTGAATATCTTTGACTTTAATTTAAAACAAAAAAATTCTTAAATAGGAAAATGCCATTCTTTTGTATTTTAAAAATACACAACAATTATCTTTCATGTCATATTCACTTCAAAGAAAAGTTTCTTGGCTGATGATCAAAAGTTTGTCCTTTCCTAACTGCCATATTAATAATTGAACTCTCCTAACGTTTTTCATAGTTATAGCCAATATTGATGTTTTCTTAGAGGGGCGGGATTTGAGGGTACATTTCACACAGTTTTAGTTTTATGGTTGAATCTGGGGAGCTGTCAATTAAAAACTTTGCAGTTGATAATGCAAATTACTGTCAATCTCCTGGATTTTGAATTTTTTTTCCAATTAGGATAACTGCTGTTTGGTCTGTGATTTTTGCAGTTCATGCTTGACTTTGAAACCAGAGGAACAAAGTTAACAATCAAGCTAACTGATTCTATCTTCTAGACAAATCATTTATAATAGTCTGTTACTAACATCTGTAATAATTTTTGGTAAATACAAGTTATGTACCTTCACGGCTTCAATTTCACCAAAAGTGGAAAAATTTTCAGCAAGAGTTACTGAAAAACAGAAATACATGGGTCAAACACACATTCTTTCTTTACATTAATGGATTATTATTATCAACATATATACCCAGCCAAATAGAAACTCAGCCTCTTGAAAACATGTGCTCAGCAGGCCACAAATGACAGACAGGCTGCTAATGCAGTATCCACCCTACAGCTAATTAGTTCTTGCTTCATCACCTCATGGATTTTAGCCAATTAAGGTGAGCATAGTGTCTCTAGTTTAAACTGCTGCTTTTTCAGTCTAGAGTAAACCAAACTAAAGTTATGGAAGAAATTGGCAGTCAAAACTCAGATTTGGAGCTGGACGATTTGGAGATATTAGAAGCAAAAACTCCAGCAGAAATATGAAGAGAGCCGCTTTGTGTGGGATCAAAAATTCAAGAAATAGTGCAACAAATGAAAGCTGAAAGTTGACCTCAATAATTTGGAACACCGGTTGAACTGAATGAATTACTTTGAAATTCTACGCTGAAGTTAAGGATGGTTCTCACTATTGTTGGTGTGCACACTTTGTGCCCATCATCACTCAAGGCATGGTATAAACTAGGCGCCACCAAGTAGGTGACTAAAATGAAAGCAAAATGCTTGAACTGTGACCAAATCAAGTTTAACCCACTGACTCTCAGAGCTTTTTGCCAAAAACACAATGTTTTGGATATTTTCAGCCTGGATGTGAGCCAAATTAGCTCCAATCTACTCAAAAAGGCATTTACAACATCATAGCAGGCCTTTCTTTCCACTGGCAACATTTCTGCTCAGACATGAGCAGAAATCAAACTTTTAGGTTTTGTTTTGTTTTCACCTTTCCTTTTCCTTCTTTTGTGATCATTTTGCAGCAGTGATTGATTTTCTAGTCAAAAATTATGCCAAATACAAATGTAAATAAATAACTTTCAAAAGCATGTGATTACCCCTGCATTTAATATTATGAAATAGAAATAAAAACAAAAGCAAATGATCTCAGTTGGTCAAGCATAGAGAAGTTTAACTGTACAGTGCCAGTTACAGTTACTGTATTAACAGTTCAGTATTTGTTCTCTATGAAATTACAGTCATTAACATGCACAGGATGATGGCACTAATAACTGTCAAATCTGTAAATACCTTCTTTGGTTTCCCAGTCAAGGTTGCCAACAAATAGTTTGGCTCTCGGGTCATCTTCACACAAATGTACAGAAAAAAAGAACATTTTATATCACTATCAAAACTTTTTGAAATTGAAATTACACAATTGCCTGTATCACATCAGCACAGACCACATACACTAAAATTGTAAATAATTCCACTAAGGCTGTTGATTATTTTTCATTGTTTATTACACTCTACCTTAACCTAAAAAGTATTCCAAAGGCCAAAAAATCAGAAATTGAAATACATCATGCGGAACATTTCCCTTTTACAATAACACTATAACACGCAAAATGTCGCTGTAAATCTCCTTCGGGGTTTTAGGTTATGCATAAGACGTCATGCCTTAAAAATACCAATTTTTTCGAAAATCATAGTACTCACATTTCTTTTTTCTGAGGTTGGAACCAGCAGTCAGCGTTTCTGCAGAATGGGACTGAGGGTGAAGTGGTTTCACAGTGCTATCATTACGGTTCTTCTGCCATTCTTCAACTTTCCTCGATTGTTCACG
>OMLO01000849.1_pt1 | contig 21927 bp, 13 predicted proteins | sample 1674811 | NCBI WGS metagenome assembly OMLO01 (sample SAMN06265003, study PRJEB25207) | coral metagenome | isolation source: Coral host | place: Mexico:La Bocana,Puerto Morelos, Mexico | collected 2008-11-13 | reverse complement strand
TGGTGTCACGATGACGCCGAAACGTCGGCTTTTAACGTTAATATTCGCTTGCTTATGTTTTAAGAAATCTTTATTGACCTACAATCTTGGACAGAATAAAAAGGCGTGGTCCAGATGTACCATTTATTTTGTCCAAGATTGTATTCAGCCTGTGAACGTCACGAAAGGATGAGAACGGGTAATTAGAAAGCCATCAATCAACTCGTTTATCGTGAGTGAACACAGCTCTCTGACGCAGTCACGTGCGTCATCTGTTCACAGTGTGTACTATAAGTTAAGGCATTACATGAGGAATATTTTGGGTAACATGGAGAATATATAATGGTGAATTGTTATGCGACTTTCGGAAATAGCAGAGGAAGCGAGAAAGAACATTGTCAATACCGAGAAACATATTTGAATATGCCAGGGAGAAAAAGAATACCGAGGAAACAAAAGCCACAGTTAGAGCGCTTAAAAGTACAACACATCTCACGCTAGACGAAATTGCTCTATGATGTGGAATTTCTAAAACAAGTGTGCAGCGCATAGCAAGCACAAAAGACAAAGTGCCAGAAAACCATCGCCTGTTTTGTGGAAGGAAAAAAAAACTCACTTTAGAACAAGAGGCATTAATTCTTACAAGTATACTAGAATTAAGGAAGGACGAAGGCTTATTTTCTTCATGCCGTCTAATGGAGCGTACAGGAATTCGTCAGATCACCGACCGAACTATTAGGCATTTACAGGCGCGTAAAAAGGGCCTGATGAGTCAGCCGGACAAAGACCAGAGAGTGGAGTTTGCCCGAAAAATGCAAGCAGAATACTCCGCGAGTGTTTGGACAGACTCTCTCCGGCTTTCTACTTGGATGGTGTTTCATTCGTGTTCAACACTAATCCAATGGACCAAGCTCGGTGCCTGGCAAAAGGTAGTAAATCTGGAACGGGAAGAAAATTAGTTCATGGTAGCAATAAGTCACGGCAAAGGAGTGCTAGTTTGTGAAAGATACGACAAAATGGATGGAAACTATTTCGCATCTTTTATTGACCAGCATTTCAACACAATGCTTGAACGATCATGCAAAGGCTGATTAGAGCTTTCGGACTGTGAACTACTATATACATACCGAGACAGCAGTTCCATCGTTATGTTCCGACGAACTTCTTTGACAAGTATAAGCAAAAATAGTGAACCGTTAAGTTACTCTTAATTTGCCGCGCAAAAATTGCAAAAGCACTTTTCCAAAAAATGGGGGGGAGGGGTGGTCCAGATTTTCCATTTATTTTGTCCAAGAATGTAGTTAGTGATTGTAACATCTTGTTAGGGATTGTAATATCTTGTTAGTGATTGCTACATCTTTTTACTGGTTGTAACATCAGGTCATAGTGATTGTAACATCTTGTTAGCGACTGTGACATCTTGAAAGAGGTTGTAACATTTTTTAGGGATTGTGATTGTTATGTCTTGTTAGGGATTGTTAGTGATTGCTTTGTCTTGCATGACAAGCAGTTACAAGCTATAATAATAAATGCTGATGTTACAATCACCAAGAAGCCAAATACCCCATGACCAACAAGTTGTAACAGATATGTTGTTTAAAAAAAAGTAGCAACGGATGGTGGGGCTGCCAGGATGGTACGCTGATTGAGCGTATCATCGTTTTACGTACATGTAGAAATGTCTGTATCCGCAGTCAAGCTACAGACTAGAAATTAAAGCACACCGCTTGGACCAACCTTCTCAAGTATAAAACTTACTGCCTTTGGGGGCCGCAACATACCACACTATGGACACACTATGGCATCTGTGAGCTCAGCTTATCACACCATGACCACTCTAAATTGTATTCCTTTCATGCAGTGAACACTGCAGGGCCAACAATTCTGGGTCTCCCTCCCTGTTGTGATATGAAGCTTGTCCTCCTCAATTAGGGTATTGCTATCACGAAGATCGTAACAGCACCCATGGAAAACTCACAAGGCAATGAAGATGCAAAGTCAATACTCCCTAGGGATGCACATGTCGCTTGTTGGAGGCAGATGTGGGTTTATGAGCTGAGAGAACTTCGCCCCTTATGCTTCTAATTCGTTTAGCATGAGTTTACCTCATTGCACTGTTTGTCAAGGAATGAATGGCTCAGCAGAAGAGGATCCAATCGCTGCTAAATGACTTAGAATGGTATCGAAATAAGAAGAACAACAAAAGCAGCCAAGGGCGAGTTTGCACACAAAGACAGACGACAAGAATGTGAGCCTTCTCTGCTGGAAATTAAAGGGTTACTTACTGATATCAAAACTTTTATCACCAATATAACCCAGGAGAATGAAGCGCTAAGGAAAGAAGTATCAAATATACAATCCTTGTTGGAATTTAATGACAAAGAGCTGAGGGATGTTAAGAGCTCACATGTTGTTTCTGCTTATGCAGCACTACAGAAGAAGCTAGATTAAATTAACAGTAAGTTAAACGTCACTAAGAATACACATAAGGATCAGAGACATGTAGCAGACTCCCACAACACCCTTGTTTAGTACACGAGGAAGAATTCACTTGAAATTTGTGGAACTCCGGAAAACCTGTCCTCAAGCACATAAGATGCTGTTGTCAAAGTCGCTGAAGCTCTCAACATCACCATCGTACCCAGTGACGTTGAAATTTGTCATATGTTAAAACGTAACAAAGGTCCACAACCCAATTTGGTTACATTCCTTAGCCACCAGACCAAGGCCAAACATTACAGGGAACGAACCAAGCTCAAGAATGTGAAGATCTCGATTATCTTTCCAAGCTGCTCTTCTATTACGGAAAGTCGAATCTTCATTCATTGAAACCTAACATCAAACAGAAGAGAATAGTAGCAGGCCAACAGACGCATACAAGATGGAACTCTTTTAAGTATTTGGACTTACGATGGTAAGATCAATGCTAAAACGTCCAAAAAAATATTTTGTGTTGAGGATGTTGACTGTGTCTAAGCTTAAATAGAGGGCATACATGTAGCTGGCAGGCGCAGGCCTCTGTACTCAAATCAAGGATTTGAAAGCTTGTCTTTACTTCTTCACTTTTCCTTTAATTTTACATATTTGCTTATTGATATCATTTCATATGCTTAATGTCAGAGGCTTAATAAACATCAACAAAAGCGAAAGAGCATCTTTTCTTATCTTAAGGATCAAAAATGGTACTGCTATTTCCTTCTAGCCTGCGTAGCCGGCAGGAGTGGGTACTTCGGTCCCGAACGCGAGTGCAAAAAGCCGCGCAGGTCGCGAGAAGAATGGGGAGGACTCTAGTTGAATTCCCGCCTGCTCTAAAACTCTTCTTTTTTGAATAGTAAGTTCGCCAGCGAACTATTTCCATTGGCTAAGAGCGGTGACCCATCAATCAAATGTTAATCGATATTTCTCCCAAGGGAGAACTTCTGTCAGACGCGACGCTCAGATATTGTCACGACATCAACCAAAGTGGAGAAGACGAAAGGAAAGTACGGAGAAGGCGTTGAATTTGCTAAATATACAGAGAGAAAAGAAGGAGATTATTCTGAAAGAAGAACAAGAGAAGGCCGTTGTGGAATTACTTTCAGGGAAAGACGTTTTGGCTATACTACCGACCGGTTTCGGAAAAATTTGATCTATACGATCTTTGCTTTGGCGAGCACAAATTTGCGATCTGTGAAGACGTCTGTGTTAGTCATCTCCACAGCATTTTGCACTTTTCTCGCACAGACATTGCAGACACGTTCAGGTGATGTTGTTGAATTCTCAATGTCCAAACCGATGCGTTTACAGAGTTCAGCGAATGGAACATTTTGACGTCCTCCGGAAGTCCACGGCTTAAAAACATTTACCGCCATAATATATGAATATTTGGAGAAATCGCCAAATTTTTTATTTCAGATTATTACGACAAAGTCTACATACGTCGCTGGCGGTTCTTTCCTTGAATTTTGGCCCGCGTTTTAAAGATTTTTTTGGCGTATCCGCCTCCATCGCCATTGAAGCATTCATTAGTTTGTTGTTATGTATGCTTTTGTGATATTCCCGCCCGGGCAACGAAAATACGCTCGCGAAAATACGCCTGCGAGGGAGTTAGCGGCTTTGCCGCAAAACGTTTCGCGCGCGCACCCACTCCCGCCAGCTACGCAGGCTAATTTCCTTCAGGAGACCTATTCCTAACCAAAAGATGAACTGAAGATGAACTGATCTGGAAAAGTGAATGGGGGGTAACTGAGATGTTATTTTCCCATGGTACTAATTGCCGAAAAGGTGTTTCCATCCTTTTGAACCTGCCAACATTTAATCTTTTGATTGAATCTCAGTATTCTGATGTTAATGGTCAAATAATTTTGGTTTACATAACCTTTAATACCACGAAAGTCTCACTTTGTAATATAAGCCCTGAACAATCTTGATCTCCAGCTACAGTTTATTTCAACATTGAAGGAAGTTTTATGCTCAAATTCCAATGTTAGCGAACATATTCTCGGTGGGGATTGGAATGTCGCTTTGGGAACTATTGACAAAAGTGGTTATATTCCGTGGAAGCCTACCGCCTATCACGAACAGATGTTGACTTTGTCTAGGGAAATTGGGCTTGTTGACATTTTAAGAGCAAAGAATCCAAATGGGAAGTTTTACACTTATGAATCTCAGGTATTTAAAATAAAGTAAAGAATTGATTACTTTCTCATTGTTAAATCGTGTAGTCACTTTGTCTCTGTGGCTGACCTCACAATTTCAATAGCTCCTGACCAGAGAGCGGTCAGATTGGTTGTTAAAATGGCCATAAATCAAGCGATCATATTGCTAATTGAAAACAGTTACCCGATGATTTAAGTAAAGTACAAATGTATAGGGAGTTTGAAGATGATCACTTGAGATGGAATCACGACGGAATTGAGAGGTTACATTATTCCCTTTGCAAAAAATAAAGCTAGGGCCACAAAATTATATTATGAGAATTTAGAAAAACAGTTGGCAGAGCTTGAGCTTTTTAAGCCATACTGGCTCCCAGATGGATTTATAGTGTCTAAACAGTCAGAACTCGAAAAATAAAAAAAAAAGAGTTGCACCACTGGTATGATCAAAAAGATGAGCGTGCAATATTTCAGATTTCAGATTTTTCAGATTTTTATTAGCAATCAATTTTCAATCAAACCTGAGATGGACGGAACTAAAGATTTCTGAAAAAAAAAAAAAACGCTCATCAACGATGGCAAAATATTAAAACAAATCCAGAACTTTTAAGGAGATCTGTATATCTCTCAATTTTCCGGTTCCGAAGAACTGTTCAACAATTTTGAGTCAAAAATGTTGCTTTGACGAAATTGTCTACAAAAGTACCCTGGAAGGTGAATTAACTGTTGAGTAATGTTGCCAGATTCTCAAAATGTTCAGTAATATGAAGTCCCTTGGGGAAGACGGCTTCACAGTTAAGTTTCATGTTCAGTTCTTTGAGCTTCTTGCACCGGATTTGCTTGCAAGCCTCAATGCAACTCTGCAATTCCACAATAGTATGGGGCTCTTAATTTATTATTACACCCATGTGTTCGGGAGGTCAAGGGTTCGATTCCTGTCGGGGACTCAGATATTTTCTGTGTTTCATGTTGAATAATTCATCTTTCACATTCCAACTATGATAAGATATTTCTTAAGGATTCAGACAGTCCATCCTTGTACAAGGATATCTTGCTTTCTTTCCTGAACCTAAAAAGTCTCTATAACTCAAAGGAAGAAAAAAAGATGATTCTAGTTAATAACAAAGCGATCCTCATTGATGGGAGCACTGTTTTTTTTTCCCTCAATTGGGTTACAAAACTCCTTAAGATGTCACTGAATAAACATATAACAAATTGAAAGCACGTTGTCGTTGATCATTGCCTTTTTCGTCATTGCGTTCATTTGCGATTCTTTTTCTTCAAGAGTTCTTTCAAGCGATTAATTTTTACTCCAACAACTGATCACCAACCTACAGGTAATCCCCATTCCTCCGCAAAGACACCTGCTACCTGTCACTTTGGTGCATATCTTTTCGCCACATGCGAGAAAATACCAAGCCATTTGCGAGTACCCCCGCTTCAATGCAATGCCCAGAATCTCTTCATGCTTAGTGCTACTAAGCACTCATACATATCGTTTCAATCGCCTTCGAATTTCAACTTCATGGAACGAACATCTCCAAGTGATAATCTTGAAAAATGCATCCAGAGTCTGAGAGCATCTCAACTATTTTATAGAAAAATCAAAAGCAAAAAGGTATGACAAGGTAATGTCACAAGGTATGTCACTTCAATCCATACAGTATGTGATCAAAACGAGATGAATAAATTAAATGGAACAACTGAGGATGATCATAGTCCCCTGCAAAACATGTCCATGCAAGACCAAATCCGCAAATGTGCCAATTGTTCTTGGGTGGTCCAGTGGTAAGCAAATGGCCACTCCTGGCCGATAATAAAATTTCAAATGGCCCACTTGAAGAATAAAGACATGAGCATAACATCATGCCCAACTATTGCCTGGGAGAGCTGGGATGGACACTGCTGGAATTAACTGAGCATCATGTCCCTTGAAGAGGTCCACTCTAAGATAGTGGAACTGGTAGGACTGCATGTAGATTCAGGCTAGTTTTTGACCACAGCTTTAGGTGGGTTTCCTCACCTACAGAATCAGTTACTTGGCCTTATGTCCAGTCAATGACTTGTTCATTTCAACTGTCACGCATTCTTATTACTTAATTTATTACCTACTACATAACTCATACTCAAAGCAGGAAAAATTACATACAGAATCAGGAGCGGATGGTCAGGAGCTCCAGACAATTTCATTCACCTTTTGGATTCATGAGTTTTGCTTATAAAGCGATTATTTTGTGAGTTCATCTTTTCCTTTTATTGTTTTATTGCTGTTACAATAGCACCTGTGAAAAGGTGGGAGATGTCACAGTCTAATGTGGTCGTTTCCATGCACGTATGCACATCTGTTTTGTACGACAATGCTTGCTTGCTCAATTAATGAGTGCTGTGTTTTGCTGCACTGAACTGTCTTGAATTTTGACTGCACACTACAGACTGTCAAATCTATTATCCTGCTATCTCCATTATCGAGTGCCAACACTGTAAACAAGGTTATTCTGGTTAATCGGAGGGAAAATCTATGCTCAAGTTAGCATGAATATCACTCCGAGTAGCCTGAAAAAAGCCCTGGTTAACCTGTTTACAGTTAGCTCTCAATGGTACACAGTTCAGTTGGTCTGCATTTAGTCTGCACTCTGGTAGTCTACATTTCACCACTGACCACAGTCTGCAGTCTGTCTTTTACACTGACTGCCACTATTTGGCTAAAAAGGTACATGAAAAAATATGGGTTTAATACAGCTGCATATTAGAACAAACATAATGAACTTCTTGCGATACCATACCAGTTTTGCGTGTATATTCAGTTTCACAGATGACTCCCACATCGTCATCGTGACTGCAGTGGGTTCTTCCCCAACCACTGTGAAGACACATTGAGATGGATGGCTCTCTCCCAAGGCACTTCACGTTTTCCATCCAGATGTGTCCTATTCCTCTACCAAAGACTTCACAACATGGCACAACCATCGCTGCTCCCTTGTAGCCCAGTTCCTTGCACACTACATGGGCATCTTTTATGTCAAATTGGTATTCACAAATTGTTCCCCACTTCGTTTGGTTTCCTGTGTTATGGAGGACTTCGACACGACCTGCTGATTCCACCTTTGATCCTCTCAATCGAAGTGCTATTTGAAAAATATTTGTCATATCAAAATTAACATTGTGCTTTGCAATACACTGATGTAGTTAAAGTATTTTTTCAAGTACATTAGTTAGTCAATCTTGCTGTTTTTTGTTACCAAAATCCATTTTTTGGAGCAAAACTGTGTCTGGGCTCTGGAACTGAGTTTAAGGACCTTCTGGTTGTCTACACACAAAAAGTGTGATAGATTTTCATATTTTTACTTGATTTATTCATGTTTATTCTTCATATTGTCGTTACCAACTAATTTCTGTCCACACACATTATAGATGTTGGAGGGAGCTGAAGAGTTTAGATTCACCAAAATGAATGCGACAGATTAGAACAATTTAGTAAACCTTTTAGACATCTTAAGTACAGGATTGGTGACTTTAAAGACGAGAGTGGCTTCTTCTGTATCAAGACCTTATGCCCAAAGAGCGTGGATCTTTGGATTCTCGCATTCATCTTAAGGTCTGTTGACAAGGCAACTTTACTATCTTAAAAGCCGTAAGCGCATCAATCATTCGCCCACAAGCTTTAAATCAAGTCCTCGAGTGCATACAGAAGGTACCATTTTATGATACCAGTAGGTGAGAGTTGTCTTGGTAGGCAAAGTGAATATACATGTATGGACTTGTGATCTGCAGCAGGATTTGCTTTACCCTGCATGTGCATTAGCGTAACAAAGTGAGAATTGCTTCTTTGTGTGTATCTACCACTATTTGATGGATTGCCGAGTTCTTTGACACATACATACGTGACCGGGAAAGCGAAAACATGCACAACACTTTACCGTTAAACGGGTAAAAATAAACGGTTGGTAAACGAATAGTAAACGGATGATATACGGCAAATTCAAGCATTTAAAGCCAAAAGCGTTTAACAGATTAGTAAGACGTTTAAACAGTTGCAACTATTCTCTAAACGTCAAGCTTAAATCCTTAAACGGATACCCAAAACTGTTGAACTGATAGCTCAAACCGTTAAACGGATGGCTCAAACTGAAAAACGGATAGAACAAAACGCTAAACGGATAGTCCTAAACGTTATGGTTTTGGTTTAGCATTTTCAAACCAAACTTTTTTTAAACAGGTAGCTTAAGACATTGTAAACATAGTAGTGGCCGAAATGGGCAAACTTTAAAAGGTTTGTCCATTTCGGCCAAGTGTTTCCTATGTTCCTGTTGATCTTGAATACACTCTGCTTTTTCACTCTTAGCTACTCTTGGAAAGGTTGGATGCGCTTTGAAGCTTGGTCGAGTTTTGTTGACAAGTCAGACAGAGATCTGTTCTTGGTTTCGCTACAACAACATTAGGGAAAAGCTCCTGCTACGGCTGAGTAAACTTTTTGTAGCTTATTGCTTGCTTGTTTAAACTACACAACTATTAAATAAAAATATTTAACAGGCTGTTCATTCTCTACAGATGAAGGTTGTGGATGGTTTAAAACATTTTCAAATACGATCGGCCATATCGGGAGAGAGATTGGGGAGAGTGAAACAAACATTTTCAATCCGAAATGAACAATTCATCTTACAATAAAGGTGACAATTTCCTCCTCTGGTAATTTGCAAATACATTTCAGACCTATTTTAAACAAATACTTTGGACGTTAGCGAAGTGACATATAAGCGCTCGTGAACTGACATTACACGTCGGCGAATTGACACACGTTAGCAAGCTGGTCATTGGTGAACCGACATGTTGGCAAAAGAACCGGTTACCCTTGTGTTTACTTTACCAAGATTGTGTCACATTTGCGTGGCGTGGGAAAAATAAGAAACATGCAACGAAGAGCGAAACATTTTTAGCAAATTTCGGCGTAACATTGGAGGTTAAAGCGGTGACCTTGTATCAATGAATCTGCTAGATTGATCAACAAAGTGATTCTATAGACGTGAGTTCTAAAAAAATTGCTCCAATAGATTATAATTATATTCTCAACGGGAGACGTTTGATATTGGAACTCGAACGGTAGTAATGTTGGGAAATACTGAGGTCTGTAAGTAAACTAGACAAACAATCAAACAACGCAGACTGGCGTTTTCAGATTGATTGGATTAGGTCACCAGGTTTTGATTTCTCTGATTGTTACTTGATTTACCTAGGAAAGGATTTGACGTCAACACTAATCGATACTAAACAAATTGCTGAATCAATTTGAATGAGTTCTACATAAGAATAGGCTATGATTTTTCTTGTTGATCCAAGTTTGAATTAGACGTTCCCAATTGCTTTTCTTTCAAAAAGGAAGGGCTGACATGTTACAAGATATAATCTCGAGATAAGAGAATCACGTGTGACACATTATATTATGAGGGCCTTTGCCTAAAAGTTCATACCATGCTTTTGTGCGTGTCCCATTTAGAACACGAATTGTAACAACAATTTCTGTGAATGTTGTTTGCATGGATACACAAGAAGGGATCTACTTAAAAAGCACGCAATGCAAAGGGTTGTTGAAAAGACCAACAAGAACAGGGCTTCCAAAAGAGGGAGAGACCAAGGTGTCTTAAACAAACTACCACAAAAGGATGAAAGTGCCTTTCAAAACATATGCAGACTTTGGGTCATAGTTACGAATGATCCAAGGACGCGATCCACAAAGAACACAAGATGAAAGTTTTACCGCAAAAATAGAGATGCGCGTTTGCTTATATAATCCCAAGAAGCAACGTTGTAATTTTCTGCCCAGTTAATTAAAAGACACAGTCTGTGTTTCTTCAATCTCTTTTAACGAAGAAAGAGTGTATGCAGATGTGGCAAACAAAAAGCCACTCTTGGTGACAAATGAAGATTGCAAAAAAACGCAACTGATTGTCATGTTTGTAAAAAAATTTGGATGAGGATCTTCACTTGGACTTTATCTCTGTGCATGACTATGACAATGGCTCACATAGAGAAAGAAAAGGTAGGTAAAGGTAAAGTCTCCATACGAGCCTAAGTGGCCCATCAGGCTGGAGCTTATCCCGTATAGGAATATCGAGGTCGCCTCCCCCCTGGATGCCATTTATACACCTGGGTGGAGAGAGGTGCTGTGAGAGTGAAGTGTCTTGCTCAAGAACACAGCACAATGTCTCCGGCCAGGGCTCGAACTCGGACCGCTTGATCCGGAGTCGAACTCACCCCAGACCAGACCAACACTCAGGGTCTTAAAATAACTGAGGAAAATATGCTGCCTCTGCAATGATATCTGCAAATGGTTAGATATAGTCTTCTCGGATAAGGACGATAAACCATAGGCCCCGTCTCCTGCATCTTCACTGTTATGGTCAGCAGGGGACGTTAAAGAACCCACACTTTCATCGTGAAGAGTAGGTCACGTAGTTCCCGGGTTTGTGGTCTGACCTTTGCCCATTGTGCTGTTGAAAGCTAAGTACCGGCCGAAGTGCAAGCTTATGTACACAGATGCAGATATCAAGACAGAAGACATTATAAACTCGCTCTGCATTTCTTTCACTAACTCCGTGCCAAGAATACTAAATACAAGACTACATTGACCTGTGACTCCAGGATGCAGTACAAAAAGGCTTAAAAATTAATTAATATGTGAAAGCCCTGCCTGCGTCAAACCAGAGACTGTGTTTGGGGCAAACCAGTCATACTGATCGTCTGCTGCTATACCATGCGCAATAACATTTTCTTTAACAACATCGACTTCCTCATCGCTGTATTCAGTTTTGGAATAAACGCTTAATATCATGCGCCTAATATTTTTTTACGTCAAAAAACAATAGGTTTGCCCATGTAAAAGAATAGATCATTCCTGAGCACCTTAAAACTGAGACGACAATCCAAAAAAAAAAATTAACTTAAGTGATGATTTTATGGGGGCCCGTTCTAGTCAAAATTCAATAATTAATTTTACCAATACAGAATTAATAAAACATTTTGTTGACTTATTTTTGTGGTGTGTTATAAATAGTTATATCTACTCTTGGAATTATTTTTACATGTTCAAAATCTTATTTTTTACTTCTATGAAGTCTGGAATTAATTTTACCTGTCTCGGACTTTTTTAATTCCATTCTTCAATTATTTTTTTTCCTTTGCACGAATTTCTTAGCAAATCCCACACGTCATTGCAGGCTGAGTAGAATCCCATAACCCCTTACGGTAATTCCAAGAGGGAGGCCAGAAGGGTTGTTGTCCGAGAAACAAATGAGGGAGCTTTTCGTATTTTTTCCAAGCTTAAAACTGCTTACTCTACATCTGCAAGAACAACGCAGTTTGGACCTGGACTTAGACGTTCTGACATCTCTAGAGACCAACTCAACTGTTTCAAGGGCACTGTTGCTGTGTTTTTTGTTCTTTTTTTTACTTTGTTTATGAACTCCATTGGGTCTGCATCTCATGTTTACACAGGTATATTACTAATGTTCAATTGGTTTTTCTCAGTTTCTGGCATGCGTTTCTGCGTTGGACATTTTATGTGCTGTGTAACATTTTGCCGCATTTTGGGCATTCTTTTTGTTTGTTTTTTTCACTGTTTCTAACATTTTACAATTATAACTTTTTATGTTTGTGATATGTGTGGCATTGCGTAAAAGTTTTGCTGCAAGCTTCACAAGGATAATCCTTAATGGACCACATCCTTGGAGATTTTTTTGTTGTCATCCCATCAATACAATATATCTCTCCCCTTTTTTCGCACTAAAATGTTTCTTATATCTTCTTGATGAGTCAGTTTTGAGAAAATAAATCAATAGGGTTGTCTTATTCAGTCATGCTTTTGGGTATAGCATGTACCCACAAATGTTTAAATGGAAATTTTGCAGAGTATGTGACCCTAGAACATTCTGTATTCTGTCATGCAAGGAGCCAGTAGTAAGCAGTGTAATGAATTGATACTGGCAAATAGTGTGGCTATCTTTACTCCGCCTTGCTAGTGAGGCGGTGAGACAGCAAGGCGGACTTAAGTAGCCAACACAATTTGCCGGTATCATTAATTTTACTCCACTGCTTACTATTTCAGTGATTCTCGAGAGAAACAAGACTTGTCCCGATAGAAACAAGACGTGTCTCATGGGAAACGAGATGAGAGATAGTATCTTTCATTTGAGTGGTACTGTACATCACAAAAAAGTTGAATGTAACTCATGCGGGTTCCAAAACAAAATATCAGTGTAGCTATGGTAATATGGCTATTCTTCAGCCAGTTACCTAGGAGAGATTCCATGAGATGAGCATTAGCTGCTATTAAACTCATATTCAGCGGCCTTTTAGGAAGGCAATTTTTGTTTTTATTGGATTTAGCCACGAGTCTTTCTCCTTTCAAATGTTGATATTCAGGCACAATCGGGGAATGTTCCGTGATTGCTGACTGCAAAGAGAATTCACTGTTTTTGTTCTTCTAAAGGACAGTACTTTTGTTCTATGTAAATGACTCCATTGTTTTATAAAAAAAAACACTATTTCCCCGTGACTTCTTCTGTTGAGCAACTGTTTTTCAGCTTTCCGCCACTCCACAAAAAAGCCAACAAAGTGATTCAAAGGTGGCATGTCCTTGCCTTTTCTAGGATTGCTCCGAATTTTAAGTCCCCAAAATCTTTCATATATGTTAGTACAATTCACAAACAGCAGTTTCCTATGATAATACAAAATCTCCTTGATTGGGTAACTTTCATTCCCAACTTACTTTTTGTAGGTGTCACTGGGGACGTTGGTCTAGCTGTTACTGGACTGAAGACACATGTCGCATCATTTGTGACAGATACGTCATCAATTGACACATCACTGCCATAATAACCTGTCCCAGCAATACCTTCAAAAATGATCTGCAATCAAATTCATGTGATGTTAAAACTTGATTGATAACTGTAGTGTTCTATTGTGGCCTAACAACTTTTCTGCAATAAATTACCAGTATGCAAGAATGTTTTGCAAAACTACAGTAATTGTTAGTCCCAAAACCATATCAAGGTAGAATACACTATAATGTCAAGTACATAATATTATTATGGTTTCAAGTGGTACTGTATAATTATATAATTTTGTCATGTAATGTAAAAAGCATGGAAATACGTTCTGTGTTGCATAGTGCACACAGGTACCTACCCACCTAGCTCCCCTTTGCACAAGGCTAATTGATTCATTTACATTAATTATTAAACTAACATTTAAGTTCACTCCTTATTGCTTTAGGGCTATCGAGCTTTACCAGACGTCAACTCCCAAACCATCCCAATGTTAGTTTTGAAACGCTGATCGTTTGTCAATTTCCTATACAACTTCCTACCGATTAATTATCAGTTATTATTCAAGCCAAGTACGTGACTTCAAAATCAAAGCTTTTATAAAATCGTGATTTTCAGACGTATGTAATAGTTCTAGAAATTTTGCCACTGGGAAGTTGCTTTTATTGTGGGCCCCACGCTTGTTACATGGCCCTAATTTTTCCACATAGCATAGGCAATAAAAGACAACACGCAACTTCTTTTAGTCAGAGATCGTTAGTGAACTTACACCGCTACCGTGCTACGATCAGAGGATCCAAGTTACCGCTATTTCAAGTGCTGTCTCTCTGCTACATTTTGGTGTGAGTCGTCAACCAAAGATTTGAGTAGAAGCAACCTCTAGAATCTTGGCAATTACACTCAATAGTGCACTCTAAATACCAGCGTATGTAAGTAATGAACAAATTATTTAAACTATTATAAAATGACTCAAACTGAGGTTAACATTACAAGTAACATACCTGGAAGGTTTTTTCTGCAACTTTAAGAGGAATGACACCTTCTTTCCAAACAGATCCTTGGTCACCTATGAGCTGCCATAAGGGTTCATCATTTTTCTTTATGTAGACAATCAGTTCTCCAACAAAAGTTCCACCCATGTAATAGTAAAACTGAAGACAATGAGCAGATCCAGATGAAATATCAGGACTTACTAAACGTGCCTTTTGTCCTTGGGTAATATCCAAAAAATTAAAGGGAATATTCAGATAGAAACCTGTAAGTGACAATAAAAGCAAGGAAACCTATCAAAACCAGAAAACAAATTCAACAAAGATCCATCACACTAGGAATAAATCTAAAAATACGCACGCAAAGCATGCAAGAGTAATTCTTTATTTTTTGTGATTGAAAGCGTCTGGAGGTACCTGCAGCAATCAGGACTCTAAACATTTTTTATAAGGTTAATCAAACAATTTTGTTCACTTATGATGTACAGTAAAATATAAAAATTGTTGCACCTTTGGAACTGTGACATCAAGCTTATATTACAGGTTTGGTTTTAACAGGCGATCAATGGTTTTGTCTATTAGAGCTATATGGAACTGTTCCCTGCCAGACAGCTAAACATCATGGAGTTTGTAATAGAAGCTAATGGTAAACAGTAGATTGGTGTTGATTCTGGATGCCTTTTCTGACTCATTTTATAACAAGAACCAATTTAATTATAGCAACAATTTCAAGACCCATTTAAATGAGAAGATAATATTGCACTTATGTCCAGGATTGAACGCAAGTATTGTTCAATTAGTACTAATGTCTTCATATTTGGAAGGGGTATCTCACATTTTCATATTGCTTCATATTTGACAGAATTTTGTGTGTTTTAGTGTCTTTTTACCAATGAGGACACTTTGTGATGCTTATCATAAGGAATAGTGTTCAATCCTGGACATATCTGTAATATTGAAGGTGAAAAGTGTTTTGAAACAACCAGACACAAGAAAAAATTGGCTTCTTGTTTATTCTGACTGTTTGAGTATAAGTCACTGATTCAGTTTTAATAGCAACCAAGTGTCAAGTTACCATTTGTAACTAACAAATAAATTTACCCGAGATCAAAACTCAACAGAGTTCTCATTCATACATGTAACTACTCAGTTGGTTTTGTGCTCGTTTAAAATTATTTCCATATTTCAAAGTTACTGTAGATTGCATAATTTATGCACGCAAATGAATGAAATGAAGTTCAAGATCAATCATAAAATCGTAATTTATGCATGATAGTTTTGTCATTTGCTTTTCTGAGTAATTTACCATTTTCGTTGTTTTTTGGCACAAATTTTACTACTAACTAGTGTTAGCGCGTTTGACGTAAAAATGCAAACAGCTTATTATAAGTATTTCTGTATGTCAGTCAAGATTGGCACCTAGAGTGATAGGAACAGGTCCAGCCTTTCTGGTCTTGTGATGAGACACTTGCATAACATATTTTCCTTCAAACTGCTTAGTTTATTTCATATGATTGGGCTTGGAACTTCGAAAGGGCCCTTGCCTTTTAAAGTTTTTCATAGTAAGCCTTTCTGGTAAGTTAAAGTGTTCTGTTTTCACTCTGCAGGTGGCTTAGTTTTCATTATATATTAGTCATACCAGTATTAATTTTTGTAATTTATATAACAAAATGTGTATTGGAAAAGTTTGTTTCTATGTCTGGGTGACAGACAAAAATTAAAAGGAAAATAATGGCAAAAAAAATGCCACCCATGCTGATACATGATGGTTTTATTAAATTCTACTGTAATACTACATGATTAAATCTATCATGATGCAGCACAAAAATCCTCCACACCAAATACAGGTTTGGGACAGGAGGTTACAGAAGTATGGTATAATAAAAGCAACAACAAGAATGCATGCAATACTTATCAGCATCCAGTGCAGCGTCATTGGGCAGCCAAGTATTGTAATTCAGGGATACATTATTAATTGCAACATTCAAAACAAAATTTTTAGTTGCGCGCTTAGCAGAAGTTCACTTTGGCTACTTGCTATGACGTACATGTAGGGTGTACACAACATATTCAGGTTTCAGTGTGTATTGATACTAGGTCACTGACAGATGTTTATATTCCTTTGGGGCTGTAATAGTAGGAGTGAACAAAGTTATTATGGTTGTTCTTAAATTCCTTAAACCTTCACTCTTTTGTTGAGAATTTGAGCTTTTAGATTTGGAGTTTATTGTTTATCGATGTTTAAAACCTTGTCAGCTACTTTAAAAATAGTTTCTTTGAATGTAAGGGGAGTAAGCAATCTCAAGAAGATACACAGCATTTTCACATGGTGTCATAGAAAGAATGCAGACACAGGGCTGTCATTACTAGCCAGCAGCCAGAGATTATTGCCAGCTACTCTGACAAAAATCGCTGGCTTAACTTCACTCACGAAATGACACCGAAAGTTCAGATACCGAACAAGTCTGACCAGCATATTCATTTCTTTGGTAGAAACGTGAAAAGTAAAGCATCTTATTTCCAAATTGGAGGCTTTTCTTCCACAAAAAGTAATGACGATGTAGTGAAGTAGGCAGGTACAGTGAAAAATAGGCAACTTCTCAATATAAAATAAAAGTTACTCCGCGTTGCGTACCGAATGTAGCTACCAGGACTCCTCTCTGCTGTTACATAACATTTCAGTGTGACATATTGCACGCGACTGAAAAAACCACATGCGTTTCTTTAATATGGCTGGGAAAAGAAAACAAGGCATACATGAAGATTTTTTCACCATTTCTAAGACGCTTAAAGGTAAGTGTTTAAGATTTTAGGACTTTGACCACAAGGTTTGCTAAAAGTGTCGTTTTTTTGGCTCAAGACAACTTGAAACAATTAATTAGCACTTCCAGAGAGTCATTGAACAGGAATGACCTTTGCCATTAGCACTGTGGGAAGCACAGCAAAGTATTGCCACTTCTTAAACTCCTAGAGGTCTTGGGGGCAAGAGAGGTTGGAACTTTTGGACATAGATCGAAAGGATCCCTCCATGAGATTTTTTGCACTATTGGAGAGGCAGTCCTTGACCAAACAATTGCAAGAGTGGAAACAAACTTGCGTCTCTCTGTGTACACCTAGGTTCAAGAAAAGCAGAAGCAAGTTCACTTGAGCACGGATGCTTAAGGAAGAAGGTTACAAAGCGTCTCCAAAAGGCATGTAAGACACGATGGTTGTCTTTCAACAAGGCTTTAAAAGCTGCTCATGAAGATCTTGACTCTATACTTTTGTGCTTGTGTGAACTGGTGGATGATGCTACAGCCAATGGACTGTTAAAAAAGTTGAAGGCTCCAGACTGGATAGCAGCCTTGTACATTTTTACAGATGTTTTACCTGTGCTATCACTGTTATCAAGAACCTTTCAGAAAGGTAGCATAAGCTTTAACCAAATTCAGCCCAGCATTGAAATCACAGTAGCAAGTCTGCAAGTTCCTGAATTAAACAAAGCCTTGTCTAACCTCACTTCTGATTTTGGAGAGGGTGGAAGATTTCATTTCTTGTCATCATTTCGATTACTGAGAGAGTTCTTGAAAGAGCAAGAACAATGCAAGTCAAGTATGTGACTAAACTGGTGAAAATATTCACAACAGATTTGATTCTGGTGCAATGTCTGTTGTCTCTGCATTCAAGATATTCAATCCCATGGAACGTCCTTCAAAAGAGTCAGAAAGTTGAACAAAATCTCCCGGTCAAAGCTATCTATGAATTACCCTTCAAGGTCACAATGGAAAATAAATGAAAGTGAAGAATGATCATCGCAGTTAATTTTCCAATTTGAGCAATTGGAAGAAGCCTGAAAAAATCAGGGCTTCAACGGGATTCGAACCTGTGACCTCCGCGATACCGGTGCAATGCTCTACCAACTGAACTATGAAGCCACACATTGGGAGCGAGGAAAATTAACTGCGATGATCATTCTTCACTTTCATCTACAACCGCAGTTCAAATATGAATTATTTCATATAAAAACTTCACATCATTTCACTCCTCACGGGAAGATATGAACTCAATAAATTGACCTCGCTCCCAATGTGTGGCTTCATAGCTCAGTTGGTAGAGCATCACACCGGTATCGCGGAGGTCACGGGTTCCAATCCCGTTGAAGCCCTGATTTTTTCAGGCTTCTTCTTCCAATTGCTCAAATTGGAAAATTAACTGCGATGATCATTCTTCACTTTCATCTACAACCGCAGTTCAAATATGAATTATTTCATATAAAAACTTCACATCAATGGAAAATAAACTTAGATGTTTTCAATATAAGGTGATACATGACATTCTACCCACTAATAACAAACTTTACAAAATGAAGTTTCAAGCATCTCCGAGCTGTGATCGTTGTAGCCACCCCTACGAAAATTTACTACACCTTTTATATGAATGCCCCAGAACTCAAACTTTCTGTCAAATGGTAATCACCTGGTGGAACAAAAAGCGATTAGAAACTGTCGCTTTAAATGCCACAGATATTTAAAAAAATCAAATCTTTTTCAAGCCCTTAATCATTTTGTTATTACTGCAAAATATCATATCTACCTTTCATGGTTAAACAAAGCCTCTCCCAGCTTTAAAATTTTCAGCTTGTTACTCAATGAAAAGATCCTTTGTGAAAGTTTAATTGCTTTTAAAAATAACTTACATTGATGAAATTCAGAGCAAAATGGACAACACTGTGTGTATGAGCTGCACCAAATATCTTTGTCTCAGGGGTTGTGCCACTCCCACTTCCATTTTTTTTTACATTTTGTTAGTTTTAATTTTTTTTTTTTTTAATTTAAAAAAAAAACATGTAGAATATCCTATAGGTACTGCAAGTAATGCAAATTAGCTGTGTTCGTATTTCATGGTGTATATGTAGATGTATTGTAATGTTAGTTGCAGAAGTATTAGTAGTGTACGTCATGTCACTGGCTGTACTGTCTAGAAATAAAAAAAAATTAAAACAGGCAAAAAAAAAAGAGTCAGAAAAATGGGCTGATTATGGACTGGCAGAGGTAAAGACACTTACACAACATTTTTTCCCATTCAACAAGAACATGTTTGACCAGGTAACAGCAGAGTTATCCTTGCTTAAGTACCACATGTAGAGGACCTTTGTATCAAATGCAAAGAATTCAAATTCAACAAAAATTTGTTTATCAACTCTCCTTGGTAACTCTGCTTACACAAAACTCATGCCAGCCATTGTACATACAATTGCAGAAGTAGAGACTTTCCATGCCTGTAAGTAATGCGTGGCCAGAACGTGGTGCAAGTACTGTAAAAAGAATAAACACTTAGGGCTCTCTGGAAAACAGAATACTCAATTCATTGATGCATATCAGCGTCAATGGTCTTGACTTGCACACTCCTGAAGCAAACCATCTCCTTAAAATGGCTGTTAACAAGTAGCAAACCACAAAAAACGAAAAAGGGTTAAACAGAGTCTACAGAGAGCAATGCCAAAAAGCTGTGATGTGGGTTGCCAGGCAGACATTCAAAACTGACAAATTCTGCAACCAGTAGTTGGAACATCCACTCAAGATGAACCACTGGAGATCATGGAATTGGAGAACCCATCAGAGTGGAAGATGAGGAAGTGGAACTGGATACTGAAGAGGAGAGGGTTGAGGAGTAGAACATGAAGGAAGTTCATCACGTTTTTAACCTGACTGAATGCAGTCCGGACATTGATTCAGTCTTTGGCTCAGAATCGGAGGATGATTTCTAACAACTTAACAAATCGAAATTTCTCATTCTATGAGGTAGTTTTCACTAAGATTGCCTAGCACGTCCTTAAATGCCAGAGAAGTAAAAATATCTTTCCTTATACTTTATTCTACTAATTTGATCAAATTCGATCAAATTCAATCAAACTGTTTCAACAGGCAACAAACCATGAGTTTATTCATAACATGAGCAGACAACAACTTTCTTTCTCTTTTATTGAACTTGTCTCCAAATACGATTACAGGCATAAGCAAGAGGTCCTGCGTTAATGTTAATATGGCTTAAAATGGTATTTAGGGCTTCCGTCTGACCAAAGGTGAAATTTCTGGGGTACCCTAGCAGGTGCAGGAAGAACTTACTGCAAACATAGACTTGATAAAAGTTGTTTACTCTTGATTGTGATTGTCTCTCCGATGAAAAATACCTCTTGAAAACACTGGAAATGGCATTTGCAAGACCATTACTACAACTTCACGCCGCTGTAAGTGTGTCTTTCTGAAATGGGTGATACTGCTGCATTTTTGAGCATGAAGGCTAAGTTTATTCCTTTGGGCATTATCTTCGGCAGTTGCTTATAAAGTGGCTTTATAAGACAGGCAAAACACCAAAGAAGCTCAGGACTCTTTTAACACAACTCGATAAACAAAGTGCAAAGCATGTGATGGGAGACTTGGTAGCCAAGCCTCAAAATTAGTCAAGTACTGGAAACTGAAATAAGACTGCCATGTTACTAAGCAGAGACGTTTGAGATGCAAATGAAGTCTTCTCTGAGCACCTTTACAGCTTTATTTAAAGGAAAAATATTTGTTCTTTATGAAAAAATTGAGGCATCGAGTATCTAAACCATTCAGGTTTAACATTTAGCAGATAAATGTTAATGCATTTTAACTTGAAGCCCTAACATACGAAACAGATCACTAAGCGAACATATGTTGAAAAATGTGCTGCCATTTGTTTACACTGAAAGACAATTCTTATGTTAATTAAATTTGGTTAAGTGCAGTTTAACTAAGTTAATCACCAAGAGCTTAGTGGTCAAGGGTTCACAAGCTTAAGAGTAAAACGGTCCACAAGCTTAACCTTAGTAGCCAAGCGGTTCATAAGCTTAGCAGTCAAGCGGTTCAGAAGTTAAGCGGTCAAGTGGCCCATGAGCTCAGCAGGAATCCAGTGGTCAATCCCATAAGTGCAGGCTCACATGGTACATGGTAGCTTTGTACACCGCTGTGATCGGATAGTTCTTCGTCGAGCATGCAGTGGTCTGCGGAGCAGTTCATTTAGGGTCTTCCCCACCTCCATTCCCTTATTTTATTTTTCTCCTTTCCACTGTTTCATCAGTGTGACTGGTGCCTGGAATGAGGGCTCATGGCTGGGTTGCGGAGACTTGCCAACCAAGGGGGCAGTATTCTATCTAGGGGCTGGCTGGCCACAGTGGAAGCTCCTGGGTATCCCAGGCACCCACCTTCCACTTAAGTGAGGCAGTTGGTCAATTATCTAGTGCTTGGATCTCAAGTTTTGACCCATGTATAAGTCAAGGGCGATTTTTTGGACTGATTTTTAAGAGGCTGTCCGCCTAAGAATCGACCGCTTAATTCGGATCAAAATTTCGATTTCCTTCAAAATTCCTCCACGAAACAAGGTTTATATAAAGTAAAAGAAAATACATTTCTTTGCTTTCTCTATTTGGTAATAGTCGAGATTTTGAGGAGAATGTGATCGATACCCGAAACCCTCAAATTGGGCCTTTCACGAAGCCGAAATTAG
>OMLO01000847.1_pt1 | contig 21972 bp, 15 predicted proteins | sample 1674811 | NCBI WGS metagenome assembly OMLO01 (sample SAMN06265003, study PRJEB25207) | coral metagenome | isolation source: Coral host | place: Mexico:La Bocana,Puerto Morelos, Mexico | collected 2008-11-13 | reverse complement strand
GCCTCCATCCTAGATTTTCAGCACTGCACTGATGAGGCCCAGAAGGCCGAAACAGTACTGTCTGCAGTTAGTTATATTTATAGATATATTTTTCGTTAGTTTTAACCTTACTAAATAAATTTCATTTGTCTGACTTGTACAACCTGTGATATAAAAGATTAATATACACTCTTTATATACACGAATATTGTTTTTCCGCCCCGGGCTAAATAGTTTTATTTTTCTGCCAATTTTAAGCTGAAAATATTCTTGTAAATAGCCGCGACTGCAGACAACAAAACATGATCGAGCAAATAACGTCTTGCAGAATGTTATTTGCACCCTGAACATACGGATTTTGCTGCTTTGGTTGTTTTTTTGGCTAGTTTTGAAGTTTAGAGGAAGAGTTTTATAGAGGAAGAGTTTTATACGTTAAAGATATATCATTTATGTGATTTAGTTTTATTGTAGTTACAAATTATCAACACGCAAAATTATATTCCTTTCATAATCTCAGCCTCAGTTCTATTCTAAAAATATTCTTAGAATTTCAGCCTCCTGCTTATAAAATTAGGAACTCTGATAAAGTATATTTTTTTTTAGTGTAAATCTACTAGCTTCTACTGGCTGCGCTGGTTATTATCTGTTCTGTTGTACTGAGATAGTGAGCAGCTTAGCAATGCGCGGTTTTCATCAAGATGACGGCCGATTCTTTGCGTTTTCGAAGTGTCTGTGAAAAGGATCTAGATAACCTTTCATACTACTAGTAAATTTATACTAAAACGATTAGATTATTCAATCTCGATTTCTGTGCGTGATAGTTGACTTCCTGCTGCGTCCTCAGTTCAACTATCACGCGATAGAACTCTGGAGCTCTTAATCTAATAGTGCATTTACTCCAAAGAACCAGTTAACCAGGATCAACGAGGACACAAGGCAAGAAGCCACGAGGCAGACTTTCACGGGGTATAAAATGGAATCTGTTCTGTCATGTAGTTGGCTTCAAGTCTCTTAGCTCATTTCAGCCGCGTGCTATGTAGGCGTTTTTGTATCGCCGACACTTGACGTGAATTCAAAAATATATTTTTTTCTGTTACTATTTTTAGGGCACCGTTTATTAGTGTCGCATTCGTTAGAGGGCATGAGGGCAAAACAGAAACATTGAATAGGAAAAATTATATTTTTTTAGAAATCGGAAAACTATAAAAAGTATCTGACACAATCAGCGAGACTGGCTTTATATTCCGAAGCGAGAGTCTTTTGTTCAAGGACTACTCATTTTTCATAGACGATTGTCAAAGTATCTGTTCATTTATTCATTGTTCCTTGCCAGTGATTTATTATTCTTGATAACCATAAAGAAAGATGGATTTTGACTTAAATTTATATCATTCTTCCGTTTGTATTATTCCGTTTACATTATTGCGCACCTTAGAACTTTAATTTGTGCCAGACGCGACATCGGATCAAATAGGTTATCAATCAGACGTGAGGCGCAGTGCTGATAAAAGCAATATCGATTACTCGTTTCATAGGAAACCTTAGGAGTAGAGTTACTTAGGTTATTCTCGAAAAATTGGGAATAATTCATAGCGTCAACACTGAAAATAGAATTTTATGCTTTGGTGAATAATGCAGATATTTTAGAATATCGTAATTTTGCATTCATTTGGAGAAAGAAATGTCGCGGTTTGCTTTCGAAGATACAAGACTGGTGAAGAGACAGCTGTGTCAAGCTGAGAGTCCTTGATAATATTCATAGCAACCGGCGCGCGCTCTGATTGGTCAAAAACTCATTTTCAGAGAATAAAAAGCGTGTTTTATTTTCTTCGCTACATAATCTCTAAATCATAAAGCAAATGAAGAAGCCTAAGCCGTGTATTACACTGTGATAAAACACTCTGGACATTTGGGAACACTTCGGAAATGAATAAAACTGTTGCATTTCCCTTGTGTAATACACGACTTAGGCTTAATTCTTCATTTGTTACTGAATCAATGCATAATTTGCCAACTGAAGAAAGCTTTCAAACTGGCTACAAAATTATGATCAACTAGCCTCGTAAGGTCAATTTCCGTTTCCACAAGTAGTACATGCAAGTATAAATTGTTGTGCTCGAATTATGCAAGAAGTGACCTTATAAAGAATGGCATCAAAAAAACCATAAGCCATAAAGGAATGGAGGGCTTACAGGAAACTTCCAATTCTTTGGAGATGGCGTGTTCGTTCGTTCGTTCGTTACTGGCGAAATCTGTAATTGGTGACTCAAGCAAGTTTACGATCACCGTAGGAAATCCGAAACCATGTGCCGCGATTGATTAGCAATCCCAAAGTTCGCTTCGGATTGCTAACAACTTTTGAAACAAGTGAATGCGCATGCGCATCAGACTTGAAACTTAAATTATTTCAACGTCACTTGTCTCAAAGTGTCATAAAAGCTCTCCGTTCCATTCCTTGTATTAAACAAAAGCAGAGAAAAAGAAAACATTTCTGGCAAGGTATTTTAGTATTTACGGTATTTTAGTTAATTCTTACGAGCCCTTGACTTCGCATTTTCAGGAGCAACAAACTTTTTTTCTTTCTGGCAAAATGACAGTCCCATAATGCAAATTGATAGAGTATCATTCTTTTTTTGGCAAAATGACAGCTAAACGAAAACGATTTTGAACGCAAATTGAGATTAGCCTGAAAAATCACGGGTTGCTGTTTTTCAAGTTTACCCAAATGAAATCCGTTTTAATCATCTTCTCCAGTTACTTCCATCCATGTCTGTTTCTCTTCTCTGTGTTTCGTTTGAAGCAACAACAACAACAACAATTTATTTCAGTATTCCCATATAAGTGCATGGTATTACCTGATAGCAATGTAATTACACTTGTAATGAGGCCCTCTGCAGTTTTAAGCCGTTATACATTGTGATGATGACCAGTTGTTCAGTGCTAAAATTGCCGCCTAAAATTGCGTGACTAGCTAGCCCAAACTTTTAATTTATTTATTTTACTGACTTTGACATGAAGGTTCCCTGAAAACGTGTTTGAATTTGCTGTCGTTTTGAGTTTGAAATATTCATTAAAATATTCTCTCAGTTGGTGAAGCTGGCGTGTCGAGATTTACGCCTTCGTCAGAGCAAAAGCTTCGGAAGCCGGTTCCGTGAAGGTTGAAATTCAGGCAAGAATACGTCAAGTAGCGATTACAGGAAACGATTCGATGCCTTTAACTACCTTGAACAGCATCCTTCAATTTGTTGACAACCAGAATACACACAATGAAATAATTGGAAGCCAGTGAGGTTTTTAATGTTCAGCCTCGGGAATTAACCATGCATACCGCACGTGTCCAGACTGAAACGCGATCAAAAGAAAACGAAAAAGAGAAGAGATGTTAAATTTCACCTTCTAGTGACAAAAAGAATACCGCTTCTTGGAACTCAATTGTGGGCTTATTTTGTTCTGGTCTGAATTTGCCAGGGCTAATAAAACGCTTAAACAAAAGAATTAACTTTGCCGGTTCTTCAAAGCGAGAATATGATAGAAGACTGGTTAATAATCGGTAAAGCCCATGGCATATAAACATTTCTAATTGTTGGAGTATCCTCAGAAAACGTGTATACATCTTAATAGATTTTAAAATTGATTGGATGTGACAAGCTTCCTAAACTGAAGCTAATTTATTCACATTTGCGGACTTAAATACAATTTGCGGGTGCGCTACCTAAAATATCATAAACGCTTTTATACGCGACAATATTTTTTCATGATACCTTTCTCAAGTTTCTCATCGGACATTTTTGTTCAGTTTCATTGATATCAAATGATATATAAACCGTACGTTATTTTTATACGGATAACAAGAGCAGAGGTCCATATTGCGCAATCCTCTGTCTAAAGGAAATGTCTAATTGCCAAAAAACGCAAGGGCAAATATCAAACTTCATGAACGGTAAACAGCAGAACACAACTAACCAACTAAGTTCAAGTAAAGAGTTTTTTCCTCTGGTAACATTATGTACAAGAATAGATATTCCAGCCAACATTACACTTTGTGTTTAAAGCGGCCTCTTGCGTGATCAAATGCCGTAAAATGTCATATAAACTTACGACGTTAATGGCGTGCGTTGATCGCTCACGTTTGTGTGATTCTCAACCGGCGTGTTCTCGTCCGTATGTATAGTTTGGCTATTCAATTTATCGTCGTTGTATTCAAGATCGTTTGGATTCGGTCCTAATTCACTCAAGTCGACAAACATGGTGTTATTCTGCTCTTCGTTGTTTGGTATATCACCATGTCTGGAACATGTTACACCACAGGCGTCGCAGAAATTGGCTATAACACACATGAGGAAGCCGCTAAAGAACGACACCATTCCAGAGGTGAGCACAGCTTGGTTAGAAGACGGTGGAAATTTTCCGGACCAGTACAGTCCCAATAGCACACAACCAATGAATATCAAAACGAAAGGCACAAGGCAAATAACGCAAAGCTGATGCGGCGTCTTCCAACTCCAGAAGTCTTGCCATCTCGACTCCGAGCTGCTAGAGTGTGCATCGGAGATTTCGACAGTCACATTTCCACGCATTTTCTCAGCTCAAGTCGCCTTTGAATGTTTTTTTCTGGCCATTCACCAGAATTGGTCCTTCGAAGGGCTCGCCACATGCACGTGTCTTTTATCAGCAAAGCGACGTTGCTCGCCCGAAGCCTAATGTTTACGTTTTTCCTGTCTCCTGAAATATAACGCAACAGCCGTATGGTCTATTGACCCGTGACGTCATTGTCATGCTAATTCGGTGCTAATGATATTAAATTTCTTGAATGATGACATTTAGGAGAGCAAATCCTAACACATCACGCTAGCTTGTAAGTGTTCTTTACGAATAGAAAGAGCATCCAAGCTAGAAGAACTTTTCACGAGATTTATTACGTAAGTATTGAGCGATACTTCAGAGGCATCAAGTCAAAACCTGCCAGTTACTGTCATGTCAGAACTGTCTACAGGTACTGAATTGTGTTCTTTTCACACAAGGATTAACATATTTTTAAACATGAAGAAGTGTCATTCACATGAGGCGCATTTGCTATGCAATTCGTGCCGTTCCTGGGCAGAAAAGAAAACTGTATATCTTTACATTGCCCATGTATCTAATATTTGGCTCAATGTCTCTCGTATCGTCCTTGCTCCGCTCTTTTATGAAATTATTCCCTGTAGATGTTTGTTTGTTTGTTTGTTTGCTTTTTATTTTGTCTTTTTTTCGCATTTACCTCTTCTGCCGGGGTCAGGTATCAAGGAAAAAGTAATAGAAAATGGTGATCGTATAATGCCCATTGATTCCTCCGACACGTGGAAGAACCCAAAGTCCATTGAGTGTGCCAACAAAAGGAGTCAAAAGGAATTTGAAAAGACAAGGCCTAAGGCAGAAAAAGGCAAAAAAAAAAAACTGACATCAGTTCGAACAGCTGGTCTTCTAACTACCTTGCTATTGTGAACAACTGACTGGCGTCGTAGGATGGGGAACTATGATCATCGAAAGATATGTACGGCCGTTACTGATCTCTACTGAGCACAGAGATGGGATCTCGTTGTGTCTGAACACGCAAACAGCGAAACAATGATGTACTCAATACGGGAATTAATTATAGTGTTGTAATAGTTTACAAATAAGCCGTGTATCCTTCGGTTAGTGTAAAATATTGCCAGGCCGTTATAGCCGGTAACTCTGGCTTCTGTCAGAAGGTTATTGTAGTGTCATGCTTGCACGTTTGTCCGTGTTCGACATTTTTGAATCCACTTTAAAATTCAACAGTAACTTTGTAACAAAGCCAGAACTTAAGCCGAAGTTTTGTTTTAATTCATTTTTAAAATTCACACGAATGTGTCTGGATTATGTCAAGCTCTGTAAACACAGTTGTCTTGGGTTGTCAGCTTTCAGTGTAGCGGAAGTTTGCAAACAACCTATAAAGATCATACAGCTCTATTGAAGCTGTGGTTTTTATTGTTGTCTGCTGTCTTTGTCCGTGAACAAAGAAAACTCGGATCAAAATAGAAATCACTATCTGCAGCCATCATATTTTTCCGCTCAAGATTATTGTATTTCACGCGTGGCTGAGGATTCCCACGACCAGCAACTCTTGAACGAGGTACTTGTCGAACTAAACCGAGATAAGAAAGTACCTTCATATTTTTTTTTTCATATATCACTGGACCGACATTCTAAAAAAGCTGTTGAACTCTGGGACCCAGTTGATCCCTAATACAATTTAATACTGACGTGTTTCTGTTTTCACGATTTCGAATGGCTCTCTTCAGTGTGTGTTTTTGTCTGTATACCCGAAAACCTTATCACTGACACTACTCACGCAACGGGTCTTAGGTCTAGATATTCGATAGATATGAGCACGTACTCTCTTATTTACTAAAAGTAAAATCTAAATGAAACGCCACTTTCGGTTACCTTCCGCTGCATCACTATATGTGAAGAGGAAGGGAAGCGTTAAAAGCTGGATGAATTTTTAAACTGAACAAGAAGTCTTTTTTTGCTGTGGGCCAAAGTTAAATTTCTTCTAAAATGATCCGATAAAGATTGCGTCAGTCAGTCTCTACGTGATGTTTTCAATGCCGCGCATTTTCGTTGTTATTGCATGCAGACTAGTAGTGTGGTATTTAAAAGGTTAATTGTCTTGTTAGGGAAACAAAATGTCTGTTCTGCTATCATCCAGGAAATTGAGCGTTTTTTCATCTCGGATGAATACCCAAAGTACGTGACTTTTTTCATAAGTTTTCCTATTTTGTATTAGCTTTCTCTTACACTGTGAGTTTATTCAGTTCTGTGCTTTCTTAAATTGATTTTCTGCCAAATGTAAATATATTTATATTCCTTGATGATAAACCTGATGAATCGAATGTTTATATTACAATTAAGTCTGACATTTTACCCCGCGAGCCGGGTAAAAATACTCGCTTTCCTCGAGATCAGAAACATTTGGAGGGCGGTTCATGGCCGCCTTATTTCCTGTCTCCATGGTAACGGGTGAGACCACTGAAATTGAGCACTCCTGCTGATTGATTAGACACTCAAACACAAAGATAGATAAAAGAACTTACTTTGATCTTCTCCGGTGCTTTACATCGTTTGCTTTTTTTTTGTCTGGTAAAGAAGTCTAGAAAAGTATGCATATATGGAGCAGAATCTCGATTTCTCGAATTCCCGGTTTCTCGAACTGTCCCGATAGCGTGCCAAGCCAAAAGGAGTTTGATGTGAATTTAAATTTTTATCATAGAAACTGAAAATGTACTTTAAAAGTTGTTTCGTAATTTCATTCGCGTTTGATGATGTCTTTTCTAACCTTGACCGAGCTTGAGCGTCTCAAAGAGGGATTCCTTTGATGGTTAGAGGATACTGAATATTACATTTTTACGGTTGATGGTTAATTTTTCGGAATGACGTTTATAACACGAGATTAAAGCGCAAATCTGGCTGAAATTTTGCATAATATAAGGGAAAAGGTTCCTTGAGGGCAAAATACAAAACCTTTTCAAGATTTGGAATTGGTCTAAAAATTAATGTTCTCAAAATAATTTAGCTAGAAGTTAAGAAATTTTCAATCGCATGGCTAACTGTTCCTATTATAACGGAAAATCGTGCCATATACTCTTCCTGATTCGTCCTACTTAGACGTCATCATAATGCGCGCGGCATGGTGCAAATTGAGGAGCGCGAGACTGGGAACAAGGAACCTATTTCACTGCGCTCCCACCACACGCCTTGCCGCGCACTGTGTGTAGACCAGCCACTCGCTGTATGAAAATGTATTAAGACGACTGGGAACGAGTCAAATACTCTACAACGATACCGGTCATATCGCCAAGGTACGTTTGTTTAAAATCTCCTCCTGCTTCAGACTCTTATTTTTTTTGCAAAAGCCGCAGTCTAAAGGGTAACAGGTTTTATTTTTTGCTTGATTGTGTTAGTGAATCATGATACTTTTTATCTTTAGTGGGTGTTGTTGGTCGCTAAGGCTCTTGGCCGCGTCATCTGATGTAAACGGTAACTCGCAAGGACTTCTGGGAGATCAGCATGGATGTCATATAACTCGTATGTTTATGCGTGCTTATCATGACTCTGCGGGATAGAGCTAATAAGAAAAAAATTAACCCCAATAACTCACGCTGTGTTTCTCAACTCCACTGTTCCAGTGGATAAACAAGCAGCGGGCTGTTCTTCATAAATATCTCAAATATTGAGATCCTTTAATGTCAAACTTCTTAAAACAAAGCTGCAATTGTTTGCAAGAAGCATCTCCGAAGACGGAACAGCTTCTCAGGAATTGACCGGCATGACCCGTTGTTTCTAAAGAATCAGTGACCTGACATTCGATACTACCTTTGTTCTTGAAATTTATCTGCGACCCCCCGCTGACATTGAGGTTTTGTTCGAGGCTCGCGCTTCAAAATGGAAACAAATAGTTAAGCCCACTTAATTAATAAACTTTATTAATCTACGGCGTATTAACCATAGGAAACTTCAAATTCAACAGGTTCTCGGGGGACAGGGATTCTATGCACGAAACTATCGTTTCGTATGTTTCATTAAGTTTTACGAGGAACTAAAGCGAAAACAATGGAGGACGATTCAGCCTGCATAGTCATCTGTAATCACGACGGTGATAACCAGGCCAGACATCGCGACCAAGTTTTCGACTGCTTGACGTCCGAACGTTGCCACACGATATGTCGGACACTAAGCATAGTTCTGTTGCCTGGTTTGATTCTCTTCGGAGGTATTACAATATTCATCACTGGCTGTTTAATAAACATTCCTCCCATGATCATCGGTGGCGCCGCGATGTTCGTGCTGGGTATTCTCTTCTGCTTACTGTGTGGACATGCCTGTGACGGTTTGACGAGGCGAGTCCGAAAACCTCGTCACAGCCGCGATGAAACTAAACCTGTGTTAGTTTGATTTTAGCGAGATTCGTTGATGGCATCCTTTTTAAATGGAGAGGTTTACAAACTCAAGCGGATCAAGCTGTAAAACTCTGCAGTAAGTGTCAGCTCAATGGCGTTGCAGTCGAGTGTTCAGCTGCATGCTTACTTCCCCATTGATTTGCGGTGACTCAGCAACTGCTCCGTGAATGTTACTTTGAGACACAAGTCATTCAAATTAAGTAATAACTCGAAAATGACAACAATGGTGACTATACTTGGTTTTAATAAGAAACATTCTTACAAGTCATTCTAGCAAGATAAGTGACAAGTAACCCTGTAGATACATTGACACTAATGTGAATGACTTTCCTTCCATCGCTTTTTTCGCGAGTTTTCTCGAACATCGAAGAAACTTCTACTCACTGGGTGAGCTGCTGTCAAATATATTATGTACAATAAATCAAACTCTTAACTAAAAGCACAACACGTCATAACAATTCGATAAAATAACATTATCTGTAGCAACTGCCAGTCTGGTCTGGTGACTCACTGCCGAGCGAAACTTGAAAAAATCAAATTGCTGAGGAAAGTAATCGATATTAAAAGTTGTATATTTCTGGGTATAAATTTAAAGAGAGCAGTCAAGCTGAAATGTTAAGAATTTGCAATCTATATTGGATATTAATTGCGCAGTTTGTAAACACAAATGGTAAACACTCATTTGTGACATCTTGCCTCAGGCGCTTGAACCAAATTTATTAGTCTCAAGAGAGTATGGTGCAAACTATGTCAAAAGATATGTCTAAGAATGTGATAGCAGAAAATACAACCGTTAGTGAGACATATGCACGAGAAAAAAAGTCAGTGTTTCATTTGTGAGGCTTTAAAATTTACAGTTAGTCTACCGCACCTGTGTGCCAAACAAAGCTTTTCAGTCTCTGTGTAAATTAAGATGTTTTAAACCAGTTTAATTAAACAAGTTATTTGAAACTAATCCGACCCGAAATATTTCAAATTTCTTTTAAACGGCTTTATCGTGAATAATGCCGCCAGAAATCTGATTCATCTGTTGTTTTTCATGTTTTAAGTAGCCTGGCAACAGTTTCCAGCACTTTTCTAACAGCTATACTATAGGATAAATACTACCACTGTTAAACAGATGATACTACAATAATGTTCTCATCCAATTTCCCAATTGTTGTTAAACAAGTTGTGGTCATCCTTTTTATATAACCGGTTACCATAGAAAAATTAAGGTGGCCCTGAACACCTATCACAAAATTTTTAAACTTTGTAAAAAGTTGAATTATATCATGCTTATCACAATTGATGCAATACTCTTGAACAATATCTCTAAACTTTCTTTTTTTAATTTTTTTATTTACATTGATTCATTGGTTGTTAATCTTGCCCCTTAATTTGTTGGATAGCGGTTCATTTCCAAGATCTGCATTTATTTATTTGATAATTCATTTTATGCCTTTATCTCTTTTTTAAGCAATAGATTGTTCTTTCTATGAGTTTACCGACGCGCCATGATGAGAGAGCACGAGAAAGGTTTGTACTGCCGAAAACGTTTGTCAAAGAGGGAAAATGCTTTCGTGATCAAGTTGCTTATTTCCCGCAAATTCATGAGATAACGCAGCAATTCAATCACAGCGGCTGGGAGAAGCAGGGTCACCTGGACACAAACATCCAAGCCAAGCCTGTGTTTAAGACCAACCGACAACCACAAGTCTTTGCGGGCGTGTTAGATGTAGGCGCCACTTTCTGTAATCAAGAAAGTACGATTTATTGAAAAGACAAAATCCTCCGGCCTCTTCGTGTTTTGAACGCCGAGTAGCTTTAAGCTTCGTAAATAATTTCCTTAATTAATATTTAGATATTGTGGTTTCGTCGTTATTTAATAAACAGATCTAGTCAAGTCTAAAAGCGGAGCTCCTGATTGCAATGATTAGCGACAAAGAGAAAAAAAGGATTTGTTTTTCTTGGATCGGCAACTCGAAAAATGATCAATTTTATGAGCATGTAATTGTTCGCGTCAGTGTGGTTTCGATGGAGTGAAAGGTAGTTCGGTTCCAAAAGTGTTCTTCCGAAATTTATTCGCATATTTTTTTCTACGTCCGTCCATGTGTTATTATTGTTTATTTAAAGCATTTGATCAAGTCCCATCTCTGGTTGCCTCCGACAATCGACCACTTTCTTGGGACTGGAACTGGCTTGCAATGGAGGCTCCCGCAGGAGACTGATTGGAGAATATCACTGAAAAGAGATTCACATCATTTACCTTTATAACCCCCCTCATTGGCCTCAGTTACAAGCTAGTTCCAGCCCAATTGGGCGAATGCGATAGTGGTTTACTATCGGCATACACAATACGCTACCTGACTTTCCACTGCATGTATGGTTCTTGCACGTGCCTAATCTCCAGTCACTTGACACAACGAGCTCTTATTATATAACAACGTGACCAGGCGTTTATCATTTGTTTTTCACCACATGGCAATAACCAGCTCTGATTAGTTAGAGTTATATAAGAGCATGACTTCGGCACGTGTCTGGAGTCCTTTATTTGGTAGATTCCTCCGCATTTTCATTCAAAACCTAATCGAGAGCGAAACGTTACTAACTGTGAGTGTGTTCCTAAAGCTTTCGTTTTTTCATAAAACATGGGAGCGCGGGCAACGAAACTGGAAAACAAAAATGAAAAAGGAAGCCAGCTTAGTAGCTCAACGAAGAAGCGGTTTAAAATCACGAAGAAACGAAAATCACAGCCTAGCAAAGAAGGAGATGAACTGAATCTCCAAAGCAATGAGGAGCCAAAGACGAAGAAAATGAGCCTTCAGGAATTGCATATGAACCCCCCGCCCGGATTCAGAAAGTTTGAGTCCGAAGTGGATTGGCGAGATATAGACGAAGACATTGCCTTTCAACTGTGGGAGGATATTTTCAAGCCGCTGTATACTTTTGATGAAGTACGACGCATCACAAACCAATCATAATGGTTAGTTTGTGAATATGGCCCGCGAAGAAAATGAAATTAAACCGAACTTCGGCCCGTTTATTCTTATTGCATTGTAAACTTTTGCGGCGTTTTGCCGGGCGCCGATTATTTTCACCATTTATTTTAACAGCTTATATTGTGAATAAAACGCTACGCACTTAGATTTAATGTTCAGCGTTTTTAATCCTTACCTTTTTTCTTACCCTGTAGTGCAGGCGTTTTTCTTGTGTTCACGAACATGCAATTGCTCGTCAAAATACGCCTGCATTGCAAACTCTTTTTCTCTAACAGCAATCTGAATTTTCACGTGCTTTAACGATAAACCTATTACGGCTCTGGTTGAGGAATTTTTTTTACGTGGAATTCCTGCCGATATAAGGTCAGCTACACCACTGGATTTTGGATTTCACATTTCACAAAATACACTTTACTTTATGAGCGGCAAAATAGATTAAGGTAACTAGCAATAGGCCAGTTTCGAGTTACTACAAATCCTACACAATCGCTCCGCTGCTCACAAGAAAAAAAAACAAAACATTATTTTCACTTGAGTTCCATATACTTACGGGCGCGACCAACTCTCGTAAGCGACTGCGACCACATTTAGAGCCTGAAAAGTTCGAAATTTTCTTTTGTTTTTAACCTCTCATAAGCGACTATGTTTCAGTAATAGAACAAAGTATGGATAATAAGGTGTTGTAACATTAAAGCATGCTTGCATGGATAGTAGAAGAGACCGAAATTGCTCAATGCGAAGTACCGGATTTTTGTCTCAAAAGGGAACTCATACGGACTTTGCCAGGGAAAAGTCCCTGGGAACGAGGTCGAGCCCTGGTGAGTGACTACCAAGGATTGGCATTTTGGGTGCTCGCTTACGGGAGGTTCGACTGTATGAATATACACGAGAAAAAAAAAATGAATACACACGAATTTGAACCTTTCTTCTAGATTATCCTGGATTTTTTTTTAAAGCAACCCCATACATGTACATGCTATTTTTGTTGCCCTATGGAAAGTAAATGCGTTGCTGGACATAATTTTTTTTCTTATAATTTTTACAGCAACTTGCATTCAAATAGAAATTACAAAAACTAATTTGTACAGGTGAAGTCAATGTCATTTTAATTACCTGTCGCTACAATTCCGACCGCGTACAAACCTGTGAGTTTTCACCCCGGCTAATTACCAAATTAAAGGGCTAAAGATGAAAACAATAGCGGTATGCACTATTACGTCAAGCGGCCTCGCTTTCAGAATGCATCTTGCGAAATTTTATCGTGAACCTTTCAGATTGTATTGTAGATGAAAGGGATGTGAAAGTGACAACCGCAGTGTAAAAATGAACGAGGTTTGATAAGAATTTTTCTCATCTAAGGAGAATTATGAGCAAAGCCTGTCCTGATTTTGCTCTGCAACTTTCGAGTAACTGTTGGCGTTAGAAGCAACTTCTTGGAATTCGAGTACAATCGATCGGGACAGGCCTACTAGCGTAAACATGGATAAAGCCTAGCCAGCAATTATAAGTGCAGTCACTGAAAGCCTGTAGGGTTCACCTTGAAATTATGTTTGACCAGTTTGATGTAATTTATCAAACACGAAGACTGCGTTTGACCGCCCCCCCGAAACACCGAGAAGAGAGCGGAGTATTTTTCACGACCTTTGAGGTAACATCATAAACACTCTTGTTCTTTGGCCATTTCAATTTAACAAGAAATAGAATGCAAACAGCGGCAACAAACATAACACATGAACTACGCATGGTTTGGAACAACAATCAAAACGTCAAGAAAATTTTGATTGTTGTTCCAAACCATGCGTAGTTCATGAGTTATGTTTGTTGCCGCTGCTTGCATTCTATTTCTTGACCTTTGAGGTGTTTTGAGATGTGGTCAAACACTGTCTTAAGTGCTTGATATGTCTTCTCTATCGAAACCAAAACTAAGGAGAAAACAGAGAAATAAAAATCGTAAAATCTAATATGCTAATTCAGATCAGATGTCCAAACACTGTCACATTCATGATTTTCTTAGTTGAAACTTGATGAATCATAACGAGTTTGAGAATCAAATTTCAAGTGATCAACTTAAATAATTGAAATTTTGCTATGTGTCCATTCCCCACTTACAAAATAATTTAACACTCGGCAGATCGTAACCTCCACGTAGTAAAGAGAGCAAAAATCGCCTGAAAGGTGTGACTTTCTCAAGGTCTTTTACTAACCTCAGTTGTGTAAGCTTCCGTTCCGATGCACGGCAGCCTTTTGAGTTTTAATGCTTTATTTTAGTTCTGTCCGTCAGTGTACTCGAGACTAAATATCGCCACAACCACACATGCAGCAATTGCTTCAATTCCTACTTAATACTGCCAAGTACACCTGGTAAAAAGACGATTTTTTTCAAGATCCCGTTTTACGTTTTGGCAAAACAGAAGTCAGACAATGGCTTCTGAGGGAAACTAATCAGAATGCTGTACAGGGAGAGTTTCGAGCCGGAAGGAGGCCGGAAAACGGCACCTGTGGTATATGATCGTGATATTTGAAGCAAAAAGTAACACAAGTTCGGGTAAATTTCTTTCGCCGCCTTATTTTTCGAGAAACTACAGCTTCCAAGCGAAACTCGTTGCAATTTGGTGGCAAAATAGGAAAACTGGCTGAAAACCGATTAAAAGAATGGGAAAATGACTAGAAGACTAGAAGAATCAATACTACTTTACTGAATGGGCAAATATACCCTCCTATATCTCATCAGCTATCCCAATTGCTTTAGTTCATCGACAGTGATACAAATGTACGACGTGACAACGAAAGCATTTTCAGTGATTTTAAAAGTCTTCTTCTTGGGTCTCATTGTGATAACAAGATGAGATCGTTTGACACAAGATTACAAAAAGAAAAAATTACTAATAGGCAAGCGGCAATCAATTGTCAAATTGACATTTGACTGATATTTTCTTTGAAACAAGACAGTCACTAGTGATTCTACACTGAATTCAACAACTGCATGGAACAATTCTACGTTATTTTTTCAAGACTTCAACATCAAACCAAACTATAATTATTATACTTTCCACAGACTAAATATCGCCAGTTAACTACTGATGGTGTTAACTGATAAATCATTCAAAAGAAAGAATGCTATCGTCTAACATTTAGTTGCAGCCGTGTCGGAAATTCCGGTATCTGTGCAACAAAAACAATTAAAACTTAGTGAATCAATTCAGTGTTAGCTCTTACAATCTTTAAATTTCTATTTCGTTACTTTTCTTCACTGACAGATTCAGTCGATGTTATAATCTTGCTTGAACAGTTTGTGATGGTGAAAGTGCATGAGTTTGAGGCCTTCCTCACTAGAGTGGACGGCGATAAATTAGACCGGCGTCACGCTGGTTCCTCGTCGTATTTCACGAGTGTCAGTACAGTCAACAGTGTCTCTGGCGAAAACCTCGTCTTTATCCTCTCGCTCTTGAGATTGATCCGTCATATTGATAATCACAAAGTAAATGACGCCCATTAAATACACAGCTATTCCAACGGAGGTTAGAATATTCTTGCCAGTGGCCGAAGTTGACCTGGGATTAACGCCAATGCCGAAGAGAACTGCTCCCACGGTGACAACAACCAGCGGTAAAAGACAAAGACATATAACACGTACGTATAGAGACTTTGTGGTTCGTTGGGTTTGGTCGCGTTTTGCTGACAAGATGGCGATAACACGATCTGAAACTACCACTTCCATTCTGTGTTCACTCTTTTCACAACATCAGTGCAGTGATAACTTGCGCTTGTCGGCTTCGTTTAATGGTTCGAGCATGTAACAGCTGCCATTCTCGTACATAAACAGCTGTGCCTGAACAAAAACAGACTTACCCGCTCGGACATTAAATATTATTATCATGACTCATTTATTGCACATTGTAGTGGTATTGATATCAATTGATGTTTTCTGTCGTTGTTTTACCTGTATAGAATAACTTATGCCTTCGTAACAAATGTAATTTATTTTATCTAAGCACTCGCTAGGCCGAGAATTTGTTTATTTTGTTGCTTGAATACCGTTTTGTCGAAATATATAAAAAAAAACCTGTTATGAGTAAAGTTTAGGACTGCTGTTGTTGGCAGTGGCCTCCATGCAGATATGTTGATTGCAGACAAATAGCTCGTTTTCATTTTGTTTGCCTCAGTCGCGTTGCAATTAGAGTCAAAATCAGCTTACCTTGTATCTCTGCTCTAATAAAGCAAGCTCAGTTTCAATCAAAGTCCGAGCGTGCGTTATATCAAACCCGAATCACGCTTTACAATTCGATGCTCTACCAACAGAACAGAGTTCGGTCGAGGCTTTATGCGTTTAACATCTCACCAAGCATTCAGAGCATTTACAGCAGAGCAGTTTACTAAATCTCGGTTAGAGGAGCACAAAATATACTTTCTTGAAAAAAATAGGTTGCCTTCATGGAAGTTAATATTTCTTTTACAAACATTTCAGTCAATGAAATTTAGCAAAAGCAATTTTTAAAAATTTGAGAGAAAAAATTTGTCTAACCACTGCACGTTGCTTTTCGAATTTGATGCCGGCAGAAAGAAACTATTTGTCTCGTTATTAAGGCAACTTCCCGCGAATCGAGAAAATCTGGATTTGTTGTCACGATTTTCCTTTGATTTGTAGACAGTAGTATCGCGTTACAGTCACCATGGAAACTTCCCATTATTGCAAATTACAATCAAGCTACCGGTCCCAACGAAAACGTTGCAAAAGGAAGCTCTTATACTCTCTTTAAGATGTATTTTTATATGGCTGGTTTGCAGTGCCACGCCATCAAAAATAAAATTCGTAACCATTCAATAATTAAGTCAAAGATGATTGATATATAAACAATCTCGCTAAGGTTTAGATTTGTGCGATTATTCCGATTCGCGCGTTATTGGGAAAAACGTTTCACCAAAATTTAAAGAGCTTTGTTGTTGCCCACCTGGATGGACATCAACATGGCGGCCGTATTAAAGTAATAGAAACATCTGTCATTGAGTCCTGCCATCAAAACGAAATGTCATTACTATAGAACTCCCAACTGAGATAGAAATTAGTACTACTTCTGGAGCAAGAACTGTTTAGTTAGCCAAACCTTGAGCAATAATTCATCTTTCAATTTTCGGTTTTCAATTTTCCATTTTAAAATTATGAATAAAGCATTGAAAGTTGCTTGGATACCAAAAATCGAAATCATCCCAGAAGCCGCGCTTGAAAATGTTGGTATTGGTGTTTCAAAATACTACGACGCCATGTTCTTGCCATCAAACATCCTCTCAGACTTCTATAGTGACATCTTAAAAAATTGGCAAAACACGGTCTGCTTTTCAAAAGAGTAGCTCACGAAATAATTTGGAATAATCCGGCATAACATCATAATAGATTGTAAAGCAACTTTTTATAAAAGCTGGCTAAAAGAGACATTGTACGAGTTGACAATAACTTCCTTCCTTTCAACCTTTTCTCTGAAATGTTCCATCTCGAACCCCCCTATCACTCTTTATTTCGGCTTAATTCATTCTGTGCCGACCCCTTAGAAGCTGGCAATAAAAAGGACTCCTCCGCAAATAGCGGAAAATAACAACAACACAACAAAAATTTTCACCAAAAGCGTTTTCTCTATTATGCTTACTCCCAACCGTCGAGAGCAAAATAATTAGATATGGTTTTACTAAAGATAACATTCACAGAGTGTACGAACTACCTTTATGAATAAAAAAAGGACTTAACAACAACAACGTGTCCCCTGATATAAGATTATTCACAATACGGCTTCCAACAAACGTCAGATGTGATGATGACATATGCGCTCAATGCCTTGCAGACAGACATTCCTTGTCATCATACATGTTAGATATAAATTGTCTCCAGGCAGCTAAAGAGCTCGTGGAATTTAACACATGGTGAAATTTTTAGCTCTTTGCGTATAATATTCAGGGGGAAATTGGGTGGCAAAAGACCTAATGAGCTCATACATTCTTAGTTTGTAAAACTTTGAGTTTTTTAACCCGTGTTGCGCAAAAAGTATTCAATAGACCTGCCTCATATTCATTGACAGAGTTAATCATAATATCAACTTTCAATATTCAGAACTGATTAAATTTATCTGTAGCTCCAACAGAAACTGAACTGCTTATGCTAATGAGGCAAATATTGTAAACAAAGATTCTCCCATATTTCTTTTGTAGCTTTTTTTTTTGTCTTTTTGCTATACTTTCTTTTTTGCCTTGCTTTTTTTTTACTTTGTTTACTTAACGTTTACTAACCCATAGATTTATGTAGTAGACTAAGTAGCTAAGAAAAGAAAAGATTTATATATTATCTTAAGAAAGTAGATATTCAAATCTGTATGTGATTCAGAAGTAGTTAGGCAAAAGAAAAACAGTTATCGTTAAGAAAATAATACTTACTATATATTGTAAGCCGTCTGTAAATTAAATAATAATAATGATAATAATAATAATAATAATGATAGTAATAACAATAATAATAACGATAGCAATAATAATGACAATAATAACAATAGTAATAATAGTAATAATAATAGCAGAAAGTGTGTATTGTAAAATAGTTTAAATAGTTAGTTTTTCTTTTGTTTTTTTGACTGTTTACTCGCATACGCCGGATCACATCAAACGCACAATGTAACCAATATGTTTCCTTTGCATTTTAAATCGCTCATTCCAATTTCAAACGTTTCTCAGCTGTTAATTCATTGTCTATAGAACATATATTTCTTTTCATTTTAACGACTGTATCATAAAACCGTTTATTGTAAATAGTTTTGCCCCATAGTTGATTTTTATAACCTTTTTATCCACCTTTTGTTCTGTAATTGTAAATAGGAATTGAATTGAGCTCAATAACGTTTTTTTTTTTAAATTTTTATAATAGTAATAATAATTATAATAATAATAATAATAATAATAATAATAGCAACGATAAAAAAAATAAACAAACTTACAATCTTGGAAATTCAAACGTACTCTATTACATATAGTGACCGTCAGATATGACTACGAGTAAGAGATTCAGCACTGAGTATGTACGGCTTAGATGACCGCTTATCACACCAATCTTGTTGCTAGGGTCTCTTTATCTGCTGGTAAACAAAGGAAAGGAGTAACAGTTCTAGGGATTTAACTCATTTGAAATTTGAAAGGCATACTCGATACTCAGTCACGTTCGTACTCTAATTTGACGGTCGCTAATGAGGAACCCTGCCGGGCTTAAACGTTGCGAAACGTCAAGTTATTAGAGTGTCTGATGAAACTAAAACTTTAGAAGGATGGAATAAAAGAATATAGAATGAAGGTATCTGCTTTCCAGTCTGATTCTCCGCCTGTGGAGAATCGCGAAAACATGTCAAGCAAGTCAGAGCACCACGATCAAACACCAACTTTAGTGGATAATGCGCATGCTTCTTCGTACGAAGGTGGGATTTTAAACAGACTCGGATCCTCGAGCACTGCCAACACTTCATTGTGATCTATCATAGGCGTGACAGCTGGCAATGGGAAAATGGAACGTGCAGGGTCGACATCCTCCTGGCAGCGAGGACTGGGCGGAAACCTTGAAAAAGTTGATTCCTGTGGGTTTTGTCTGTCGTCGTCTCCAAGAAATTCCGTGGTACAGTCACTTCCAACGGACATTTCAGTAGTGGCAAATTCCCCCGTCAGATCTAACACGTTTACAGAACGTTGAGCTTTTAAAGCCATCTTCTTCTCTTCGCGTTGCTTCATTATAACACCGATGCCTAAAAGAACGCCGAGGCTGAGGATGACGCTTCCAACAGTTGTCAGCAGTATCCGGCTTCCGCTGTCAACACCGTGTATCGAGAGCGAGGTGATTCCCGCTATAAAGACCACCAAACCGAGGCTGGACAGCGCCAAGGCAACAGGACGAACTAACCATACGCAGACGGAGGATGGAGACGAAACGACACTTGGATCATATGTATTTCTTACACTGCCGTCCGCCATATTTTAGGTGATTCTGTGGATGATTGAAAGCGACAAAAAAAGTTTGGATGAGAATGAGTACGATGTAAAGAAGTGATTTAGGCCCCAGTCTTGGGCGTCGGAGGATAACGCCCTCAAGAGGAGTCGATCTGCACACTGAATTCTTCAGATTACGAAAGCTAAATTCAATAATTATGAGAGACAATTTTGTCGACATTTTAATTGCGCGCGATACTCATGAAAGTCTCACCCTCCCCTACTCCCATTTTGATGTTGTCTTGGTCCGAAAACCCACGCATGTAATTCTCATCTGGGAGAGGAGGCCCGGGGGGACAGGATGACCATCATTATTACTTGGGCGTATCCCAAAGGGAGCCCAAGTCTAAAATTGCCCTTCACTTTTGTTCGCGAGTTCAGTCACAAATCGCCCTGCTTGTTGTCTCAGCGCACGCGCACGTACGCACCGAGTCAGCACATGGTAAAAAATGGTGTATTTGTCTCAAGTGACGTCCTTGGAATGTATGATTTCTTGTACGCTCAAACCACTTTTTTGCAGTAGACTCACACTAAACGTTTTTGAGCGTTTTTTGAAAGGGTCGCTCCGCGGACTTTACGAGAGATCAATTTACGAGCGACATTTCTGAGTGAACCTATCGAGAACTTAACCATGTTACATGTATATCAAATGAGCTATCCAATGTTAATCATGCAAAGAACAAGCTTCACAAGCATTATCGTGTATTTAGACGTGATCGTGAACCCAGCAGAATACAAATACGAACTCTGGAACGATCGAGGAACAAGAACAGAAAGGTTAGAGAATTTGTTTATAAAGGTATTCGTTCATACACACCGAAGTCCTCCAAAGTGCATTGTTATATAACAGTTATGAAACAACGAAATAAAGCGAAGTTTTTGTTGAAAGGATCTGGGACAATCCAGACTGAAAGTCTATTAAAGTTAAGAAAGAGAGCTAGTCGGTATTTGTCGTTGTTTTCTTCAAATAGACTGTGTCTTTACGAGAGTCAGGCCCATGCAGCGAATTATTGTAAATTTAAATTGATTTTAGACATAGAAAAGAACCCTGGTCCTACCCCAATGCATGTCGACTCCAGCAAAACAATTACAGCACCATATAGCCAAGGTTATGAGTTAGTATTTGGAAAAACGGCAGGGCAACAATGTGTAGCAATGATTTTATGTTCTCTGATTTAAAATATCAGACAAAGCATTAGTTCTGCTCAAGATCTCATCAACATAATGAATTTTGGAAATCAATTGTATTCAAGTTTGTCTCAATTACTGAGCAAGACAGTTCTGTTTAATGCAGACAGAAATGCCAACTATGTTAAATGTGTTCCATGATGACTATCAACTATCAAATAGAATACAAAAGTATTCTGGCACTGTCATGGAGAGACAATAATAGAATGATCTCAGCTGTACCTCTTTACAAAGAGCCTTTGAATCACTAATTTTATATTAACAGTAGGGGTTAGTAGTGTTGCTATCTACTGTAACGGTAATGTGTGATTCTCATGCAAGGGATTTATATGACAGAGGACATCCTCAACTGATGAGGCACATGTGTACTGCTTGAAATACCATCACTGATTAGCTTGGTATATTGTTTTCGGAGTATACATGATAATGAAATATTTGAAATAAAAGGGGTACACATTAATCAAGCTCAAAATAGCACTCTTTCTCAAACCAATTCTTTAGGAATGCAAAACTTCAATCTTAGTTGTGTAGTAGATATCTATACTCTCTCTGCTACTCTTTAATACTAGGAATAGTTACCACTATAGCTGCCCCCGCTGTTAATCAGATTTTTAATCGTATCCGTTACTACAGTCAATGCTTTCTCTTCATATTTTGGCTCTTGTGCAATTGATTGAAAATCATTTTTTTGGGGGGACTTTTACGAAGAAAACACACAATGACCCTCAGTGGCGGCACGTGTATTCTAAATTACTCTCGTGCTGTACTGACAAACTGTCCCACGGATTTTGACCTTCTCTTCTTCAATGTGGGACGAGGAAAAGAAAAACAAAGCGAACTTGTGTAAAAATTCTGAAAGA